>Ga0070679_100003058_pt1 | contig 15284 bp, 14 predicted proteins | sample KBSC63BmetaG_FD_65652 | JGI IMG/M metagenome (GOLD analysis project Ga0070679, IMG submission 65652) | Corn rhizosphere microbial communities from Kellogg Biological Station, Michigan, USA - KBS C6-3B metaG | ecosystem: Host-associated > Plants > Roots > Rhizosphere | place: USA: Michigan... | reverse complement strand
GCCATGTCCCACGGCAGCGCGCTCTTGAAGTTCGGCCAGACGCGCATCGTCGCCGGATAGGGCGCGAGCCAGTAGGCGAACCACGGCCGCCCGAGATGAATGAGCGGGAACAAGCCGGCTTGCGTGACGGCGAACAGCGTCATCGCCTCGGCGAAGCGATTGATCGACGTGCGCCACTTCTGCTCGAAGAGCAAGAGGATGGCGCTGATGAAGGTGCCGGCGTGGCCGATGCCGATCCACCACACGAAGTTGGTGATGGCGAACGCCCAGGCGACGGGGATGTTCACGCCCCAGACGCCGATGCCGACGTAGAACGTGTAGAGGATGAGCCCGCCGAGCACCAGCGTGCCGAGGCCGGTGACGAGGAGCGCCAACAGCCACGTGCGCCGCTTTGGCCCCCAGACGGGCGTGAGCAGCTGCTTGGTCAGCTCGGCGTCGGTCGGATCGCCGACGAAGACGGGATCGCTCGCCGCCATCACTTCTGCTCCGCTCGCTCGTGGTCGGCAGCGAGCGCGGGGTTCGGATTGGTCAGGCGCGCCAGATACATCGTGCGCGGGCGCGTGCCCTGATCGTTGAGCACGGCGTAGGCGCGCTTCTCGCCGCGCCACTTGACCATCGGCGAATCGGCGTGCGACAGCGACGCGAACTGGATCGCGCCCGTCGGGCACGCCTGCTGGCACGCGGTCACGACTTCGCCCGGCTTGATGTCGCGCCCTTCGTTGTTGGCGTGAATGTCGGCGCGGCGGATGCGCTGCACGCAGTAGCTGCACTTCTCCATGACGCCGCGATCGCGCACCGTGACGTCGGGGTTGTGCTGCAGCGCCGCGGCGCCGGCGTTCGCGGGCACGCGCTTGTGCCAATTGAACCAGTTGAAGCGGCGCACTTTGTACGGGCAGTTGTTCGAGCAGAAGCGCGTGCCGACGCAGCGGTTGTAGATCATCTCGTTCAGGCCGTCGGACGAGTGCACCGTCGCGTTGACCGGGCAGACGTACTCGCACGGCGCCGTCTCGCAGTGCTGACACAGCATCGGCTGGTGCACGACGCCGGGATCCTCGAGCGAGCCTTCGAAGTAGCTGTCGATGCGCAGCCAGTGCATCTGCCGTCGGTGCAGGACGCCTTCCTTGCCGACGATGGGCACGTTGTTCTCCGCCTGGCAGGCGACCATGCACGACGAGCAGCCGGTGCAGATCGACAGATCGATCGACATCGCCCACTGCAGCCCCTCGTACTTCACCGCCGGCATGAGGCTCGGCTCCGGCCCTTTGTAGTCGTCGGTGAAGTCGGGATCGCGGCGGAATTCGTCGAGCGTCGTGGTGAGCGCGATGGGGCGGCCGTGCATGTCGAACTGCCGCTGCGTCATCGCCAGCTCGCGCGTGCCGCCGGCGCGCGACACGCGGCCCGAGCCGAACGCCGGCGAGCGGGTCGTGCGCACGCGATAGGCATCGAAGCCGCGGCCGCGCGCGAGCGACTCGGCGCCTTGGCGGCCCCAGCCGAGATCGAGCGTGACCGCGTAGTCGGCGTGGCCGGGCGTGACGAAGATGGGCCCACGCACGCGCCGGCCGTCGAGCTCGACCTCGACGAGGTCTTGGGTATGCACGCGCAGGCGCGCCGCCGTCGCCGGCGAGACCAGCACGGCGTTGTCCCACGTCAGCTTCGTCGTCGGCTGCGGCTGCTCGAGCAGCCAACCGTTGTTGGCGAAGCGGCCGTCGTGCACCGTCGGCGAGCGGCGAAAGTTGATCTCGATGGTTCCGTCGATTGGGCGCGGCAGCGTCAAGAGCGAGCGCGCGATCGCCGCGGCATCGGGCGCGGCCGGCGTCACCGGCGGAGCGGCACTTCCCGGCACGACGCCGGCGGCGAGCGCGGCGTCGACGTCGAAGCCGGTGCCGTGCGTCTCGACGACGAGACGGCGCGCGTCGGGATGCCGCTCGCCCCCGAGCAGCGCCAGGATCTCCGACGGCGTGCGTCCGCCGTGCAGCGGCTGGATCATCGGCTGGATGAGCGACAGCGTGCCGTCGTAGGCGCGGCCGTCGCCCCACGACTCGAACGCGTGCGCGAGCGGCGCGGCCCAGCTCGATGCGCGCGCCGTCTCGTTGGCGTGCAGCCCGACGTAGATCCGATCGGCGACGGAGCCGAGCGCGCGCCCAAGCTCGAGGTCGGCCGGCGCGTCGTAGACCGGATTGCCGTCGACGGTGACGAGCGTGTCGACTTTGCCGTCGCGCATCTCGGCGACGAGCGCGCCGAGGTCGCGATCGCCCGCCGGCAGGAGCGCGTCGATGAAGCGCACCGTGCGCCCGACATTGCCGAGCGCGGCGTTGATGGCAAAGCCGAGCGCGTGCACCGCAGGCGGTTGGCGCTCGCCGACGACGACGAGCGTCGTGCCGGCCGGACGCGCCAAGAGGTCGTGGGCGACCGCGCGGCTGAAGCGATCGGCCACCGGCGCGCCGAAGCGCACCGCCGCCGGCAACGACGCGATGTCGCCGGCGATGGCGCGCAGGACCTCGGCGACGTCAGACGATCGCCGCCGCAGCCGATGATCGGCGCACATCCCCGTCACCGACGGCGCGCATTCGACCGCGTAGAGCCGGCTCGGCGTCTGCGACGGCTCGCCGATGCGCCGACGTGCCGCCCAGGCACGCGCGTAGGCGGGCGCCATCGGCGCGTCGCACAACGGATCGGCGTCGATCACGACGACGACGTCGGCGGCGGCGAAATCGTAGATCGGCTGCAGCTCGCGGCCGAACGCCACGCGCGCGCCGGCGACGCTGTTCTCCACCGCCGGCATCGCCTGATGAAACGTGACCGCGAGCGCGGGATGAACCTGACGAGCGCGCTCGACGAGCCGCAACATCGTCGGTGACGTCGTCGGCGGCAGCAGCAGGCGCAGGCCGGCGCCGCGATCCGCGCGCGGCCGCCGCAGCCGCTCCGCCAGCGCCTCCCACGTCGACGGCGCGCCCTCGTGCTCGACGCCGCGCAGCCGATCGGGATCGTAGAGCCCGAGCACCAATGCCTGCTCGAAGATCGTCGTCGCGCCGCGCGATGCCGGATGATCGGGGTTGCCTTCGACCTTCGTCGGTCGCCCCTCGTGGCACTCGACGAGGAGCCCGCTGGCAAAACCGTCGAGCATCATCGCCGTCGCGTACCAACGCGGCACGCCCGGCTGGACGTCCGTGGGACGCACGCTGTACGGCACGATCTCCTCGGGCACGGTGCGATCGCACCCGTCGAGCGCCGCCAACGCGACCGAGGCACCGAGCAGCTTCATGAACGTGCGGCGCGACCAACCGTCGGGCGCGCCGTCCTCGGAAAATTCGGGACCGCCCGCGGCGAGGCCATGGACGAGCTCGTCGGCGTCGCGCCACAAGCGCGGCTCATTGCGCCTCGTCCTCAGCTGCACCAGCTTGGCTCCGTCGTCCACGGCGTCTCCTATCGGTGACACGTCGTGCAGTCGGTCAGATGGCGCACGCGATACTGCGCCGCGAGCTTGCGCGCGAGCGCGTCGCCGGCGCGTCCCGGCGGCGGCTGCCACGTCATCGACGTCACTTCGGACAAAGGCCGCAGGTTTTTCTCGGGCGAGCGATGGCAGTCGAGACACCAGCCCATCGCCAGCGACGCGACTTGATAGTCGAGGGCCATCCGGTCGACGCGGCCGTGACAGGTCACGCAGCCGACGCCCTTGTTCACGTGGGCCGAGTGGTTGAAGTAGACGTAGTCCGGCAGATCGTGCACGCGCGACCAGCGCAGCGGCTCGCCCGAGAAGTAGCTCCGCCGCACCGGCTCGAGCTGCACGCTGTCGGGCCAGACCTGAGCGTGACATCCCATGCACACCTCGGTCGCCGGAATGCCGGCGTAGGGCGTCTTGCGCGCGCCGGAGTGGCAGTACAAACAATCGATGCCGTCGTCGCGCACGTGATGTCGGTGATCGAATTGCACCGGCTGATCGAGCGGGTATTCGCGCTTCTGATGAAACGGCGTACGCACGTAGATCATCGGTCCGACGACGACCGCGGTCACCGCGAGCACGCCGCCGACGAGCGCGACGCGAAACGCAGTATCGGACCACGCCGGGAACACGGTCTTCATCGATTGCGGCGAAGTACGCACGGAGCAACGCCGACACAACCCGGAGATCCCCTGAGCGCCAATGCGCGTCCGGTAATCACCGCAAGGGTTTTTCCTCATCGCGCTCGACAGGCTCGGCGCCTACATCGCGACCATGCCCGCGCGCTCCGACCTCGCGACACTCTTCCGGCAGCGCAATCGCGCGCCGTGGATCGATTCGCTCCCACGTGCGATCACGCGCGAGGGAATCGTCTTCGGCCAACACATTCGCGAAGGGCGCTTTCAGCGCGGGCTGGCGATGATCGCCGGGCTTTCCAGCGTGCTCGCCGGCCTCGAGGTCAGCTACGAGCACTATCGCGGCAGCTACAGCCGCCGGCTCATGTGGACACCCGTCGTCGTGTCGCCGCTGCTCGTCGCCACCGGGCTGTGGGCGATGAAGAGCCGCCGCGCCGCACGCACGGCGCTGCCGATCATTTCGGCGCTGACGCTCGTCGACGGCGCCGTCGGCTTCTACTATCACGTGCGCGGCGTCGCGCGAAAACCGGGCGGATGGCGCGTTCCGCTGATGAACATGAACATGGGGCCGCCGATCTTCGCGCCCCTGCTCTTCGGAATTCCCGCGTACATCGGCCTCGTCGCGGCGTTCATGCGGCGCGGTGACGACCCGCGCGACCGCGTGCCGCGTTGGCTGCGCCCGCGGCACGCATCGCTCGGCTGGCTGCCGCGCCGATGGCGCAAGGGGAGGTTTGCCGTCGAGCACGAGATTCGCGAAGGCCGCTTTCAGAAGCACATGGCGGCGGCGACGGCGCTGTGGTCGCTTCTGTGCGGCGCCGAGGCCTACTACTCGCACTACAAGAACGCCTACAAGTACAAGATGCAGTGGTCGCCGGTGGTCATCGCGCCGCTTCTGACCGCCGCCGCCGTCGCCGCGATCTGCAGTCGCCGCGCCGCGCGCACCTTGTTGCCGGCGGCGTCGCTCCTGGCCATCGGCAACGGCGCGCTCGGCTTCTACTATCACGCGCGCGGTGTCGGCCGCCGCCCGGGCGGCACCAAGCATCTCTTGTACAACGTGCTCTACGGCCCACCGCTGTTCGCGCCGCTTTTGCTCGGCGCGTGCGGCTTCCTCGGTGTCTTGACCGCGCTCTTCCGGCGGGAACGCTAATGGCGCCCGAGGACCCGTGGTGGCGCGAGCGAATTCCCGTCGACGGTGCCTCCGGTCAGCCGCTCGCCGCGCGCGCCCAGCCGGGCTACTACCCGGGATTTTCGACGCTGGCGCAGGAGCGCTTCTGGGACGACGCCACGCGAAACGTCGTGCGCGCGCGGGTCGACGAGGTGCCGCCGATCCGCTTCTTCTCGCCGGCAGAAGCGAAGCTGATGGCCGCGGTGCTGGCGCGCGTCCTGCCGCAAGACGATCGCGACGAGGAGCATCGCATTCCAATCCTGAATTACCTCGACGAACGGCTCTTCGAGAACCGCGGCGAAGGCTATCGCTACGAGAGCATGCCGCCCGATCGCGAGGCGCACCGACTCGGGCTCACCGGCATCGACGCCGCGGCGCGCGCGCTGCACCAAAGGCCATTTCTCGAGTGCAGCCCGCGCGAGCAGGAGCTGGTGCTCGCCGGGCTGCACGACGGCAAGCCCGCCGGCGGCGAAGACGTCTGGCGCCGCATGCCGGCGCATCGCTACTTCCTGTTCCTGCTCAAAGACGCGTGCGAGGCCTACTACGCGCATCCGTACGCGTGGGACGAAATCGGATTCGGCGGCCCCGCCTATCCACGCGGCTATTTCCGTCTCGAGCACGGCCTGCCCGAGCCCTGGGAAGTCGACGAGCAGCGCTACGAATGGCGCGCACCGCCGGGGTCGCCGTCGGCCGAGTACAAGCTCGTCGCCGGCACCAGCGAGCACCACGGATCGTCGAAGGGAGGCACGCATTGACGATCGACGACGGCGTGCATCGACTCGGCCCCATTCAGACGCTCGACTCGCCGATGCGACGCTTCGCCCCAGGCGAGGAGGTCGACTTCGTCATCGTCGGCGTCGGCTCCGCGGGCGGCGTGCTCTTGCAACGATTGGCGCGCGCCGGCTTTCGCGTCATCGGCTTCGAAGTCGGCCCGTTCTGGGACACCGAGCGCGACTGGGTGAGCGACGAGGCCGGCTCGCACAAGCTCTACTGGACCGATCCACGCATCACCGGCGGCACGCACCCGTTGACGTTCGGATCGAACAACAGCGGCCGCGGCGTCGGCGGTGGCTCCGTGCACTGGGCCGCGTTCACGCCGCGCCTCCACCCGTCCGACTTTCGCATCTACTCCGAAGACGGCGTCGGCGTCGACTGGCCGATGAGCTATGCGGAGCTGAAGCCGTACTACGAGCTCCTCGAAAAGGAGATGCCGGTCGCGGGCCCCGCGTGGTTCCCGTGGGGCGATCCGCACGGCTATCCCTACGGCCCGCATCCGATGGGCGCCGTCGGCGATACGCTGATCGAAGGCTGCACCAGGCTCGGCATCCCGGTCAGCATCGGTGGCCCCGTCGCCATCTTGTCGGGCGCGCACGGGGACCGCCCGCATTGCATCTATCGCGGCTTCTGCATCCAGGGATGCAAGGTCGGCGCGAAACAGTCGACGCTGATCACGCACGTGCCCGACGCCATCGCCAACGGCGCCGAGATTCGCGACTGCTGCATGGTCGCGCGCGTCGACATGCGCGACGGCCGCGCACGCGGCGTCACCTACTTCGACCGCGACGGCCGCGAAAAGGAGCAGCGTGCGCGCGCCGTCATCGTCAGCGGCTACGCGATCGAGACGCCACGCCTGCTGCTCAACTCCGCGTGTCCCGGCCACGAGCGCGGCCTCGCGAACTCGAGCGGCACCCTCGGGCGCTACCTCATGGCGCAAGCGGGAAACGTGGTCCTCGGGCGCTTCGCCGAGCCGATCCGCATGTACAAAGCGCCGCCGGCGCACGCGATGACGGAAGAATTCTACGAGACCGATGCGAAGCGCGGCTTCGCCCGCGGCTTCGCGATTCAAACCGTCGCGCCGCTGCCGATCGCGTTCGCCAAGCAGATGATGGTCGCCAAGGGCGCCTGGGGCTGGGGCCTGCGGCGGGTGATGATGGATTACAACCACTACTCGACCCTCGCCGTGCTCGGCGAGATCCTGCCGTGGGAAGAAAACCGCGTCGAGCTCGCCGACGAGAAGGATCGCTGGGGGCTGCGGGTCGCCAAGGCGACCTTCAACCTGCACGACAACGACAAGAAGCTGATCCGATTTGCCAAGGACAAGGTCGAAGAGGTGATGCGCGCCGCCGGCGCCGAGGAGGTCGTGCAGGAGGAGCGCTTCGCCCACCTCGTCGGCGCGGCGCGGATGGGCAGCGATGCCTCGCGCTCGGTGGTCGACAAGTTTGGTCGCACCTGGGATGTGCCCAATCTGTTCGTCTGCGACGGCAGCATCCTGCCCACGCAGGGATCGGCCAATCCCGGGTTGACCATCCAAGCGCTCGCCGCGCGCACCGCCGATTACTTGATCGAGCAAGCCGGCACGATCTTCTCGACGTCGCTGCGGCCGCTCGACGCGCCGCGCTTCCGCACGGATCTGTCGCCGCCCGGCACCTGGGGCAAGGGTGTGCCGCGCCTGCGCTGACGTCCGGCGCTCGCCCGATGGCTCGCCGCCACGTCGAACCCTATGTTGCCGTCACTCCGAGGCTTCGATGAAGCGCGTGCTCATTGTCGACGACCATCGTCTATTTCGCGAAGGGCTCAAGCTCGTCATCGCGCGCGCTCCCGAATTCGTCGTCTGCGGAGAAGCGGGCGACGCGCGCGAGGCGGTGCAGCTCGTCGAGCGCGTGCCGTTCGACGTGCTGGTCGCGGACATCACCATGCCGGGATCGAGCGGGCTGTCGCTCATTCGCGACGTCAAGCGGCGCAACCGTGCGGCGCGCGTGCTCGTCGTCAGCATGCACGACGAGCCCGATCGCATCGCCGACGCGCTCATCGCCGGTGCGACGGGATACGTCCTGAAATCGGACGATCCGGATCAGCTCCTGGCCGGCCTCCGCGCCGCGGCTGCGGGCACGCGCGCGCTGTCGGCGGCGATCGACGCGCGTGCCGTCGAGCGGCTCGTCCTGTCGAGCGGCAACGCCGGCGTCGTCGGTCCGCTCGATCGCTTGACGACGCGGGAGCGCGAGATCTTTTCGCTCATCGTGCGCGACTTCTCGACGGCCGCGATCGCGGCGGAGCTCGGCATCAGCCCCAAGACGGTCGAGACGCATCGCGAGCACATCTTCAGTAAGCTCAGCGTCCATTCGATCTGCGAGCTCGTCCGCTTCGCGGCACGGCATCAGCTGCTCGAATGGGAGACGCACGCCTATCGCGGGACGCCTGGTTGAGCGCCGCTCTGTCGCGATGGCTCGGCGCTGCGACCGCGTGCATCGTCGTCGCGTTCGCCATCGTCAATGGGATTTCCGCGCTGCGACTGCGGCGCGTCGACGCGTCGGCGCGCGAGCTCTCGGACGCGATCGCTCCTCGCATCGAGTGCCTCACCAAGACGCGCGGCGTGCTCCATGAGCTCGGGCACGCCTTGGAGGCCGGCGCTCGCCGACACGTCGATCAGGCAGGTCTCGCCGAGATGTTGAGCGAGACTCGCGCGTGTGCGCCGATGCGCGGCGCGCTGCGCCAGCTGTTCGCCGCGACGGCACCCGAGCTCGACGCGAAATCGCGCCGCGCCGCGATCGATCGCGCCGATCTCGCCATCGAGAGCGACATGCAGACGCTCGCCATTCGATCCCGCGAGCTCGGCTCGACGATCGCCACGCGACGTCGCGAGGCCGCCGATATCTCGATCGGCGTTCAGAGCCTCGCCGCGCTCATGGCCATCGGCGCCATCGCCATGGCTTGGCTCGCGGGCCGGCAGCAGGATCGATTGGCGCGCGAGCGCGCGCTCATTCACGAGCGCGAGCACCAGGCGACGGTCAGCCGCGCCGTCGAGCTCGAGATGTTCGCGTCACGCGCGGCGCACGACCTGACGGCGCCGCTCTCCGCCATTCTCTTGTACGTCAAGAGCAACGGCGGGCAGCCGCTCCGCCCCGAGGCGACCAAGCTCCTCGAGCAGACCATCGCCGGCGCCATCGAAACCGTCGACGCCGTGCTCGACTATGCACGCTCGGGCGGCTCGCCCGACCGGCGCGGCGCCGACGTCGGCGAGCTCGTCACGCACATCATGCGCAGCGCCGTGCGCCAATGGGTCGAGGCCGCCGGGCACAAGGTCCACGTCGACGTATCGGTCGAGCCGGCGCTGATCGCGGGTTGCGGCCGCGGCGCGCTCGCCAGCATCATCACGAACCTTTTGCGCAACGCGTTCGAGCACGCCGTGCCGCGCGGCGCCCGCCGAATCACGCTGCGCGGCCGCCGCGACGCAGAACGCGTGCGCATCGAAGTCAGCGACGACGGTCCGGGCGTCGCCGGCGATATCCGCCCGCACATCTTCGACGCGTACGCGCGCGGCGAGTCGCAGCCGCGCCGCGGGCTCGGCCTCGGTTTGGCGACGGTCAAACGGTTCGCCGAAGGGTGCGGCGGCGCGGTCGGGTTGGCCGACACGCAGCACGGCGCCTCGTTCTGGGTCGAGCTGCCGCGGGCACCCGACGACGACGCCCGTTCCGACGACGCCTGACCCAGCCCTCAGACCCGCGCCATGCGCGAGCGACCCTGCATCGGCGAGCCGACCGCGCCCGTGACTGCCACCGCGAACACGACGACCGCGACGATGACGTTGTTCCACACCGTCCCTACCGTGTCGTGCCTGATCGCGAACGCCGAGAAGAACAGCCACACCGCCGCCAGCGCATTGAGCCAGCGAAGCTGCGGCACGCCGAACGCGACCACCGCGATCGCCGCGATGATCAGGCCGAGCACCCACGTGTTCAGCTGCGCCGCCGGCGTATGCGGCCACACGAACGCCGAAATGATCAGCCAGATACCGAGCGCCAGGTTCAGCCAGGACATCCACGAGCTCTTCGCTTCGACTGTTGCCATTACCATCCTCCCTCTTCGAGCAGCGCCGGAATGGGCCGCGGCGCGCGTCGCTCCGGCATCGGCGCGCACCACCTTCGTGAGCTGCATCGTTCGATCCTCGAACCCAGGGTGTTTCACGGAGTTGAGACGCGACGAAGCGTCGGAAGACCTTCCGAGATCGATGGAACCGACACTGCACCGCAAGGTCGTGGAGGCCGCCATGAATGCTCTTTTGCCGCCCAGGTCGACGGCGATCCGACGAAGCCGCCGCCCGTTCGTCGCGGCCGCGCTCGACCCTTTCAACCTCGCCGTCGTCGTCTGCGGGATCCTTTTGGTGCTGCTGCTTCGCTACGCGACGCTGGCGCCGCTCATTGCGTTGGCCGACGCTCTGGCCATCGGCGCGTACCTCGCGATTCCTTCGCGACGCGCGCTGGTCGTCGGTGAAGCGCGCCGCAGACGCCGCCGCACCCAGTCGGAGTCGTTACGTCCCGTCGACCGCGCGCATCACCAGGAGCTCGAGGACGCCATCCGCTGCGCAGAAACGTTGCTGACGGCGCGCGCGCGCGCGGACGCCGAACGGCTGCTCGATATGTTCGTCGAGGTCGGTTTGCAAGCGTCCTACTACGAAGCGCGGGTCGAGCGGTTTGGTCGGCTGCCGGCCGAGACGCCGCCCATCGCCATGCTGGTCGACGCGAGGCGACGGCGACGTGTGGCTGCCGCGCGGGCGCTCGAGGGCTTGACCGCGCAGCTGGCGACGATCTCTTCGCTCATTCAGCTCGGATGCGAGGACGCGATCGCGACGCGCGCCGAGGCCATCGCGATCGCGTCGGGCGCGGAGGTCGATGATGCGAGCGCCATGGCGCAGCTGGCCGCGGCGACGACGGACCCATTCCTCGACGACGGCGACGAGGTCACGCCGGCCACGTCGCCGTCGCCAGTGACCTAGCCAATGACCTAGTCACAGTCGTTCGCGCAGGACGTCGACGGTCTCGGCGACGTTGCGCCGCGTGCGCGGCATGGCATGTCGCGCCGCCGCGATGAGGGCGCCGAGCCCGACGAGCGCGCCCACGCCGCCCAACGCGACATACGAAATGGCGACCGCGCGAACTCGCCGCTTGAGCCGGCGCTGCGTCGACGGAACAGCGGGCGACGCGACGAACATGCCCATGCCCACGAGCACCAGCAGCCCGCCGATTGTGCCGATCGCGGCGGGCCACAGCGCCTGTTCTCCCGCGGACGCGAGCTCGTTCTTGGCGACGCCGGCGTATTGGTGAGCGAGCGCGGCGACATCGTCGACCGTCCGCTGCGTGAGCTGCTCGATGTCCTGATCTCCTGGCGCGCGCGTCTCTTCGCTCATTGGGCCCTCCGGGTTGTCGGCATTCGTCCTCTTCGATCGTGCGTGCGATCCGGCGAGGGGGAATCCGACGATCTCCCGATATTTCATTCCGCGATGGTGGTGCCGGAGCCGCCCATCTCCGAGGGCACATCCTTCATCTTCGGCAAGCCGTCGTGGAGCCGCAGCGCCGTCTCTTGATAGTTCACGTGCACGCCCGGCTTGAATGGGAAATCGGGAATCGTGGCGGCGTAGACGTCGATCAGGTTCCAGTGCGGATGCCGCGTCATCAAATGGCCGCCGCACTCCTTGCACCACTGTCGAAAGCTGCGTTCGGTCTTGTGGAACTCGCCGATCTTGTCGGCGCCGCGCGTGACCTTCACCGACTCCGGCTTCCACAACGTGAACGCGTTGACCGGCCCCGCCGACCAGCTGCGGCACGAGCTGCAGTGGCAATACCCGGCGGCGGCCGGCTCGCCGGTGACGGTGATGCGCACCGCGCCGCAGAAGCACTGCCCGTTGAATGATTGGTCGCCCATGGCTGTTCCTCCGTGAGACGCATGTAGCACTTCACCTCTTTGCGCCTAGTGGCATAATTGCCATTCTTGGGAGGCAATTCGGCCATGACCGATGTCACCGTGGTGCTGCTCGACGGCGGATTGCCGTCGACGTCGATGGTGCCGCTCGAGATCTTCGCTTGCGCCGGATCGTTGTGGTCGACGTTCACGGGCACGGCGGCCGAGCCGCGCTTTCGTGTACGCACGGCCACGATCGACGGCAAGAAGACGCAAAACTTCGTGCCCGTCTCCTTGGAGCCGACGGCCTCGTTGGCGGATATTTCGCGGACCGACCTCGTGATCGTTCCCGCGGCGGGCATGGACCTCGACGCGGCGCGCGCGCGCAACGCCGGCGTCGTCGAGTGGTTGGCGCGCCGGCATCGGCGCAAGACCGCGATCGCAGGGATCTGCAGCGGCGTCAGCCTGCTCGCCGCCGCCGGTCTCCTCGACGGGCGCCCGGCGACGACGCACTGGGGCATCGTCGACCAGTGCCGCGCGCTCTATCCCAAGGTGTCGTGGAGCGCCGACCGCTTCGTCACCGAATCGGATAACGTCTTTTGCGGCGGCGGCATGTATGCGTCGATCGATCTCAGCCTCTATCTCGTCGAGCGCTTCTGCGGACACCTCGTCGCCGTGCAGACGGCCAAGTCGCTGCTGCTCGAGCGGCCGCGCCAATCGCAGGCGAGCTACGCGGCCACGGTGCCGCGGCTGGCGCACGACGACCAGGCGGTGCAGCGCGCGCAGAAGTGGCTGTTCGCCCACTCGCGCAAAGCCGTCGATCTCGACACGCTGGCCGGCAAGGTGGGCATGAGCCCGCGCAACTTCGCGCGTCGCTTCAAGGCGGCGACGGGCGACGCGCCGCTCGCGTATCTGCATCGCTTGCGCATCGACAGCGCCAAGCATCAGCTCGAGAGCGCGCAGCGCTCGGTGCACGAGATCAGCCGGCGCATCGGCTACGAGGACGTCGCCTTCTTCCGCCAGCTGTTCCGCCGCTACACCGGCACCTCACCGCGTGAATATCGCGCGCGCTTCGGTCCGACGCCGTGAGCCCGTGGCAGATCCTGCGCGCGTCGGTGCGTGCGCTCGTGCGACACAAGGCGCGGACGCTGTTGACCACGCTCGGCATGGTCATCGGCATCGCCGCGGTCATCACGACGATCGCCGTCGGTGAGGGCGCCAAGGTCAAGCTGGCCGAGTCGTTCAACAACATGGGCACGAACCTGCTCATCGTGCGCTCCGGCTCCGGCCACACCGGCGGCGCGCACGGCGGCTTCGGATCGGTGCCGACGGTGACGCTCGACGACATCGCGGCGATGCGCGACCTGTCGAAGGTGCGCCGCGTCTCGCCGCGGCCCGAGCAGTCGATGCAGCTTCTGAGCGCGGGCTCGAACTGGAAGTGCGACGTCGGCGGCGTCATTCCCGAATTCTTCGACATCCGCATCTGGCCCATCAAGACCGGGCGAAACATCAGCACCAGCGACGTGGACAACGGCGCCAAGGTGCTGGTGCTCGGGCTGACGACGGCGGCCAAGCTGTTCGGCCCCGGCGTCGATCCGATCGGCGCCGAGGTGCGCATCGCCAACATTCCGTTCACGGTGATCGGGCTTCTCGACCACAAAGGCTCGGCGCCGGGCGGCTACGATCTCGACGACAACGCCTACGTGCCCTTCACCACCTACGTCGAGAAGCTGCAGGGCGGCGGCCTGCGCCACTACGTCAACGGCTCGATCTACGTCGGCGCGACCTCCGCCGCCGATGCCGCCGGCGCCGTCACGCAGATCACCTCGCTGTTGCGCGAGCGCCACCACCTTTTGCCCGGCGTCCCCGACGACTTCCAGATCCGCAACATGGTCGAAGCGGCCGAGGCCGAAGCCGAAGGCGCGCGGACGATGGCGACGCTGCTGGCGGCGATCGCGGCGGTGTCGCTGGTCATCGCCGGCATCGGCATCATGAACATCATGTTGGTGTCGGTCACCGAGCGGACGCGCGAGATCGGGTTGCGCATGGCCGTCGGTGCGCGGCCGCGCGCCATCTTGTGGCACTTTCTCGCCGAGGCGCTGCTGCTGTCGCTCATCGGCGGAATCGGCGGCGCGGCGCTCGGCGTCCTCGGCTCGGACGCCATCGGCAGCGCGCTCGGCTGGCCGCTCTACTTGCGCGCCGACGGCATCGTCGTTTCGATCGCGGTCAGCGCCGGCGTGGGGCTCTTCTTCGGTGTCTATCCGGCGATGCGCGCCGCCGCGCTCGATCCGATCGAAGCGTTGCGCTTCGAATCGTGACGCGCAGTCGCGCCGCGCCTACGACTTGCGCGGCGCCGGCCAGGCCGGCGCGCGCTTATCGATGAACGCGCGGATGCCCTCCTGCCCGTCGGGGGCGCAAGCGTTGGCGGCGATGGCGTCGGACATGAGCGCGTAGGCGTCGGATTGGCGCAGCTCGACCTGTTGGTAGAACCCGCGCTTGCCGAGGCCGAGCGTCTCGCGCGAGAGCGCCGCCAGCTCGGCGACGAGCTCGTCGACGGCGACGTCGAGCTCGCTCGCAGGCACGGCGCGATTGACGAGCCCCCAGCTCCTCGCGGTGGCGGCGTCGATGAAGCGGCCGGTGAGCAGCATGTAGAGCGCGTTCTTGCGGCCGATGTTGCGCGCGACGGCGACTCCCGGCGTCGAGCAGAACAGGCCGTAGCGAATCCCGGACGTGGCGAAGCGTGCGTCGTCGGTGCAGAGCGCGAGATCGCAGGTGGCGACCAATTGGCAGCCGGCGGCGGTGGCGACGCCGTGCACCGCGGCGATCACCGGCTGCGGGATCGATTGGATCGTCTGCATCATCTCGGTGCAGACCGCGAAGATGGCGCGCTCCTCCTCGAGCGAGCGGTCCTTCATCTCCTTCAGATCGTGGCCGGCGCTGAAGGCGCGCCCCGCGCCGCGGATGACGACGACGCGGACCTCCTCGCGCTCGCCGAGGTGGCGCAGGGTCGCTGTCAGCTCGCGCATCATCCCGGTCGAGAGCGCGTTGAGCTGATTGGGGCGATTGAGCGTGAGCGTGACCTTGGGCAGCGCTTCGTCGACGATGAGGTAGTCACGGGCGAGCGACATGCGATCCTCCCGACGCCATCATAAGCGCGCCGGCGCGCGTCGTCAGTCCCGAGTGCTGCTATGATGGCGGCGTCATGGCGATTCGTTTTTCCGTCGGTGCGCGCGATCCCGGCTCGCGCGCGCGGCGCGGCCGGCTCGAGACCAGGCGCGGCACCGTCGAGACGCCGCTGTTCATGCCGGTCGGTACGCGCGCGACGGTGACCGGCTTGTCGCCCGACGATCTGCACACGCTCGGCGCGCCGATC
>Ga0070679_100003056_pt1 | contig 15290 bp, 6 predicted proteins | sample KBSC63BmetaG_FD_65652 | JGI IMG/M metagenome (GOLD analysis project Ga0070679, IMG submission 65652) | Corn rhizosphere microbial communities from Kellogg Biological Station, Michigan, USA - KBS C6-3B metaG | ecosystem: Host-associated > Plants > Roots > Rhizosphere | place: USA: Michigan... | reverse complement strand
GCGGATTGCCGGATCCCGCGCCCAGGGCGATTCGACGAAGGACCAACTCGATGGCGAGCCAGGCATCGTCCTTGGTCCTCGGCCCTGGGAGCCGCTTCCGCCACTCGTAGTAGCCGCTGGACGAGACGCCCAGCGCACGGCACATGGCACCGACGGGGAAGGCCACTTGCTTCTCGGCGATGAAGGCGAACTTCACTCGCTCTCCTTCGCGAAGAAGGTGGCCGCCGCTTTTAAAATGTCACGCCCCAACTGCAGCCGCTTGTTGTCCCGGCGCAGCCGCTGCAACTCCTCTCGCTCTCCTGTCGTCAGAGCTCCCGGCGGTCCTGCGCCGGTTAAACCGGCAGGTTGGGTTTGATCCGCTTAAACCGCCACGCGGGTCATCTCTCCCGCGTGGCACCATCATTTGTGGGCAGGTCTACGTTCGCCACCGCCACCGCCAGCTCGGCGATAAGCTGATGCGAGCGGCGCGTGTACCCGCCGCTGGTCACGATCAGCGTGGGGATCTTGCGCTGGACCAGGGCGTCCAGCACGAAGCGATCCCGTGCCATCACGCCTTCCGCGCTGACGGCCAGCCTACCCACTGGATCGCCGGCCAGGATGTCCGTGCCCGCGTTGTAGATCGCCAACCGGGGCCGGGGCATTCCATCCAGGAAACGCGGTATCTCGGTCCGCACCACGTCCAGGTAGGGCTCGTCCGCGGTGGCGGCCTTCACGGGGATGATGAAGGGGAAGTCCGCGACGTCGCCGTCGAACAGCCCCGGATAGGTCTGGAAGTTGTAGACGTCCAGCACGTGCACCGCGGGATCACCGCCCAGGATCCCCCAGACGCCGTTCCCGCGATGGGCATCCAGGTCGACGACGGCGATGGGGTCGTCTTGTCGCAGCTCGCCCGTGCCCCGGACCGCCGCCACCGCCGCCGCGACGTCGGCGTACAGGCAGAATCCCTCGCCGTGGTCCCGGAAGGCGTGGTGAAACCCACCGCCGACGTTCATGGCGATGGCGCCATCACCTTGCAGGGCCAGACGGGCCGCCTGGATCGTTCCCGCCACCGCCAGCTTCATGGGACGAAGCAGCCGCCGCTGGATCAACCCTCTGGGCAACAGCCGCAGCGCGCGGATCTCCAGTGCTTCGGCCACCACGGCCGTCGACGACGACAGCGACGCCAGATAGGCGGCGTCGTGTACGCGCAACAGGTCGGCGTCGTCCGCGGGCTGGGCCGGGGAGACCCAGCACGCCTGCAACCGCGCGCCCACCCGTTCCTCGACCAGCTTCCAGGCGCGGCTGAACTTCCGGCCATCGAAGGGGTGAAGCTGATCGAACCCGGGAAGCGACAGATCGTAGCCGGGCGCGTACACGAGGAACGACTTCAACGAGGCCGCACCTGTCCGGCGATCTCGTCGGCGTAGCGAAGCACCGCGTCCGGCGTCCACATCCGGATCGAGGCGGAGAAGAAGCGCACCCGCAGAAACAGCCGCTCCGCCCAGTTGCTCGCGTGATCGTCGATGGCGACCGAGGAGACGAACGAGGGCTTCACGCCGGAGCCGATCTCCAGCAGCGCGGCGATCACGGTGGAACAGTTGTGCTCGACCATGTTGTAGCGACGCTCGTCGCGCTTCAGCTGCTCCCAGGCCTCCAGCATCTTGTCCGTGGCCAGTCCCGCTAGCTGGCGCCGCTCTCGGCTGCACCTTAGCAAACGCGATCCGGTACTGCCGCCCCAGGGTGACCAAGGCCCGCCAAGGAATGGCTGTTCCGTTGTCGTGAGGGGTCAGGGAACGTGCGATCACGTCGATCCTGGTCGAATTCGTCCACCGTCGTCCTCGGTCGTAATCGTCCCTTTTCCGTTGCTCCTACACGCCTACCATCTGTACCTTGCCCTTCGCTGATCGGGACCGTGTCGAACTACACGCCGACGAAGGGGGCCGGATGTTCGTTAGAAGTAGCAGCATCATTGCTGGGGGTGGACGCCGAATAATTGGCGCTCTAATGATGGCCGGGCTCCTGGGAGCCTTGTCCGGCGGATGCCACCGGCGGGAGGCACCGTCCGGTGCTGCGGCTCCGGGCGTCGGGCGGTCGACGTTGAACGCCAGTCCGAAGGTCGGTGACTTCGTCGTCGAGGCGCAAAACAGCATTCGATTGCAGACGGGCGGCGTCGTGGTCAGCGGGGGAGACCTTGGTGCGCGCGGGACGGGGACGGGACCGTTCCTTTCGGGCGGGGTGTCCATCGACCTGTTGACGGGGGTGCAGGTCCAGACGAGCCACAACGTCATCGCGGACTCGGTGCGTCTGGGGACGGGGGACAGTACGGGGGACATTCAGACGAATCGGTTCGTCAACGGTACGGGGACCACCCATGGCGGCGTGACTGCCCTGGTCCCTCTCCCTTCTTTGCCGGCAGTGGCGGCGGTCACTGTCGGGACGACGGCGCTCACAGTCGCCACGGGCGCCACGGTCAGTGCGGCGCCCGGACGGTTCGCGGCGGTCAGCGTCGGGACGGGCGGCCATCTTCGCTTGACGGCCGGGCTCTACGAGATGTCGTCCCTGACGTTGGGATCCTCGGCGCGCATCGAGGCGCTCGGGACGGTGCAGATCCACGTCGCCGGTCGATTCACTTCGTCCAGCGGGGCGTTCGTGGGGGCTGCCAGTGGCGTCACTCTGACGGCGGCCGGCATCCGGATCGAGGTCTCGGGGATCAACGGCACGACGGGCACCCTCACTGCGACGCCCCCGGCCGCTGGTTTTGGCACTGGCAACACCGTTACGGCCCTGATGCTGGTTCCGAACGGAACGCTGTCGTTCGGCACGGGCGCGGTGGCGAAGGGCGCCTTCCTGGGCCGCGATGTTGACATCGGCGGGTCGGGCGCGCAGTTCACGTTTCAAGATGGCTTCCCCAATCCCTGCACGGTCGCGGCCTGTGACGATGGGAATCCCTGCACGAACGACGGTTGCGGCGCCAGCGGCGGTTGCACACACACCGTTTCGGCCGGCACGTCGTGCAGTGACGGCAACGCCTGCAACGGTGACGAGATCTGCAACGCTGCCGGCGCCTGCGTAGCCGGGACACCGGTTGTATGTTCCGCGCGCGACGCGTGCCACGACGTCGGGACGTGCGCGCCGGCCACAGGTGTCTGCTCGAACCCGGTGAAGGCCGCCGGAGCGTCGTGCAGCGACGGCAACGCCTGCAACGGCGCCGAGACCTGCAACGCTGCGGGCTCGTGTGTCGCGGGCACTCCCGTGGTGTGCGCCGCACCCGATGCGTGCCACGCCCCCGGCACCTGCGCGCCCGCCACGGGTATCTGCTCGAACCCCGCGAAGCCGGCGGGCACGTCTTGCAGCGACGGCAACGCGTGCAACGGCGCCGAGACCTGTAACGCGGGCGGCTCGTGCGTCGCGGGAACCGCGGTGGTCTGCGTGGCCCAAGACGTCTGCCACGACCCGGGGGTATGCGAGCCGACGACCGGCGCCTGCTCGAACCCCGCGAAACCCGCGGGAACGTCGTGCGGTGACGGCAACGCCTGCAACGGCGCCGAGACCTGCAGCGCCACGGGTACATGCGTCTCCGGTACCCCGGTCGTCTGTTCCGCGCCCGATCAGTGTCACCTGGCCGGCGCGTGCAACCCGATCACGGGCGCCTGCACGAATCCCCTGGCGGCCAACGGTACGTCATGTTCGGACGGCAACAGCTGCACGTCCGGTGACGCATGCCAGGCGGGAAGTTGCGTGGGCGGGCCGTCGAGCTGTGGGACGCTGGCGGTGTCCAACACCAGCGGCAACTTCTCGTACGCCTTCGCGCAGCTTCCCATCAACCTCACGACCGACCCGGCTGATGTCGCCCCTGGCGATCATCTCCATGTCACGGCAACCGTCACGAACGATGGGATCAGCTTGCAGTTCTCCGGCAACGTGGGCGTCACGAACAACGGTACGACGACGGCGACCTTGGGGGGCTACGAGGAGACCATCGAATATTTGCCAGCCAACCAGAGCACCTGGGTACCCGTGGCGCGCGTCGCTTACGATGCCACCGGAGCGCAGATTCCGCCGGCGACGGCGTTACCTCAGCCCTTCTTGTCGTCTTTCATCAACGACTTTAGCGCGCCTGGCGTGACGTACTCGTTCTTTCCGCCCATCACCGGGACGGCGATCGAGCCCGGCGCCACCGGCTCTTGGGGCTATGTTTCCTTCGTCTCGCTTCCGCCCGAGACCGAGACGATCGTGCTGGATCCGCAGCAGAGCACCGCGGTTCGCGCGGTCATTCGCTTCGACCCGATCGGTTCGGGGACGACACGCGACGAGGGACCGCTGGATCTCTCATCCACCGTGGCCAGCCTGCCGCCGCCGGTCGTCGACAGCACGATCGCTACGGCTTCTCTGGACCAGGGCACGCCCGTGACCCTGACGACGACCTCCACCGGGGCGGTCGCCCCCGGCACGTCCGTGGTGTTCACCGGTGAACTCTCCACCCCGTCAGTGCAGGCCAGAGATCAGTTCCCCGATGACGGCTCCTACATCGCGTACCTGACGACTTTGTCCACGACACAGCATTCGATCGAGGTCGACCTGACCGGGGACACGCTGGCGGGCAGCGACAGCGTCATGGCCGCAGGGGCCGTGCCCGTCATCAAAGTCGCCGCCAGTGGGCCGCCCGACATCGTGGCCGGCCAGTCGGTCGAGTACACGCTCGCCTTGCGCAACGATGGGACCGGCATGGCGGGGCCCTTCGTCGTCAGTGACAGCGTTGATGGGGCGCCGCTGGCGACGTCGCCATCGACGCCGCCCCAGATCGCGCCGGCGCAGACGGCCAATGCCACCGTCGACTTCGTGGTGCCGTCGGATCGGCCGGCTGGCGCCTTCGCCGATCAAATCGCGGTCACCTGGAGTGATCGGAATCAGAACGTCTACGGTCCGGTGACTGGCAGCTACGCGCCGAACCTGCACGTTCACGGGCAAGGCTCGCTGCTGGTCAGCCAGGTCGTCACGCAGATCGTCGGGGCCGAGGCCACGATGACGGTCACGGCGCTGGACTCTCTCGATCAGCCGGTCGCCTCGATCCCCGTTCACGTCGTCATCACCGGCCCGAACGCGCAGGTGCTGGACGTGATCACCGGGGCCGATGGCCACGCCGATGTGGTCTACACCGGCATCCAGATCGGCACGGACACGCTGGTGGCCACGGCGACGCTGACGACCACCCCGGTCAGTTCGGCGCCCATGCCGGTCGTGTGGGCCGGCGCCGTTGGTACCCCTTGTACCGGGCGCGCCAACCCCCTGGACGTAGTCCTGGTCATCGATGGCTCGCCCTCGATGCTGAACGGTAACAACGTGGCCGCCGCGCAGGCCGCCACGAACCGCTTCATCGATGATCTGGACTTCACGCGCGATCAGATCGCAGCCGTGCTGTTCAGCGGCGATGCGCAGCTGGCCACGCCTTTGACCACCGATCCGGTCAGCGCGAAGAGTCAGATTGACGATGCGCTGCAAGCGTACGCGCACGCGTGCGACAGCTTCTGCGCCGGTGGCTCGAACTTCGCGGCGGCGCTGGACGTCGCCCTGAGTGAGATTCAGGGCTCGCGTCGCCGCAGCACCGCCACACCGCTGGTCGTGTTCCTGTCAGACGGCGGCAACACGGGCCCCGATTTCACGTCCGAGGTGACGCAGTTGGCGGGTAACGGAGTCCGCGTGATCACGCTGGGCCTGGGGGCGGACGTCGACAACCTGCTGCTGCGCCAGCTTGCGAGCACGCCAAACGACTACTTTTATGCGCCGAGCGCCGCCGGGCTGGCGTGGATCTACGACGGCGTCACCCAGGACGTGTGCCGGAACCGCCCGCCGCTGGTCAGCGCGGGGGGAAGCCAAGGCGTCTACGAGATCCGATTGCCCGACTTCCTGACCCTGAACGGTGAAGTCCACGACGACGGTCTAGCAGGTGATACGCGGCTGACCACCGAATGGACGGTCGTCAGCGGCCCCGGGCCCGTCTCATTCACCGACCCCAGTTCGGCCGTCACGAAAGCCTTGTTCACGCTGCCGGGGACGTACGTCCTGCGGTTGCAGGCGACGGATGGTTTCCTGACCGTCGCCGATCGGACCACCGTCACCGTCGACCCCGATCCGTCGATCGCCGGGGCAAACCTGGCCATCGGGCTCGGCGCTCCGGGGCCTCTGGTGACCGGAAACAGCGAGACGGTGGTTGCAACCTTCACCTACGCGGGGATGGGGACACCGGTGGGAAGCTATCCGGTGCGGTTGACTGTCAGCGGGGCGAACGCGACGACCGCCACCGCGATCACGAACAATGCTGGCGTGGCGACGTTCTCGTACGTCGGAACGCGCGCCGGCACGGACACGATTCACGTCACCGCCATCGCCAGTGCGCTGCAGGTCGACTCGGCCTCCTTGACGCTCACTTGGACGGAGGCGCCCGGCGAGGGGCCTCTGCTCACGCAGGGGTGGCTGGGCGGTCCGGCCCACCAGTCTTCGGTGACGGGGCAGGTTCCGGTCACGCTGTCACCGGACATCACCCTGACGTCGGGGACGGTGACGTACTGGCCGGCTTCGTCGCCGGATCAGGTCCACACCCTGGCGACGGGCGTCAGTGGCAGCCCGGGCGCGACCGTGGCCACGCTGGACGGGACCGTGCTGGCGAACGGCTCCTACATCGTGAAACTGGACGGCATCGATAGCACCAACCAGCACCGGGTCAGCCAGGTCCTGGTGACGGTGACCGGCGACTACAAGCCGGGCCGCGTGGTCGTCGAGGTGACGGACTTCAAGCTTCCGATCGCCGGCCTTCCCATCACCGTGGGCCGTCGCTACGACAGCCTGGAACGAGACAACGTCGGCGACTTCGGGCACGGCTGGTCCCTGGCGCTCGGGCACCCGCGGCTGGACGTCGATCCGGCGCACAACGTGACGATCACGATGCCTGACGGCAGACGGGTGACATTCTACTTTCAGCCGACGTTCCCGCAGGCCGGTCCCGTCGTCCTCGGCTTCCTGCTACAGCCCGCCTACGTGCCCGAGCCGGGCGTCTTCGGAAAGCTAACGGCCGATGGGTGTCAGTTGCTGTCGTTCGACCCGACGGCGGCCATCCCGACGCCCATCTGCCTGGAGAACCTGCTGGATCCCGGGAACCTGGACTACGCCCCGACGACGTACACATACACCGACGCCTACGGGCGCCAGTTCGTGATGGCCGCGAACGGCGAGCTGAAGTCGATCACGGATCACCAGGGGAATACCCTGACGTTTGGTCCGGACGGCATCGTCAGCAGCGCGGGCCCGGCCGTGACCTTCCAGCGAGACGCGCAGCGACGGATTACGAAGGTCGTGTCACCTGACTTCGGCGCGCCCGCCCAGCACTTCGAGAGCAACTACACCTACGATGGCGCGGGCGATCTGGTGCAGGTGGATCTGCCGCCTGGCGAAGAACCGGTGGCGACCACGCACCACACGTACGATCCCGGTCACCTGTTGCAGGCGACCGTCGACCCGCGCGGCAACGCCGCGCGCACCTCAACCTACGACGCCGAGGGGCGGCTGAGCGAAGACAAGGACGCCCTGGGGAACATCACCCGGTATGCGTACGACGTCGGCGCCCGGACCACGCGCATCACCGACCCCGACACGGGCGTGGTGGTGCAGACGTTCGACGACCGCGGCTTGCTGCTGAGCGAGACCGATCCCCTCGGTCGGACCACGACTCACGAGTACGACGGAAACCGGAACGAGATCGCCCGCACCAACGCGCTGGGCGAGCGCACCACCAGCACATACGATGCGAACGGCAACCCGACGTCCGTCACCGACTCGCGCGGCAGGACGACGCAGGCCACGTATGACGAACTGGCCAATCCCGCGTCGTTCACGGACGCGCTGGGGCAAGTGACGACCGTCCAGTACGACGACCGGGGCGTGCCGCAAAGGATCGCGGACAGCATGGGGACCAGGTTCACCTTCACGTCGTCCCAGCAGGGGCTGCCCATCACCATCGACGACGCCGCCGGCAAGCGTGCCTACCTGAATTACGACGCCGCTGGTGACGTCACGTCACGGACGGACTGGCTGGGCCGGGTCACGAAGGCCAGCTTCGATGGGATCGGGCGGAAAGTTACCGAGACCAGCGCACGCGGCGCCGTGCGTACGAATAACTACAATCCGCGTGGCACGCTGGCCTCGTTCACTGATTCGCTGACCGGCATCTTCGGCTGGCACCGGTTCACCTACGACGCCAACGAAAACATGGTGGCCGACTACCTGCCGTTCGCGGGACGGTCCACGAACTACGCCTACGATGCGCTGAACCACCTGACGGGAACGTCTTACGGCGACGGGTCATCGGTGAGCTACGCCCGCGACTTCCGGGGCAACAAGCTGACCGAGACTGACGAAGGCGGACACACCACCACGTACGAGTACGATCTGGCCGGGCAGTTGCTGAAGACGACGTACGCGGACGGGACATTCACTACCCGCGGATACGATGTCCTCGGCCGACTGGTGTCATCTTCGGACGAGCGCGGCAATGCCACGACCTACGAATACGATCCCGGCTGCGGCTGTGCCGATCGCGTGACGAAGGTGACCGATCCGCTCGGCCGTAGCACGGCGACGGCCTACGACGCCGCTGGTCGCCGCACGTCGGTGACCGACCCGGCGGGCCATCAGACCAGCTATTCGTACGACGCCCGTGGGCACGTGCTGGAGACGTCCTATGCCGACGGGACGTCCGTCCATGACGGGTACGACGATCGAGGTCGGCGGACCTCCACCACGGACCAGTTGGGCACGGTGACCGCGTTCGGGTACGACGACCAGGGGCAGCTCACGTCGGTGACGGACGGTCTGAATCACGTCACGTCGTACGCCTACGACCTGGACGGCGATCTGACCTCGGTCACTGACGCGAACGGGCACGTCACGACCTACGCGTACGACATTCTGAAGCGGAAAACCGCGCGGACCCTGCCGCTGGGGCAGACGGAGACGTTCGGGTACGACCCTGTCGGCAACACGGTGAGCCACGTCGACTTCGCCGGCAAAACGACGAGCATGTCATACGACGCGCGCGACCGACTCCTGGGCCGGTTTCCCGATCCGACCCTCGGAGAGCCGGCCGAGACGTTCACCTACAACGCCACGGGGACGCGGGCGAGCATGAGCGACGCGAGTGGCATGACCACATACACGTACGACAGCCGCAATCGCATGCTGACGAAAGCAGCGCCCGCCGGGACGCTGACCTACACTTATGATGCGAGCGGCAACGTGGCGAGCATGCAGTCGTCGAACGTGAACGGAACGTCGGTGAACTACGCCTGGGACGCGGCGAACCAGCTCGTCTCGGTCACCGACAATCGGATAGCCGGCGGAATGACCACGACGGCCTACGCGGTGACAGGCCGACCCAGCCAGATCGTGCAGCCATCGGGCGTCACGGCGACCTACGGCTACGACAACATGAATCGCCTGACCTCGCTGGTATGGAGCAAGGGGGCGCCGTTCGCCAGTTGGACTTCGACATACAGTTCCCGCGGCCAGCGCTTGACCTCGACAGAACTGTCGGGTCGTCAGGTGGCGTACGGCTACGACGACGTCACGCGCCTGAGCGGCGAGACGATCACGAACGACCCGTCCGGCGCGAACGGCGTCATACAGTACACCCTCGACCCGGTCGGCAACCGGCTCGCCCAGACGTCATCTGTGGCGGCGATTGCGCCTACACGCTACAGCTACGATGGCAACGACCAGCTCACCAGCGACGGTCACGACACGAACGGGAACACGACAAGTAGCGACGGCGCGACTTATGGCTACGACTTCCGAAACCGCCTGAAAAGCAAGAACGGTGGGGCTGTCACCTTGACCTACGACGGTGATGGCGCCCGTGTGGCGAAGACCGCGGTCGGGGTGACGACTCTGTTCTTGGTCGACGAACTGAACCCGACCGGATACTCGCAAGTGCTTGAGGAGTTGTCGGGGACGAACGAAGTCCAGGTCCGCTACACGTACGGGACGATGCTGGTTAGTCAGGTGCGCGATCCTCAGAATGCGCCAGTGACAGACTTTTATGGCACCGATATTCACGGTGACGTCAGATTCCTGACAGGGACAGAAGGTGAACGTCTGGGCAGTTACGATTACACCTCCTGGGGACAGGTATTAACTTCTACCGGAGTAACTCCTAACAACCGCCAATATGGTTCTCAAGAATGGGATGCCGACATCTCGTTCCTCAACCTGCGCGCTAGGTTGTATGACGCGCGGTTGGGAAGATTCGTTACCGCTGACCCTTACGTGTACGGCGATCTGCGGACCACGCATCATTCTTATCTTTACTCTCATTCGGATCCCATCAACTATTCAGACCCATCTGGACTCACAGAGTTCTTAGAATGGACTGGAATTCGAAACGCCACGTCCCGGGCGACTGTCTTTGTGTATCGGTTCGTAGAGACCGGAACGGCACGGTTTTATTTTGGGATCTCAGTGGATCCTCTACGCCGGCTCGGGCAGCACATAAACGAGATGGGGAAGCGTGGGATCGAAGTTTCCGAAGAATCGTTTGAGATCCTATACGGGTTCACCGCCGAAACCCAGGCGTTGGCACGTGAGGCAGCGCGTGCCGTCGAAACGCATTTGATTATCACTGCTCAGGGAGAGGGACAAGATCTCATAAACCGAGCGAATAGCATGAGCCTGGAGAATCTCAGCTACTACCTCGATTTCATCGGATCGGTAGTTAAATAGGCATGAGCAAACCCGCGGCGACCATATCAGAGCATGACTTCCAGGCGGGGCCTCTCGTTGAACTAAGTCGTCGCCTTCCGGAGATTGGGGCGGGGACTGGGCAGGTCGTCCTTCGCAAGCAGCGCGCGCTCACGCCCCGTATGCTGGCGGGCGTAACCGATCTGATCGCGCTGGCCCCGTTTTCATGCCGAGGTCCCGTTCGCGACGTGCGCGCGCTGTATCTTGGTCACGACGCGGTTATAGATGAGAGTACCGCCCGGTCTTTCGTCGGTCTCGAGCGCCTTCGGGTCGCGTCGAGGTCGCCGGTTGACATGTCCTGGTTCGACTCTGTCGACCTGACCCATCTCTCCGTGTCGGACCGATCTGTGCAGAATCTGGACTCCGTTCGTCACAGAACGATCGCGAACGTCGCACTGTTTTGGACCGGGCGTTCGTTAGAGTTCCTGCCGGAGTCAGCGAAGAGCGTGACGCTGGCCGCCATGTGTCGCGCTCCTGTCAAAGCTATCGCTCCGATCTGGAAGTTGCCCGATCTCGAAGAGCTGATTCTTCGCAACGTGCCTCTGAGAAGTCTCCGCCAGGCGGCAGGTGCCAGTCGTCTGCGATCGTTGTCTGCACCTCTCAGATCACTCGAGGGAGCGGCGGCACTGGAGCATCTGAGGGAACTCCGCGTGGACAGTGATCGGCAGTGCCCGCCGGTGGCTTCGCTCGCTAGCCTTCCCCATCTGGTTAGCTTGCATATCCGGGCAGACAGCATGCCCGACGATCCCGAACAGATTGGCCGGCTCAACCGCTTGCGAAGACTCGTTCTTGATCTGGGCTACATGGGTAACATTCCTGAAATCACGTCGCTCGATTTCCTAGCTCACCTGGACGAACTAAGAGAACTCGTGATCATGAAGGTCAGGTTGTCGTCGAAGGATGTCACGCCCATTCAAGAACTACCTCGCCTGCGCCGTTTGAAGCTTGTGGGTGAGTTCGGGCCTGGTCTGAAGGCGCTGGTAGACAAGCGGAAGCGGCGCAAGGGAGTGGTGACGGATGTCCATGTCGTGGAGCTATCCGATGAGCCGCCGTCGCTTTGTGAGCCTCGGCGGATCGGTGGCATATGGTCAATCTTCGAAGACCTGACGGCTCCGCTGCGGGTGAAGACGAACTACCGGGCCGAAGAGCTGATCGTCTCGGCGCTGAAGAAGGCGGCCCCCAAGGTACTGCCGCGGATCGAGTTCGACACGGAGGCCGGAGCGTTCAGCGCCTCGGCCAATGCTCGGGAGGACATCGATATCCTCGCGAGGCTCATCCGTGCGATGGCTGGGCGATTACCCCCAGGCCAGACGGGGGCCAGTCCGGTCGGCCCATCAGCGAGATGAACCCGCCGCTACGATTGGGATGGGAGATCCTCATGCGAAAAATGGACGGCGTTGTGTTGAGGAGCTTTCAGGAGTTAGCAGCGGCTGGGCATGTCGCGGCTCAATCGCTCACGGATTATGAGTGCGAAAGGACCTTGGTGTCGGTATTCGAGGATCGGTCGGCGTCTGACCGCGCGATTCGCCAAGCCAGCATCCTCTTGCCTCTGTTCGCCTCACGGGTGGCGCGCCGGTTCGGGCGCCTCTTTACGACGGGGCCCTCATCAACCATCCCGACGCGGATCACCTGGACCCGTCCCGCAACAGCTCGGCGTCCCCAGGGCCGAGCTGTATTACCAGGGCAACCTGCCTCGCGTGCGTCGGATCAAGGCCCGCTACGCGCCGGCCGGCATCGCTTACGGCAGCGCGAGCGGCTCGGTGAACTACCTGATCAATCTGGTGGACGCCGGCGAACCGAAGAACTGAACCAGCCCTAGCGAACCTTCTGGGACAACGCGCCCAGCGCAGCTAGCCCTAAGATCATCGCTGGGACACCAGCGGCGGCGAGGAGCGGAATCTGCAGCGCGATCCCCGCAGCCGTGAACGGGATCCCCGCCAGCGCGACGATGGCAGCGAGCGCTCGGGCCCGCGGCGAGCCCCGGCGATTCAAGATCAATGGCCCGCCGAAGGCGCCGGCGAGCAGACTCCTGAGCGCGTCCGCATCCTCTGTCGCGGTCGTGAATCGCTATCCGGCCGCGCGCGTGTAGACCCGTGCGGAAGCGCCGTCGATGGTCCATGCCGTGATATCGCTGCGCGTGAGCTGCGGACCAGCGACACCCAGCCGCAGGCGGCCACCACCGATATCCAGGGCTACCTTGCCGAACGATCGGCGCGCAGACAGGAAGATCATCAGCGTCACGACCACCAATCCCCCCACGCCCGCCAGCGCCGGTCCCACCATGAGACGTCGCGCGACGGGACCGGCCGCCAGGCAGATGAAGGTCAGGATCTGTCCAAGACGAACCCGACTGACGTCGATTCGAACCGCTCGGGCCACCATGTCGCAGGGACGAAGAGTATCGGGTTACGGCGGAAGTGGCGATCAGAGCGATCCCCGGTGCGGTCCCCCGGCCGCCGATCGGCTGAGCGTCAGAAAGGCGTCGCCGCCGATGCTTCAGAAGGCGGGTTGCGGCCCAGCCTGCAACCCCTAGAATCCACCTCGCCCCCTGCGAAACCGAGATGGACCATCGATCCACATTCCATATCCTCGGAGAGAAGCTGACTTTCTTGTCGACTCACGAGCTGTCATCAGCTTGGAGCGACTGGATCGAACTCGACACGGCTCAGGTGATGTCTGCGTTGCAGAACGATCCTGTTGCCCTGGCCGCTGCTTGGCGCGTACTGGACCGGCGGCATGGATTGCAATTGACGCCTCCCTCCCAGCGACAAATTGTCGAGCGAATGCGCGCTCGTCTCCTCGACCATGGCGGCCAGTTGGTGGTCGCGCGGGGCCGCGACGAGCGCCGACGGCCATAGGTGCGGTGTCGGGCGAGCGACGAACAAGCATGCGCCGAAGGAGACCGTGCCTCTTCAGGGTATCAACCGGCCTGGTAGCCCCAAGAAGATTCTGCTGGAGAAGCAAACCGCGCAGGCCTACGAAGCTCTGGTCCAGGACGCGCGAGAGGACGGGTTCGAAGCACCGCTGTTCCTGATCGTCTCGGGCTACCGAGACGATTCGAAGCAGAAGGCGTTGTTTACCAAGGCGCTGGCCAAGTACCACACCTTCGCCGAGGCGCGAAAGTGGGTCGCTCCCCCCGGGCACAGCGCCCATGCCACAGGGTGCGCGATCGACTTCTGGCTCGGCTTTCCTTGCGGTAAGGAATTCAACGACAGGATCAAAAGCAGCGATGCGTACAAGTGGATGGTGGCGAATGCGAAGAAACACGGATTCAACCCATATAGCCGCGAAGGGTGGCACTGGGAGTACAACGTTGGCACTCCGTATTAGTTCGGCTCCCGTCATTCTCGCCGCTGTGGGATTGTTCGTCGCGGCCTGTTCACGGGCCGACGCGACGGTTGCCCGGGGGACCCATGTACAACACGCACGTATCGATGCCGGGCCAGCGGCTCCCGCCAACCCTGCGGTCGACGACGGAGCAGGCGGCGCCGCGGCCAGAGTGACGCTGCCCGTCGCTGACGTCGGGGATTGTCCAGCGATCTGCGGCAAGCTGCTGCGCTGCAAGCAGGGGCCTTTCGACGCTCTCGCCGACTGTTCCGACGCCTGCGAAAGTTCCATCGACGATCGAACGTCGGCGAGGACGTACCGGTGCGTCGCAAAGGCCAAGGACTGCGCTCACGTGAAGAGCTGTACCCACTAATGACATCGGACTAAGCCGCGACTTGGTCGAAGAATGGGCTTTCCGTCGTGGCCGCAGGTCCCGCGGGATCCCGCTCCGAGGTTGACCATCTGTACCAAATCTCCTGCGGCGATGGACGATGGGGCCGGGGCCGACTTCGACGCTCGCGCCAGAACCGTGTGCGACTTGCGAGCCGGGCACGCCCTTGGGCTGACATGCAAACGCATCACGGGGCGCGGGTCAGATCGATAGGAACGCCGTAAGGATGATCACCGGGCTGGCGTGGTCGAAAGCGCGCCCGTCCCAATACCGGCGTTGTTTCGTGCGCGGCTGACCCTGATCTCCTGGCCCCCGGCCGACGCGGTATCTGACGTTGTTTCGCTGAAGTGGGCCACGCGAGCAAGCGCGATGCCAGTGCCCGGACTGCTGTCGACGGGCTCAGGAGCGCAGCTTCAAGTGAGCATTTGTCCCTGCCTGGCGCACACTTGATCCCGAGACATCATGCAAGCTTTTCCACAGCTCTCGTGCGTCGGTCACGCTCGATCGACCGGCTTTGCTTTCCATCCGTTCACGGTCGCGGGGCTGGTTCTGGCCGGCATCGTCGCGTGCGGTGCTGCCACCATCGGCTGTGCTCGGGTGAATGGCGGCAATCCTCCCGGGCCGGGCCTCGGGGATGGCCAGGTCCTCCAGGGGGTGGACGCGGGAGCCAAGTTCACGGCGGACGGCAGTCCAGGCGACGTGGTCGCCTGCGACGGCGGCGACGCGTGCATGTGTCCCCCGTTCAAGCTGGCGGTCATCGGCAAGCCGGGGAAGTGGGGCGCGAATCAGGGCGGCGACCCGGACACGG
>Ga0070679_100003054_pt1 | contig 15298 bp, 17 predicted proteins | sample KBSC63BmetaG_FD_65652 | JGI IMG/M metagenome (GOLD analysis project Ga0070679, IMG submission 65652) | Corn rhizosphere microbial communities from Kellogg Biological Station, Michigan, USA - KBS C6-3B metaG | ecosystem: Host-associated > Plants > Roots > Rhizosphere | place: USA: Michigan... | reverse complement strand
ATCACTTTTTTGATATGCAAGGAACGCATTCGGATTGTTTAAAAGCTGCATCGGAAACTCCGGCGAAAAGAAATCTATGTCTGTTTTGCCATACTGCTCGCTGGCTATACTATGCAAGTTTGGAGGATATGAATATGTAATACCTGCTGATGGACTGCTATCTGTTATCCAATCTGATGTCGAAAGAAGTGATAATGAGGACGCTTTAAATGCCTGAGCCAAGATTGATGGAGCTAAAGGCGTTGGGTTTTTCCTTGCTCCTAAATTCACAAAATTATTAACAATCCGAAATGGCTGTGTTAACTTATTACTTTGTAATGGGAAGAAAAAAAGGATATTCGCACAAATATAAATGATGAAAAAAATAACAATTGACGCTGCTATAACAATTTTTTTCTTAGAATGAATTGCCACCTGTTGCGTGACTTGCGTTGATGTGATCTGAGGGGTCATTGGAATATTCTCTTTAACTAGATTATCCACATTCCTATAATTTCATATCTAAATAAATCTTGTCAAATCTAACTACTTCTAGTCTTGTACTAGACTCGGATTTGAGATCTTGACATAGCAAATCGCTTATGTCTTACTAATACTGTGGCGAGTAAAAGAACAAAAATAAATAGTTCCACAGTCTCATCCAAAAGTCTTCTCTGGGCTATTTTCGTCGTAGCGCTTTCTATTCTGGGCATCGTTTCTCTTCAATATTTTAACTCGCTTAAAACGCCAACTCAGACGCAAAGTAATGCAGCTACTGTGTCCACAAATTATTTAGTAACACTTAATCAACCATCGCCTTCTTTTAACGACTCCGTTAACTTTACAGCTATTTATCCTAAAGTGGCAACGAGAAAAGTTGGTCCACGTGAACCGTTTAATCCGTTAATAACTGTTAGTTGTGCTTCATCTGCAGATGGCTCAACCATCTACAGAACCACAGTAATAAGTTTTTCGCAGACAACTAACAAAGATGGCACGATTACTGGAGTCTCAAATTACATCACATTAGGTGGTACGAGTAGCAGTGGTGGTACTACATATGATTGGACAGGTGGTGCGGCGCTATGTAATGCGTACCTAATGTATACCGATAGCAGCAATATTACCCATGTTTTAGCTAATACTCAATTTTCAGTTAACTAATTATTCTAAAGCATATTCATCATACATCAGCTTTTTTGAGAGGCAAGTGAGATACAGCGATAAAACCTGATTCTTCTGGAAATTTTAGATAATTTTTTAAATACCATTGCATGACGGCAGCGTTCACTTGCAATCTGTATCTATCCACCATATAAAGCCGAAGGTATAATGCAGGAATTTCAGCTTCCTTTAGAATAAATTCATTCTCTTCTAAAAGCATTCTCACCTCTTCATTTGCGACTTTCGTCCCGAGGGCAGTACTGCCCGGCATAATATTTCCTTGTTTATCTAACTGCGGATGTTCTCTCCAGGAGAGAAGATTATCTAAATCTCCCGCGACCAAACCTACAGCATAAAATGGAATAGTTACATGTTGCTCGTCGCCAGCTATTTGCTCACGATATTTCCCTCCAGCTCGCCGCCTGGGATTTTCGCTCGTCTCATCTTTCGCTCCAAACATATGATTTATAGCTGTGATCCCCCGATTAAATCCGCTAAATTCTTCAGTAATAACCTCTTCTGATATTCTAGGATTTCGTCGCTTTAGCAACATCTCCCGTTTCTTTCTAGCCAAATAATCCGCAGCTTGTACACCGGTTACTACTGGCGCTTCAATTGATATAACCTTAGACTGAGGATCCTGCATAGTTTCATCGATCATTTCATCAAACCTGTCCGTCGCATTATTAAAATCTTCTTGGTTATATGTTCCTGGCCCTCGCCCATTTGTGTCTATTTTTTTAAATGCAGCATCAATAGTAACTGAGGTGATATCTTCAGGTGCCAGTTTATTTGCAATAAGATATTCATATAACACAGTCGCTGAAGAAGTTTTCCTCGCACCTGGAAGTCCGAAAAAGCATACCACTTGTTTGCGTATACCTTTACGATAATATCTTACAATATCATTGGACATTTTTGCAGGAGTTAATCTTCCCCACAAGCTATTACATTTTTCTAAAAAATCATATGGCTCTGGCTGCTTTTCCCTGTTCTCAAATTTACGTGAAAATACTGCATAGCTTCTCAGCTTTTTTTCTTTTTCGGCTGTTTTCCTTGCAGTATGTTGATGTTTTGGATAAAAACCATCACGTTCTGCTGTCATATGTAGGTAGTATAATAGTCACTTTGGTTCCTTTATGCAACTTTGAGGCAACATGAATGGTTCCTTTATGCGAATCTAGAATGTTTTTTACCAAATACATTCCTAATCCCATTCCAATTTGCTGCTTCTGCCCGCCTTTATAAAATTCATCAAAAATATGTGGTAAATCTTTGGCAGCAATACCTTTTCCTTGATCTCGGATGATAATAGAAAATCCACGTTTACTTTCTCTTAATGAAATCTTAATTACACTCGGTTGAGAAAATTTGACTGCATTATTAAGAATATTAGTAATGACTTGCACAAGTTTATAAAAATCTCCATAGACATATGCATCTTGTAACTTATGCTGAAAAGTAAAGGAATACTTCGCAAATGAGACTCGAAGTGTAGAAATAGCTACTTCAATAACTTGTATAATTGATACCTTTTCAAAAGAGTAATGTAATTTCTTTTGTTTAAGTGTATGCGTTTGGAGAATATCGTTAATTAAATTCGATAATAATTTTGATTGTTTCAGAAGGATCTCTACATATACAGATCGAGGTTGCATGTTTTTGTCTGTTTGTTTTTTAATAAGTTCTGCATATAACATGATGGAGGTCAGTGGCGTTTTTAACTCATGCGATGCCATTGCAATAAATAAATCTCTTACTAAAACTGCTTCTTCAGTTCGTTTATATTCATCTGCTTTATATATTGCTTGACTAATCAGTGCACCAAAGAGCTTTAACATAAGGAATGTCTCATCCCTAACGACAAAGTTTTTCTTGGACATTATGTTCATCACTCCGACAACTCTATCCTCATAACTTAAGGGGATAAAAATAGCTGAGCGAATACCCATATTCCAGATCTCTTCATGTGCCTCTTGCTTCGACTTAAATATTGAGACTAAGGGTTCTTTGCTAGTAAAAACTTGCATTGTTCTTCCAGTCTGAGAAACATCTGCATTGAGAATAGTATCATGAGTTGCATAAACCCTTCTTAATACTCCATCTTGTTCGCGAAGAAGTGTTCCATGCTCGGCATGAAGTAATTTTTTTGCCTCCAAAACAGCAGTTTTATACGTTTCTTCCAATGTGAGCGGAAAAAGCAGATTAAGTGAACTGTTATAAATATCTTCCCAGGTAAATTGAGTCTCTTTTGCTAGATGCATAACAATGCAGAGATTATAGAATCTTTAGCCTTATTATACAAGTCATTGTATTGGATAAGTTCGCCCACGAACATTATCTTAATAAATTTTGATATACTCATTGCAAGGAATATATAGCATTACACAATAGTACTATTAATGTGAAAAAAATCTTTATACATTCTTATTTAACATATCTACTCTCACTCCTCATAGTTTTGTTACTGATTTTCTTTCATTTCAGAGGCATCATTTATTATGATGAAGGATATATTCTCAACTCCGCATTAAGAATTACTCACGGGCAGATTCCTTATCGGGACTTCGATATGGTCTATACGCCTCTTTCGTTTTTGGGCACTGCATTCTTCTTTCATCTTTTTGGAGCAAGTGTTTTTTCAGGACGACTTACTGCACTGGTTGTATCGCTTTTTTCTGTCTTTGCCATTTACAAAATTGTTATTAAGTTGACAGGAAATAAACTATATACTTTCCTCAGCATTTTTTTCTTTATCGCTTGGGGACCAACCCATATCAACTTTCCCTGGCCAACCATGTTCGCACTTTGTTTGACACTCTATGCTCTCCTTTTTTATCAGAAAGCAATACAAGAAAAAAATCCCAAACACTTTTTCTGGATGGGTGTTATGGCAGTGCTCATTTTCTTTTCCAAACAGAATTTCGGTGCTGGTATGATCATTCTTTTCTTAATTCCAGTCATCTTTCTAAGAGTTAAAAGATTATATTCAATTCTTTATTATATCGCTGGTTTGTCAGCTATTACGATAATAGCCTTAACTCTTATGTTAGTTACTCATTCTTTTATTCCTTTTCTCAATAACTTGTATGTCTATACTTTCATGAAAATTATTGCCGAAAAAACAATTGACACTCCTTTCCTCTACGATGGGACAATTGTAGTGAGAATACTTAAATTTTTCTTTTACCTTTCTCCTCTTATTTTTGCAGGATGTGCATTCTATATGACAATAAAAAAGAAAAAGCAATCGCTGTTGATAATACCAATCACTGTTGCTGTTATTTACCTTTTAGGAATTCGTCCAGTGACTGATTATGACCACCTCGGACCACTACTCGCGATTTCAGGCATGACATTTCCCATTCTCTTTTTGTTAATTGAAAATAACATGTTAAAGAAATTTATTTTTTTTGGTTGCATTGGAATGGTTCTCCTTGGATTTTATACAGCCTATTTCAGTGGTTATTATAAATGGGAAACACCATTAGAATACAATACCATCTTTGCAACTAATCCCAGATTACATATTTTTATGACACAAGAAACACTAACCAAATCAGCACAGTTGAAACAATATATTGATTCATATACTAAACCAAATGAACCTATCTTTATCAATTATTACTCGCCATTTATTTACTTTCTCGCCGACAGACCAGACGCATCGCGCTATGATTATATTTCACCTACAGCTATTCCTCTTTTCTATCAACAAAATACCATAGCAATATTACAAAAAAAACATGTCCGCTTAATCCTGGCACTTGGAGAGAATGAGCAATCACCAATAGCAAATTACATCAGAAAAAATTATCATCTCACAAAAAAAATTTCCGATTATGATATATATACTAGATAGTTTTTCAAACTGAATCGTCGTCTCATGAGAAGCAGCATGCAGAGCTAAAATTTCAATTCTCAAATAATGTTCAACATAGCAATTCTCAAAAATTTGTATATTTGAATTTATTTGTGATTTGATGCTTGTTATTTGAGGTTTAGCGGTACATAGTGGCTTTTCTTTCAGGACCCACAGAAACTAATTCAATAGCTACCTGGGTTAATGTTTCAAGTGTTTTAATGTATTGTTGTGCTTTCAAAGGCAAGTCAGCAAATGATCGAACATTCGTCGTTGGTTTTTTCCAACCAGATATTGTTTTATAGATCGGCTTTGCCTTTTCTAAAAAAACACTGTCAGCCGTCGGCAAAATATCGTACTTTTTCCCCTCAACTGTGTAACCTACACAGATATTAATTTCCGAAAAATCATCAAATATATCAAGTTTCGTCAATGCAAGCGTATCAATACCACCTGCTTGGATGCCATAACGAAGTATCGGAATGTCTAGCCATCCACAACGGCGTGGTCTGCCTGTTGTCGCTCCATATTCATGACCAACTTCACGAATCTTCTCACCAATTTTATCCTGCAACTCCGTCGCCATGGGACCTTCACCAACTCGTGTTGCGTATGCTTTCGTCACACCGATGACACGCGCCATATCTCGTGGATGAATTGCTGTCGCGAGATTAAAACCTGCAATGCCTGGATGACTCGACGTAACAAATGGATAGCCTCCTCTATCAATATCAAGCATCACTCCCTGACCTGCTTCTCCCAGAATTCGTTTCCCTTCATGATAATAATCTGAAATAATTGGCATGACATCAGTAATCATCTCACCAATAATTTCTTTCGAAACTAACAACTCTTTCAAAATATTTTTTTCATCGAGATCAATCTCTGCTTCGGTTCCCATAATTGACCGAATGAATTTCCGTTGTCTATCAAGTTCCTTACTAAATTGCAGTTTAAAATCTTTCTCAAGTAAACTTCCGACTCGAAGACCGGTTCGTTCAGTTCGATCAGCATATGTCGGACCTATCCCTCTGCCTGTTGTACCCACTTTCCCCTTCCCCCGTTGCGTTTCGCGCAAATTATCGCGCATTTTATGCCACGGCATGACCAGATGAGCGTTTTTGGCAATTAAAAGATTTTTTTTAGAGACAGCAAATTTGGCTTTTTTAAGCGCAATAATTTCTTCCGCCAAGATCAAGGGATCAACAACAACAGTATCTGATAAAACGTTTATTGCTTGAGGATTGAAAATACCCGAAGGCATGAGGTGAAATTTAAATTCGCCGAATTCATTGGTTACTGTATGGCCGGCATTTGCGCCGCCATTGGTACGGATAACCATTTCGGCTCGTTTGGCTAAACAATCAACCACTTTGCCTTTGCCGTTATCGCCATATGTCGGATCTGTAACAAAATTGATGCCTTCCCAGGATTTCAGTGGTTTTCGAGTGTGTTTCGTAGTCATTAATCAATTTGATAGTACGTTTTCTCTCTATAATTGTCAATTGGGAATTTTACTTGCAATGAAGGACTCTGATTGTTGTATTGTTACCTCTCCACAAACCAAAAAGCTGCTTACGCTCATGTACAAAAGTCCTGCCCTTCTTTTGTACGCATAAACAGCTTCTCAGCTTCGAAATCATTCGACAGGAGCAAGTATAACACAATACTATAAGATCGTCAAGCTGACTGGTCATCCCCACCCAGTCGTCATTCCCACACTCAAGAGTACTTGCTTCCCGGAAATGGCGCATACGCGGGAATGACGATATTCTCCCTATAGGAAGCGTTTAGAGAAAAATGCCATGCTCAAACCCAATAATGAACCGCCGATCAAATCACTCGTCCAATGCTCACCTAGATAGGCACGACTTACCAGCATCACACAATCAAAAACAAACAAACAAGCATACATAACCCATTTTGCATTTTTTGACAAGCGTTTATTCGGATATATAAGAAAAACGATTAGTAATGAGATAAAAAGCGTACGCGCTGCATGTCCAGACGGGTAGGAGTTTTGCGTGCTAACGTAGAATTGGGGCAAATTAATCGGATAATCTGTGCGCAACATAAACTGAGGCGGCGGTTTGTGATTGACGAAGAATTTGCCATATAACTCTATAAGATGGATTACTCCATAGGCAAAAATTACCACAACTCCCCAAATACGGCGCCGAATGAGTAAAATAATGGCTAAAATAACTGTCATCGTCTCGACTTGCCCTATAATGCTAAATAATGAGAAGAACTTATCGAATCTACGTGAAATATCATCTTGGAGATGGACGGTTGTATTAAAATCAAATTGGACAAACAAATTCTTATGCACCAGGTAAGAGAAAATGATGAAGAGAATAAAAAAACCAGTTGCGAGATATAAAAAAATGTGTTTTTTGGGGATAGTCATAATTTTCGAGTTCCAATTTCCAATTTTTCTGGCGAAGCCAGATCCTGCTCCGCACGACAGTCAAATCACAATTGATATTTGTAAATTGAAAATTAACTTTTGCATCTCTCATCATAGCATGCCAACTTGCTATTCTTCCACTGTTCTTTTTCTTCGCGAACGTCGAGCCATATAGATTCCGGCTGTAGCACCTGCTATTCCGACACTTATTGCTGCAATTGCGTTGCGATGTTGAGAAACAAACAATGTCACTTCTCCTATATTCCATTTTGCACCAACATGTAAGTCTTCATTTTGATACTCCTCCACTATGGTACGAACTGACCTTCTTCTCATCACGTTCCTAAATGCTTTTCTGTCTTTAAATGAGCAACTTTAATCGTTCTTGATACAAGTGTCGTAGCTGGTCTTTCACCCACTCCATTTGGATAATCAGCATAAATATCTTCAAAAGAGTAAGCAGTATCTCTTTCTACAGCCATATTATTTGATTTTTAAATCTTTGAGGAATTCGGAGAACTTGTCTTTCACTTCTGGATGCTCAAGTGCAAACTCAACCACTGTTTTCAAATATTCCAATTTATTACCTGTATCATAATATTTCCCATTTTTAATCTCAGCTGCCAATACATGCTTCTTGTCTTGCAACATTAATTTTAATGCGTCATTATAATACAACTCCTCCCCTTCTTTGAGGTTGGCATGCGCTTTATCTAAATAATCGAAAATATCAGCATTAAAAATAAATCCACTTACATTTGCCAAATCAGACGGTGCTTTTTCTTTGCCCGGCTTTTCAATAATCGACTCGATATCAATGAGTCCGGCACGTAATTCCTTTCCACCTGCAAATCCATATCGATCATAATCCTCAGGCTTACTTGCTCGAAAACTTGCAAGCACAGGCCAACCGAATTCCTCATAGATTTCAAGCAACTGTTGGAAGCGGGATTTCGGTGCAGCTTTAATAAAATCATCGCTCCAGGTATAGATAAACGGCTCATCTCCAATGATATGACGCACATTTAATAATGGTGTACCATTTCCATATGGACCTTTTTGCCGGACATAAATAAAATTTGCCATATCCGAAAGTTTTTCGATGCTTTTAAGCAGCGGCAATTTTTTCGCTCCACCCATTTTTAAATTCTCTATAAGTTCTGTCGAAGGTTTATCGAAGTGATCTTCAATCGTTCGTTTATGATAGCCTGTTACTATAATAATGTCTTGAATACCTGCTTCTACAAGCTCTTCAACGACATATTGAATAATGGGTTTATCAACAATTGGCAACATTTCCTTTGGCATAGCCTTGGTTTGCGGAAGAAGTCGAGTGCCAAAACCAGCGGCTGGAATAACAGCTTTTCTAATTTTTTGCATATGAACATTCGTAGTATATCATAGTTTTGCAATAGTCAATAAGGCTTACAACAATTTCGTTCTAACATCAACACACAACGCAATAAATTTCCAAGTCTCAATATTCAATTTTCAATCAATGTTCAATCTTAATTTTTTTAAACCATTGAACATTTTATACCTTATTGATCCTTGATATTTGATTTTTGGTGTTTTATACGTATCGTTTTAACCTCGCATATTGTAAAACGGGCTTCTATCTGATAAAATCGTATGACTAACTATGACAACTCCAGTTAAATTTCTTCTTGAAACACGAGACGAAGTACAAAAAGTTGTCTGGCCAAGTCGGGACCAAGTTGTCCGATTGACACTTATCGTCATCACTATCAGTGTTGCAGTGGGCTTATATATCGGTGGACTTGATTACATTTTTACACAAGCGACAACGCTTTTGATAAAGTAATTTTCAAGTTCCAATTTTCAATTTACAATGAATGTTCAATATTTGAAAATTAAAGAATTGTAATTTGTTTGAAAATTAGGAATTGATACTTGAAATTTTATACATATGGATGAAAAAATAAATACACAAAATTCAACACAAGACACGACACCAGCTGACACGTCAAAGCTGGGTAAATGGTACATCGTGCATACCTATGCGGGACATGAAAATAAAGTTGCGACACAACTCATGCAACGTGTCGAAACCATGGGATTTCAAAATAAAATTTTTGAAGTCATTGTGCCAACCCGCGATACTATTAAAGTTACGCAAGGGAAAAAAGAGACTATTAAAGAGAAGATTTTCCCAGGCTATGTCTTGATTCGCATGATCTTAGAAGATGAAACTTGGGTACTCGTTCGCAGTACACAAGGCGTGACTGCCTTTATCGGCGCAGGCAACAAACCAACGCCTATCTCAGAACAAGAAGTCATGGCAATCCAGAAGTTTATTAAAATGGATCAGCCAACCTATAAAGCAGCCTTTTCAGTGGGTGAAGCAGTTCGCATTACTGACGGTCCATTTACAGATTTCTTAGGAACTGTTGAAAGTATTGACGAAGCACGTGGTAAAATACATGTTCTCGTTTCAATCTTTGGTCGCGAAACACCAGTAGAATTAGACTTTTTACAAGTTAAGAAGATATAACTGAGAATTATAAGTTATAGATTATAAATTATAAATTTGATTTTTAGCTTATCATTCATAAGTTGTAATTTATCATTTCAAACATATGGCTAAAAAAATTAAAACATTAATTAAATTAAACATCCCAGCCGGAGCTGCAACTCCTGCACCGCCTGTAGGTCCAGCGTTGGGACAACATGGTTTGCCAATCATGGAATTCGTGAAAGCCTTCAATGACAAAACAGCTGATCAAAAAGGAAATATTTTACCGGTTGTTATTACTGTCTATGAAGACCGCACGTTTAGCTTCATCACGAAAAAACCGCCAGTCGCTGAAATGATTAAAAAAGCTATTGGCAAAGAAAAAGGATCAGGTACTCCGAGCAAAGAACAAGCCGGCATCTTGACCTGGGACATGGCCAAGAAAATCGCTTCTGACAAATTAGAAGATTTGAATACAGATAATATTGAACAAGGCGCGAAAATAGTCGCAGGGACAGCAAGAAGTATGGGAGTAGCGGTCGAATAAGAAGTTATAAATGATAGATTATAGATTATAAATGAGGTTCCCAATTTATAATTCATAACTTGTAATTTATAATTTCAAATAAACTTATGGGAAAAATACGTGTCAAAACACTCGGCGATGCAGAAGCCGAGAAACAACAAAAACTAGAAGCTAAAAAACGCAATGAGGCGAAGAAAAATGCTGGGATGGAAAAAGCCAAGCAAGCAGTAGATACATCTTCTGTTGATGCTGTTGCGCCAAGTGCTTCCAACAGCGAAGCAGCTACTGATGCTCCAAAAGCAAAATCAGCCAAAAAAGCCAAATTCGCAAAGCAAAAACATTCTAATGCATATAAAGCACTTACAGCGACAGTCGACCCAAAGAAGATCTATTCTGTCAGTGAAGCAATTGCCTTACTTCCTTCACTAAAACGCACAAACTTCGATGAGACAGTTGAGCTACATGTGAATACGACAGAAACTGGCGTGAATCTCAGTACTGTTTTACCGCATGGAACCGGCAAAAAAGTACGTGTCTTGATCGCTGATGAAGCAGTCATCGCAGACATTGAAAAAAATATTATTAACTTCGACGTATTAATAGCAGAACCTATGATGATGCCGAAACTGGCAAAAGTTGCCAGAATTTTAGGACCTCGTGGGCTTATGCCAAATCCCAAAAATGGCACCGTGACCAACAAACCTGAAGAAGTTGCCAAAAGATTCGCCGGTGGACAAGTGAACTATAAAACTGAAGCGAAATTCCCAATCATGCACATGGCAATTGGAAAAGTATCATTTGGTGAAGAAAAATTAACCGAAAATCTGAAAGCAATCGCAGAAGTGCTTCCCGCCAATCAAGTGAAGAATATGACCTTAAAACTTACCATGTCACCAGCTATTCACGTAGACATAACTAGTATTTAGTATCTAGATTGAATTGCTACTTGGAAATTGAGACTTGTTTTGCTATAATAACATCAGATCCAAAGACAGTGGGTTCTTGACAAGAGAATAAATCCCACCGAGGAACCAAAGAGTAATGTAGAATGTATAATTGAGAATGCTTAATTCATACTTCTTGATTCTCGTACGGCACCTCGCAAGGGTGTCTTTTTTTGAGCCTATCCGTCATTGCGAGGAGCCGAAAGCGACGAAGCAATCTAGAAACCAAGTAGATTGCCACGCTGCACTTTGTTTGCTCGCAATGACGAAAAACAGTCTAATAATATATGAACGACAATAAAACTAAAATCAGCCAGAATAGACAAAAGAAAATGGATTTAACCAGTGAACTTTCAGCACGGGTTGAAAAATCAAAAGGTTTTGTCTTCACCAACTACACTGGACTCACTCATCAACAGCTCGAAGGATTGAAACGATCTGTCAAAAAAGTGGATGCTGAATTTGTCGTAACCAAAAATACATTGCTCAAACGTGCGCTTGAGACAAATGCAAATCTCAAATCTCAAATTGCAAACCTCGGAGAGGAAACCTTTGACCAACCAACAGCGACATTATTCGCATATAATGACTTGATTGAACCGTTAAAGGTATTAACGAAATCGCTCAAAGATATCAATCTTCCTGTTATTAAAGCCGGCTTTATGGAAGGCCAGGCGTTATCCAATAAAGAAATTGAACGACTCGCGACACTTCCATCCAAGCAAGTCTTACAAGCCCAACTTCTCGGCATGATGAAATCACCAATCCAAAACTTGCATCGAGCTCTTAACTGGAATATACAGAGCTTCGTCATGACACTGAATGCAATAGCTCAGAAGAAACAATAATTTTTAATTTTCATTGAATACTCAATGACATAATTATCAATGTTTAAAACATTCGATCATTATAAATTGATTGAAAATTGTAAATTAAGAATTGTAAATTACTCTCGAAAGGAGGTTATATATGGCAAAAATAAATAAAGAAGATTTAATGTCAGCAATTGAAGAAATGTCTGTTCTTGAACTTTCTGATTTGGTGAAAGCTCTTGAAGAAAAGTTTGGTGTTTCAGCAGCCGCTATGGCAGTAAGTGCAGCACCAGCAGCAAACGGAGCAGCAGCCTCAGCAGAACCAGCTGAAGAACAAACAGTCTTCAACGTGATCTTATCCTCTGCAGGAGCACAAAAAATCGCTGTTATCAAAGCTATTCGTGAATTAGTTCCAACCCTCGGGTTGAAAGAAGCGAAAGATTTAGCAGACACAGCTCCAAAAGAAGTTATGGCACAAGTCAATAAAAAGACTGCTGAAGAAGCAAAAGCTAAATTAACTGCAGCCGGCGCTACAGTAGAGCTTAAGTAAAATTCATATTTCGTATGTAGTATATTATATTAAGCACGAAATATACCAAGCCACTCGAAAGAGTGGTTTTTTGGTGGAAGAAAACTGGTTGTTTTTTTTACTTTATTATTATAATATATTATTTGGTGTTAGAGTATTATTTTTTCTCTCCTATAGTTTGGCCTCAATTTATAGATTATATTTACTAAAATTTAATGGATTTTAAAATTTTCAGAAATTTTATGTGTCATTGCGAATTAAATGAAGCAATTTAGTTTATGAATTTAGTGCAGTAGATTGCCACTTCCGTCAGCTGATGGACTCGCAATGACGAATAGCGTTTATTAAAATGTCAGTTTTCATTTCAGCGGTTTCTTTAATTGACTGGATTACAGATCTAGTCTTGCCTGTCGGCAGACAGGTCTGGGATGACAAAGTATATAAATAAAAATGGTTACTTCATTAGAAATTAGTAATTAAAAATTAGAAATTTGCTCTGATGCAGTATGTTCTAGTCAAAAAACAACATTTTTAAACCTTCTAAAACGGCCTTTAAAATTAAAAGCCGACTAATACTTCATCTTTCTTTAGAAAACACCTTAAAAGTAGGTGAAATAAAATTATGCTCTTATGTGTACACTTAATCTGATAGAACAGTTATAAATAAATTGCAGATTATAATTTCTGATTATTTTACCTTCAAAATTTAAAAGTAAAATATTTTAATCAGCAGAAAAAGTTTTCTGTGAAAAATATGAACATGTTTTGTTTTCGGACAAAATAACTTTCAATTCTCAATTTACAATCTTCAATCAATTATCAATGACTCATTGATCAAATGAATATTCAATGAAAATTAAAAATCAGAAATTATAAATTTTTCTTATCCACATCATGTGCACAACTTTCTTTTTTCGGTAATTCCTGTGAAAATTCGGGAATAAAAATAATTCCCGAAAGAAATTCTGATTTCAAATATTTAGCACACTACAATTAGCAATAGCAATATCTGAATGATAAAACAAGGCTAATTATGACGTTCTCTCCCCTTTTATCCTGTCATGCCTCAGTAAATCTTGACTTTTTTTATTTTTCGTTATAACATTGTTAGTATATGTTGCAGAAAATCATTAAAGTTGGTAATTCATCAGCTATTACATTACCTCATAAAATCCTTAAGGAAGAAGGGCTTTTACCTGGTGATATGTTCGATGTCCAAGTAACAAAAGAACCATTCAGAGTTATTTTAGAGCCTCACAAAAAGCTTTTACATAAAAAGGCAGCTATTACTCCTGAATTTGTTCGTTCTGTGGACGAGTTTATTCAAGCATATAGACCAGCGCTTGAAGAACTCGCCCAGAAATGAAAAGAATAATATATTTAACAGCTGAACAAGCTATCTTTTATCAGCAAAAAATTGTAAGTGCGACAGGTGGACATGTGGGACTACGTGATCTAGGATTATTGGAGTCAGCACTGGCTCGTCCCCAAGCCACATTTGCTGGGCAAGACCTCTACCCGACTATCCTGGAGAAAGCGGCTGCACTTTTTCATTCTTTGATGTTTAATCATCCATTTTTAGATGGCAATAAACGCACGACAATTGGTGTGACATATGAATTCCTAAAACAAAACGGCTATGTGCTTAAAGCTACGCAAGAAGAAATGGTCAAGTTTCCCTTAAAAGTAGAGAATACTCACTTATCGATTGAGAAGATTAGTACATGGCTTAGCGAGCATACAACCCCAATCACTTTCTGAGGATACTCCACCTCTATCAACACGCGTTATTTTATATCGGTCTGATGATCCAAAGGACAGATTAGAATTTCCAATTTTCAATTTACAATTCTCAGTGAATTTCCATTGAATCAATAAGTCATCGATGATTCTTTGCTTCCATTCGTTGTTTGAAGAGATTTTCTCGAAATCCACCTTGATTGATAAACTTTTGACGTAGACTCTCGATAAGTTTTGAAAGAAGAAATGTTTCCATTTGACAGAAAGTGAGCAGCATATTTGCTGCTTCTTCAGGGTCTGTAGGGAGATTAGGGGTATTGGGGTTGTTTGGACTTTTCCAAATCGCTCGAAATTCCCTCATCTTCCTAATTCTCCCATCGTCTCTACTCCAAGTCACCAGTCCTCTCTGGCGGAGAAAATCTTCATAGTCAGTAGTCAGTTCTTTAAAAGATCCATGAGCGACACCACAGAGTTTTATGTAACCTTCCAGACTTTGCTGAGTATAACCTTCTGCTATATTCTGTTTTCCCGATCTTCCTGCTTGTTCCATTTGATCCCGAGTGCGTGATTTATAATCGATCCATTTCTTTACAAACAGTACATTGAGATCACAAATAACAGTTGCGAGTATATATGCCGAGAGGTGCTTATATCCTTCCATAATTTTATGGCGATCCTACTAACGGGGCGAACCCCGTTAGTAGAAAACGCTTCAACCGATTTTTAAGATACTTTTTTCCAGGTCCAGATTTTAAATACCTTTCTCTTGCTTGTGCATCTTCTTCATCAAGACATGCTTCATAATACATTAATTTCCATGGACGGCCTGGTTTGGTTGAAATGTTCTGCCCTGCAT
>Ga0070679_100003053_pt1 | contig 15300 bp, 11 predicted proteins | sample KBSC63BmetaG_FD_65652 | JGI IMG/M metagenome (GOLD analysis project Ga0070679, IMG submission 65652) | Corn rhizosphere microbial communities from Kellogg Biological Station, Michigan, USA - KBS C6-3B metaG | ecosystem: Host-associated > Plants > Roots > Rhizosphere | place: USA: Michigan... | reverse complement strand
TGGCCGCGACGGCCGCGACCATGCGGGTGTGGTTCGACTGCACGCCGCCGATCGACACCAGCGTGTCGGCATTCGAGGCAAGCGCATCCGGAATGATGTATTCGAGCTTGCGCAATTTGTTGCCGCCAAAGGCGAGCCCGGAATTGCAGTCCTCGCGCTTGGCGTAGATCTCGACCTTGCCGCCGAGATGCGCGGAGAGGCGCGGCAATTTCTCGATGTGCGTGGGGCCGAAGGTGAGCGGATAGCGCTCGAATTTTTCCAGCATGGCTGTCTTTCGAAGGTTTTGGCCGTCCCGCGCGAACCTACGCAATGCCCGGCGCCTCGGGAAGACCGCCGATCCGGCAAAAAGGGGCCGCAAGCAACGCCAGCGGCGCGCCGACAGGTATGGACTTTCGGGGGCAATGTCCCTATCGCAACAGGGCGCCTCGCTTTAGGAGAGGCCCAGCACAAACAACGAGATACCGGAGCGCAAATCCGTGCCTGATCCCCGGCCTTTGGCGGCAATCGAAGCGGTCGAGAGTGGCCTTGCTTCCCAGGGCTATATCGCGAGCCGCCAGATCGCGACCGCGGTCTACCTCTCCGAGCAGATCGCCAAGCCGATCCTGGTCGAAGGGCCGGCCGGCGTCGGCAAGACCGAGCTCGCCAAAGCGATCGCCGGCTGGCGCGGCCTGAAGATGATCCGCATGCAGTGCTACGAGGGGCTCGACGAAGCCAAGGCGCTGTACGAGTGGAAATACGCCAAGCAGCTTCTCTACACGCAAATCCTCAAGGACAAGCTCGGCGAAGTGCTGGGCGGCGCGCAGACCCTTCACGACGCGCTGAACCAGCTGCATGATTTCGGCGACGTGTTCTTCTCCAAGGAATTCGTCGAGCCACGGCCGCTGTTGCAGGCGCTGGAGCAGCCCAAGGGCTGCGTGCTGTTGATCGACGAGATCGACAAATCGGACGCGGAATTCGAGTCGCTGCTGCTGGAGATCCTCTCGGATTTCCAGGTCAGCATCCCCGAGCTCGGCACGATCGCAGCCACCGTGCCGCCGACCGTGATCCTGACCTCCAACAGCGAGCGCAATCTCGGCGATGCACTGAAGCGGCGCTGCCTGCATCTGCATATCGGCTTCCCCGAGCAGAAGCTCGAGGAGCGCATCGTCGAAAGCCGCGTGCCGGGCATCTCGCAAACGCTGCGCAAGCAGCTCGTCGGCTTCATCCATTCGATCCGCACGTTGGACCTGAAGAAGCAGCCATCGGTCAGCGAGACCATCGACTGGGCGCGCGTGCTGGTGCTGCTGCAGGCCTCCGAGCTCGGCCACGAGATGGTCAAGGACACGCTCAACGTGCTCCTGAAATACGAGTCGGACGTCGAGGCGGCGCTGCCCCATGTCACGACCTTCGTGGCCAATGCCAACCGTCAGAACGTGTTCGGCTAGAGCATGATCCGGAAAAGTGCGCAGCGGTTTTCCGAAAAGATCATGCTCAATCAGGGATCGCCATGAGAGACAACCTCCATCGCTTCTTTCGCGCCGCGCGGGGAGCCGGAGTGCATGTCTCTCCGGCCGAAAGCATCGATGCGATGCGGGCGGTGGCAAAGGTCGGCTTCGAGGAGCGGAGCATCCTGCGCGACACGCTGTTGCTGACGCTTGCGAAAACCGAGGACGAGAAGAAGTCGCTGGGCGCCTGCTTCGACCTGTTCTTCTCCCAACCGGAGCCGTCCCGACCGGACGACGCGAAGAACGACAATCACGCGGCCAATGAGAACCAGGCGCAGGAAAACCAGGGCGCGCAAGCGGCAAGCGGCGGCCAGTCGCAAAATCTAGGGCCGCTGGCGCAGATACTGCTGTCGCAGGACACCTCCGAGCTTGCGGCCGCAATCGCCAATGCGGCCAGCGCCGCCGGCCTGTCCGACATCCGTTATTTCACCCAGCGCGGCCTGTTCTCGAGCCGCATCCTCGAGCAGATGGGCATCCAGCGCCTCAACGACGACCTCGACGATCTGACCGCGGCCAACCCGGCACTGGCGGAACGGCTGACGGTCGCAACCGACGCCCTGCGCGAAACGGTGCGCCAGCAGGTCTCGCAGGCGCTGTCGCTCTACGGGCGCGAGGAGGCCGAAAACCTCCGCAACGAGATCCTGCGCAATGCGCCGCTCTCCCGGATCGAGCCGCGCCAGATCGAGCAGATGCGCGCGCTGATCCGCCAGATGGCGCGCCGCCTGCGCGAACGCTTCTCGAAGCCGCGCAAGCGGCAGCGCCGCGGTCATCTCGACGTGCGGCGAACGCTGCGCAAGAACGCCGCCTGGGGCAGCGTGCCCTTTCTTACCGCCTGGAAGCGCAAGCATCGCGACAAGCCGAAGATCGTCGCGATCTGCGACGTCTCCGGGTCGGTGGCGCGGGTGTCCGATTTCTTTCTGCTGCTGATCCACAGCCTGCACGAGGTCGTATCCGACGTACGCTCTTTTGCCTTTTCCGGACATCTGGTCGAGGTCAGCGACATCCTCGAATCCAAAAGTGCGGAAGAAGCGATGCGGGACATCATGTCCACGGTCGGATTCGGCTCCTCCGACTATGGCTCCTCGTTCGCCGACTTCGAGCGGCAATGGATGGAGAGCGTGACGCCGCAGACCACTGTGATCGTGCTCGGCGATGCCCGCAGCAACAATCTCGATCCCGGTGCCGACATTCTTCGCCGCATTTCCGAGCGCTCAAAGCGGCTGGTCTGGCTCAATCCCGAAGGCCGCATGACCTGGGGCTGGGGCGATTCCGAAATGCCGCGCTATGCGACGTTCTGCAACGTGGTACGCCAATGTGCCACCGCCCAACAGCTCGAACGCGCCGTCTCCGACATCGTATCGGCGTATCAGTAGGCAATGAAGGCCGACAAGAGCCACGTCATTGCGAGGGGCGCACGCGACGAAGCAATCCAGTCTATCCCGCATTCTGGATCGCTTCGCTTGCGCTCGCGATGACGACAAAAATTACCGCCCCTGGAATCTGGCCGCGGAGGTCACTTCGCCTGCGAGATGTTCTTGTTCGCCGCCTCGACCAGCGGGCATCCACCCTTGTCCCGCGGACGATAGGCTTTCTCTCCCGGCACGGTCCGCACGATGCTGAGATAATCCCACGGCCCTTTCGATTCCTCGGGCTTCTTGACCTGCACGAGATACATGTCGCGCAGGACGCGGCCGTCGATCCGCAGCTGGCCATTATGGGTCATGAAGTCGTTGATGGGCGTTTCGCGCATCTTCTCCATCACCTTGAGCGGTTCCTTGCTGCCGAGCGCCTTGATCGCCTTGAGGTAATGCATCGTCGCGCTGTACACGCCCGCCTGAACCATGGTCGGCATATGGCCGACATCCTTGATGAAACGCTGGGAAAATGCGCGCGTTTCATCGTTTTGGTCCCAATAGAAGGCCGTCGTGAATTGAAGTCCCTGTGCGGCCTTGAGACCGAGCCCGTGAACGTCGGTGATGAACATCAATAGCGCCGCGAATTTCTGGCCGCCCCGCACGATACCGAATTCAGCCCCCTGCTTGATCGCATTCGTCGCATCATTGCCGGCATTGGCAAGGCCGACGATCTCGGACTTCGATGCCTGGGCCTGTAACAGGAAGGACGAGAAATCCGACGTGTTGATCGGGGCATAGACGGCACCCAGAACCTTGCCGCCTTCGGCCTCGACGACCTCGGCAGTGTCGCGCTGGAGCGCATGCCCGAAGGCATAGTCGGCGCCGATGAAATACCATGACTTGCCGCCGGACTTCACGATGGCCGATCCGGTCACATGAGAAAGCGCGTAGGTGTCGTAGTTCCAATGCGCGGCATAAGGCGAGCAGCTCTTGCCGGTGATGTCGGAACTGGCCGGCCCGTTGAACAGCACGAGCTTCTGCTTTTGCCGGGAAATTTCCTCGACCGCGAGGGCGACGGCCGAAGAGCCGCCGTCGGTGATCATGTCCACGCCTTCGTTGTCGTACCAGTTGCGCGCGATGTTGGTCGCGACATCCGCCTTGTTCTGGTGATCCGCCGTTACGATCTCGACCGGCTTGCCAAGGACTGGGCCAAAATCCTCGACCGCCATGCGTGCCGCAACACCGGTTCCCTTCCCCGTAATATCCGCATAGAGCGAGTTCATGTCGCTGAGCACGCCGATCTTCACTTGCGCCGCTGCGGGGGTCGCAGCCAACGCCAACAAGACGGCTGACAGCAGCAGGTCTCTCCGGCCCATCCGTTCCTCCCTCTGTATGTTGATTTGTGCCTGATATTATCGTTGGGAGCGCTTTGCGGCTCCGAGGCGCATTGAATACCCGGCGGATGCACACGGCAAGGAAAACGGCCGGGCGAGCCCGCCGGAGCGAACGGCATTTAGTCGGGGGTTTTTCCGTCACGCGGCATGGCCGAGCCGCTCCGCATCCAGCCGCGACGGTCCGCGATCACTTTCCCCTGAAATCCGGCCTGCGGCGCTCGTTGAAGGCGAGCACACCCTCGCGCCGGTCTTCGGTCGGCACCAGGCGGTTATAGGCCTCGATCTCGAAGGCGAGCCCGTCGGCGAGCGACATCTGCAGGCCGCGGTGGATCGCCTGCTTGGCCTGCCGCACCGAGATCGGTCCGTTGCCCGCAATCCGGCCGGCGATCGCGAATGTCGCCTCCATTAACTGGTCCGGTGGCAGCACGCGGTTGACCAGGCCCCAGGCTTCCGCCTCGGCAGCGGAGAACGGCAGGCCGGAGAGGATCAATTCCTTCGCACGGCGCTCGCCGACCGCGCGCGGCAGGTTCTGCGTGCCGCCGGCACCGGGCATGATGCCGAGCGTCACTTCGGTCAGCGCGAAGCGGGCATTGTCGGAGGCGTAGATGAAATCCGCCGCCGCCGCGATCTCGCAGCCGCCTCCATAGGCGGCGCCATTGACGGCGGCGATCACCGGGATCGGACAGGCCAGGATCGCCCGCAGCATGCGCTCGAACACGAGATGCTGGGCCTGCCAGGCCTCGTCGGTCATGCCGTTGCGCTGCTTGAGATCGCCGCCGGCGCAGAAGGCTTTGGTCCCCGCGCCGGTGAGCATGGCGACCCGCAGCCCTCCGAGGTCGACCGAAAACCCCTCGAACAGCTCGACGAGGTCGAGCCCCATTTGGGTATTGAGAGCATTCGCCGCATCCGGCCGGTTCAACGTGATCAGCAGGATATGGTGGTCACGCCGCTCCACCGTGATGGTCTCGAACTTGCTTCGCATCGCCCTGGCTCCGTGAATGTCGGAGATGGCATAGCATCCCCGGCGTCCCGGATCATCCGGCTTGCACCAGTGGCGTCCGTACAATAACGCGATGCGCCCGACGCGAGCGGTTACTTTAGCTTCGTCTCGGCGGCGATCAGTTCCCTGCCTTCCGCGGTCCTGATCGTCAGCCGCACCTGCTCCCCGTTGCCGTCAGACGGGACCGGCGCAGAAATGCCGTTTCCGTTGTTCGGGTCGGCTTTGACATCATCGTCGAACAACACTGCATCGCCGCGCTTCAGTGTGACGCGCAACGGCGTGGCCGGCTCGATGCTGAAGAACTGAAGATTCACGCGGGACGCTTCAGCCGAGAGATTGACCAGGATGTTCTCGTTGGCTTGGGTAACGTTGCTCATGCCGACCGTCGGACTGTAGGTCTCCGGGATCGACACTTCGCCCAGCGCCGGAAATTCGGCGCGGTGAAAGAACTGGTCGGACACGCCCGCCCATAATTCGACATAGGGCCGCTCCGGGTTCGGATCCCTGCGCTCATCGGTTTCGTTCGTGAACGTCGGGAATCCCCACGTCCACATCTTCAGGCCGCGCGTGATCCGGTTGTCCGCGATGCGGATGATGCCCTCTTCATTGTCGTGGTTGATCACGCCCCAGAAGTTTGTAGCCCCGAGGTCCGGCGCCGCATAGGCGATGCCCATGGTCGGCCAGTTCCTGAAGTAGCGCAGTTTCTCGAAACGGCTTCTGCCCGGGCTCAGGCTCTCGTCGCCTTTTGCGAGATTTTCCGACCAGGCAGGCGTGGTGTAGGCCTCGATCGGCGCGATGATCTCCGCGCCGCCGGTCGTCTTCGGATGTTGCGGGTCCGATCCCGGCGCGAGCGTCGTGCAGGTCCAGTACTCGTATTGGATCGCCCGGGGGTGCGGATTTTTCAGGACCAGCCGCGCATCGAGCGCGGCGCGATCGGCCTTCAGCGTGACATAGTAGGTCGCCTCCAGCCCCGTCGAGCCGCGGCTGAACTGCTTTGGCGCCGCGGAATATTCGAAATCATCCTTGCGCGACATCGCCACGGTCACTTCGCCGCCGCTTTGTTTCACCACCCTGAAATCCCACGGCTTCAGCCACGTCTTGCCGTGCTCGGCATCAGGGAAAGTGGGGAAGATGCCGCCGTACACCATCAGCCAGTCGTAATAGAAGTTTCCGGCCTTGATCCCGTAGGGAACGCCGACCTTCGTGCGATAAAGCTCCTCGTGGCCGGTCGGCTTGTAAATGATTGAAAGAATACGCCCGCCGAATTCCGGCACGAGCGTCACCTTCAGATAGCGGTTCTCGATCACATAGGATTTGAACGTACGATCGACGATGGTCTTCGTGTCGAGCGAGCCCGCGACGAAGCCGTTCTCCGCGGTGGTCGCGTATTTGACGGTGCTCCAGGCGATGGTCTGTTCGCTGAGAAACACCCGGTCGGGCTCCGCCGCGTAGGCGACGGAATGAAGCGCACAGACCGTCAATACGGCAAAGGCAAAGCCGAGGCGGGCACGCGAGGGAACAAGGGCTGGCATTTACGTCGCCTTAGAGCGAACAGGACGTCTCCACGTCGGATAGCATAAATATCAGTCCGCGTGCGATGCCGCTGTTTAGGACAGGCGACCATAATGATCCGCACGACCGCCTTTTTTACGGTCACGAATGGCCCCGATGTTTTGACTATGTCGGCCTTTGGCCGACGCGGTTCCGTGTCGTGCCTTGCCCAAGAGGTGCAGATCCGCGAACGACGTTAACTACATCTGCAGCGGTCGAGCAACGACGATCGATTCGGCCTTGTGAGTAACGATCCATTAGGGTTGATAGAGCCGGCCACGATTGCAGCGTGGAAGTTGGAAACCCGGACTGGATTAGGGCGCGGCATGCAGTGGTATGTCTACCTAATTACGATTCCTGCCGCCGTCCTTCTGGGTCAGATTGCCGTTGAACTCTTCGGTAAACCGATACGAAGCATGTTTCGCCTTCGACGCAAGGCGCTCGAGCGGATGCTGTTTTTCGAAAAGATGTCGCTGCCGAGGCCGAGGGAATTGGCGATCAGCACTCAAGCGATCCACGAATATGATCAGGCGGCGCGAAACGTGCGCGAGGCGCAAGGCACCTTTCGCGATCTCGGCACCCAATTTCTCGCATTGAGCGAGAGTGAACCTACCATCAGTATCCTGATGAATCTGCTGGGTCTGAATATCGTGCTGGCGGGCCAAGAGCTGATCAAACTTTCAGAAGTCTACGCCACAGCCACAATCGATAGTGACGGCATCCGTCATGAGATCGAGGAAGCGTATCATGCGACCAGCATCGCACTGGCGGCTTCCCGGCGTCTTTCACGCAATAGCTTGATCAATATCCGGCTTGAACCAATGGTTCTGCGCGATCCGGGATATCCACTCAACCGCAGGCGGCCCCTCGGCCGTTCGCCTGCGGTCTCTCGTCACGCCGGGCGACGTTCCCGACAAAGCGGTCTGGCGCAGAGAGCGTCAGTCAATCCCCATTGATGTACAAGCTGTTTTTCATTCCATCAGCTTCAGTCGGTGGTCGGTGGTCGACATCATGAAGGGCCATGGCGCGGTTTCGCAACGCGATCGGTAGTGTCGGCGTTTGGCCTCCGAAGGCAAAGGCTGTTTGATCTCGAGCGATCCCAAGCCCGATCGAGGATATCTCCAGCGCGTTGCTGCGCTCGGCCAGGCAGAAGGTATCCACCATCGCTCGCGGGCGCGGCAGCGGACGGTGTAGTAGCGGGCTGTTGCACGATGGAATTAAGGGGGGCTCCCGAACGAATAATGCGCCGATCGATCTCTGGATGCTGCGCTGCACGCTTCAAATCCGACCGCAAACAAGAGAATCCGGCCACCGGGCTCCTCCTTTGCGTGAAGTAGCCACGAAGTATAGGTTAAACTTGTCAGCGGTAGGGAAAGAGCCGCTGGAGACATCTGGGAAATGAACGCCGGATGGGTGGTTTGATTGGATGGCGCGGCCGTCCTCGCGACACGTGTGACAGCTATTCGACCCGATACAGGCGGCAGTCCGGGGGCCTTGATGGGTATTGACGTTGCGCTTTTCGCGATGAAAGCGGCAATCGCGACAAGCAGCCCGCGTTGAGCGCGATTGAAATGCGAGGCCCGTCAACGAGCGGGACTCGAACCTTCTCACCCTGGGAGGAGCCGGGATGGACCAACGAGAAGTGCTGGTCGCTTGGGAGAAGTTCGTCGAACGCGGAACTCTTGCGTCCGATCTGAGATCATCGGTCGCAGCATCGTGGCAGCGATCCAAGAACCATCAGATCACGATCGATCGCGCGCGGGCACCGCTTGTTGCAGACGCCGAATTGTTCCGTCACCGCTCCAAGAATGCGCCGCTCCGTCATGCCGCCCGCTGCGCCCTCGAGAATTCGAAGACATTCTTGAGCGATGCAAATTCTATCATGATCCTCACAGATCCCAGCGGCTTGATCATCGATACCCAGGGCGATGACAGGGTCATTGACGCCGGTCGCGCGGTTCACCTGGAACATGGAGGACGCTGGAGCGAGGCCGACATTGGAACCAACGCTATCGGCGCTGCGATCGCGGAATCGAAACCCGTTCAAATCCGGGGCGCTGAGCATTTTTGCTCGAAGGTGCAGCGCTGGACCTGTGCTGCGGTCCCGATCCACGATCCTACCGATGGCGAACTGCTTGGCATTGTGGACATCTCCGGGCCCGCAAGCTTGTTCAATCCGCAGAGCCTCGCTTTGGCTGTCGCTGTCGGCCATCATGTGGAAAGCGTGTTGGCGCAATCAGTCCGACAAGAACACGAGGAGTTGCTGTGCCGCTTTCTCGCCAAGAGATCGCTATGGTCGAGCGACGAGTGTATCGTGCTCGACCGTCGAGGCATCATCCTTCATGCCACCGAGCGCGCCCTGAGCGCTCTGCGAAACGACCATCGTGGCATTCGCAACGATGCACCGACCCGCTTTTTAAAGACGCTCTCCTTCGATGAGTGGCCGGGCAAGTTAAAGGAGTTGCTTCCAAACGCGAGCTTCGATCTCGTCGAGAACGAAAGCTCCGGCATCGGCGCCATAGTGGTGTTGCATGCTCGGCGACGCCAGCCGATCGCTGATCGCGACATCCAAAGCCTGGCACCCGAATTTGAACGCCGCGAGATCGCGAACTCTTCGGCTCCTCGGAAAGAGGCGACGCGGACAACTCAGCCTTTTCAGCGTAACCTCGGAAGTACAACCTCCGGATTCGTCGCCCAGGATCCGGCAGTGCGGGCCATCGTCCGTCAGGTCGAGACCGCGGCAGCGCGCAAGATGCCGATCCTCATTCGCGGTGAAACCGGTACCGGCAAGGAGCAGCTCGCTCGCCACGCCCATGTCGCCAGCGGACGAACCGGCGCCTTCGTCCCCGTCAATTGCGCCGCCCTGCCCGAAAGCCTGATCGAGGCCGAACTCTTTGGTTATGCCGAAGGCGCTTTCACCGGGGCGCGACGCAACGGCGCAATCGGACTCGTCAAGGAGGCTGACGGAGGCACACTCTTCCTGGACGAGATCGGCGACATGCCGGTCGCGCTGCAAGCCGTGCTCCTGCGCCTGCTTGACGACTGGACCGTGCGCCCCGTTGGCGGCCTCCGATCCAAGGTCGATGTCTTTCTCATCTCCGCCACGAACGCCAGCCTTGATAAGGCCATCGCCGAAAGGCACTTCCGGTCCGATCTGCTCTATCGCCTCAATACGCTCGAGGTGACCCTGCCGAGACTTCGCGATCGCAATGACTTCGATGCCATCGTTCACCACCTGCTCGGTGCTATCGATCCAAATTGCGAAATCACGCCAGCTACCATCGCGCGTCTTGCCGCACGTCCCTGGCCCGGCAATATCCGCGAGCTGCGCAATATACTGGCACGCTTTACCATCGCCGGCGCTGACGGCCCCATCAACGAGGCCGGCATGGAGGCCATGATCGATCGCCCCCCGCGGGCGGAAGCCGGATCGCTCCACGACATCCAGCGGGCTCGAATCCTTGTGGTGTATGCCGAGACCGCCGGAAACATCAGCGAGACTGCACGACGTCTCGGCGTCTCGAGAAATACCATCTATCGAGCACTTGCGCAAAAGAAGCCCGGATGAGCTGCAGGCACGTCGAGCCGCCCGCGCTTCGAGTATGGCAACGGAGCATTTGCCGGACATGATGCTCCATCAAGCATCCAGAGCCGATGGCGACTAATTTGATCGCATCAAGCTCCGGGTATCAAAGCAGCTCTGCGCCGCCACCCCGAGCTGGCCCAGCGGTTGGATCGTAGTCGTCTGGCTTCTTGGCGATCAACGTCTGCGTCGTCAGGATCAGGCCGGCCACCGAGGCCGCATTGCGAACCGCACTGTAGCAAACCTTGACCGGATCGATAATGCCGGCTTCGACGAGATCGACGGCTGCGCCGTTGCGAGCGTCGAGCCCATGGCCGTTCGTGCCTTTGGAAATCTTCGCAACCTCCGCCTCACCGTTCAAGCCTGCATTGGCCGCAATGTAAAAGAGTGGGCGACTGAGCGCACGTTGCAGCAGCTCGGCCCCCTGCCTGGCGCCGCCGTCCAGCCGGTTGATCAGCTCGTCGAGCTTTGGAGCGATCTTGAGCAAGGCGAGGCCGCCTCCCGGGACAATACCCTCCTCTATCGCCGCCCGGGTGGCGTTAATCGCATCTTCGATCAATTGGGTGCGGCGCTTTTGTTCGACCGGCGTGGCACCGCCCGCGAGGATCATCGCTGTTCCGCCGGATAGTTTTGCGATTCGTTCCTGGAATTTGTCCCGCTCGATATTTTCGGGTGCGGCTTCGTATTGGCGCATGACCTGGTCGCGGCGCGCTGCGATCTTCTTTTGATCGCCACCTCCGGCCGTGATCAGCGTTTTCGAGGCGGAGATGCGTACCTGGCGCGCGGAACCGAGGTCGTGCAATTCCGCCGTTTCGAGTTTCCCACCGAGATCGACTGAAATGACGCGGCCTCCGGTAGCAATCGCGATATCCTCGAGCATCGCCTTGCGCCAATGACCAAATTCAGGCGGATGGACCGCGGCAACCCTGAAATTGGCTTTCGCCCGACGCGCCAGCAGTTGCATGATCACGGGCGGCGCCACTTCTTCGGCAACGATCAGCAGGGGCCGCCCGCTCTTTTCGATGAGCGAGATCACCCCAGCCAACTGTTCGCCGGTCTGGATTTTGTGATCCGTCATGAGGATGAACGGATTGTCGAGAACGACCTGCATCTTCTCCACATCGGTGACCATGTGATGCGAGAGATAGCCACGATCGAAGGCCATGCCTTCAACGATCTCCAGCGTCGTCTCAACCGTATTGCCAAATTCCACCGCGACAATCCCGTGATTGCCGGCTCGCTCGAAAGCTTCGGCTACCATTTCTCCAAGCGCCAGGTCATTGGCAGCAATGCTCGCTACGGCGCGCAGGCCGGCGGAGCCCTGCAAGGATTTCGCCGAGCGCTTCAGCGCCCCGACGGTCTCGGTGACCGCCAGTTCGAGCCCTTCGACCAGCTCGACCGGGTTGGCACCAGCCGCGAGGCATCCCAGGCCTCCCTGCACCAGAACGTCGGCGAGCACCGTGGCGGTCGTGGTGCCGTCTCCCGCCTCCTCATTGGTCTGCTTTGAGACTTCGCGCAGCACCTGCGCACCCATGTTTTCGAACGGGCATTCCAGTTCGATCTCGCTGGCGATACTGACGCCATCGCGCGACACGATCGGCGTGCCGATTGGTCGATCCATGATCGCGTTCATGCCCTTCGGACCGAGCGTACCCCGCACCGCCTTGGCGAGTTTGGCGACGCCCCTACCTAGCGCGGCTCTTGCGGCTTCATCATGCAGCATGATTTTCGGCATTGGATGTCCTCAACTTTTACAACGGGGCCGTCTTATCCTGGACTCATTCCTGGTTCGGCATCAGGGCACGTGTTGCGTGTCCGGAGGTGCCGACAACGTCTTCGATTTCGGCGCGAATGGCGTCTCAAGATCGAAACGCGCCGAAAGCAGACCGCGGCAGAGTGCGCCGTTGAATTCCACATTGATGCCGACACGCCGCAGGTCCGAAACGTAGCCAGCAAGGCCGTCGGCTTTCAGGTGCACTCCCTTTGCATCGACAAAGGCCAGCGCAGCGGCACCTGGCTGACCAACGACGGCGCGCCGCTCAAGATAACGCAAAAACAGTTTTTCACCGTCATCGTCGACCGGCAGGCGACCGAGCTCCGTTAGCGTCAGGCTGACGATCGTTGCGGACGAGTGTCCCATTGCGATGAGGTGATTAAGCAGCGCGACCTGCCGGCGCTGGAACGCCTTTACGAGGAACGTCTGACGTAATTCGTCGAGGCTGCCATCGGCCTCGGCACCGAAGGTCGCCTGAAACGACAGTCCCTCGGCGAGACCCGCGTTGATCTTGTCGGCATACATGTGCTCGCCCAACACCACGCCGACGCCTTCGACCCAGTCCAGCGCGCCCACGGCACGGCGCATGTCGTCTGCCATCAAGAACGCAAAATTGGCGGCGCACCAATAGGTCGGCAGACGGAATTCGATGTGGACCCGATTTTTGGAGTCCACATCCGCTTTGGTGACGAAGTTCAAGTCGGTAACCGACTCGTCAAGTTCCGGATCCATCACGCCTTGCAGGCATGCCCATACTTCAGCCTGCCTGCTGTCATGGGTCGGACGGTTACGTGGCCCGTCCGACCCTTCAGCGTCCCCGTTCATGGCGATCACCTTGGTGCGTGGACGGCTTCGGGCAAGTGGGCATAGCCGCGACCCATCCTGATCTTCTTCTTCTGGGCCTCGACATCAATGTCGTAGAGGCGCGCGGCATTGAGACCGAGAATCTTGGTCTTCGTCTCCATCGACAAGACAGAACCGGTCTCCTTGGTGACGTCAGCGGGAATTTCGAATGCCATGAACTTGTCGATCAGCCATTTCGGCGTCCAGATGCCGTAGTCGCTGCCGTAAAGGATCTTGTCAGGCCCAACCCAGAACAGAAGCTCGGAAATGACGTGAGCGAAATATCCCGGCCGCGTGTGAATGAAAGGCAACGCCACAGCCAGACCGGCGTAGACATTGGTTTCCTGGGTCGCGATCCAGCAGAAATCGTCGAGGCGCGGCAGGCCGCAATGCTCGACAATGAAGTTCAAATCCTGGAACGACGTGGCGACGTCATCAATATCAGCGACATCGAACGCATCGCGGTTGAGCGGAATAATGGTCGGTCCCTTGTGAACGTGGATATTCTTGATACCGAGTTTCTGCGCCGCTTCCAGGTATTTGTAGGACGCCTTGTCGGTCAGCTTGTAGCCCTTGGATTCGCCACGCCATTCCGCGGTGTAGAGCTTGACGCCCTTGAGCTTGTGCTTTTCAGACAGGGCATGCAAATCTTCCAGGCCCTTGGTACCGTCGCGCGGATCGAAGGCACCGTTCAAAATGAACCGATCCGGATGGCTCTTCTTCATCGCCGAATTGCGCTCGGTCGTGTTGAAGCCGTTTTTATAGAAATCGGTGAGGTAGGTCGGCTGCAGAATGGCCATATCGTCGTAGCCGGTCACGAACAGGTCGTCGAACATCGTCTTCGCGTCGTATTTCTCGAACTTCTCCTTTTCCCACTTCTCGGACGGCGGGCTCAGGTTTGAATGGTAGGCATAGAAGCAATCGATGAATTGCTTGCCGTGGATGTTTTTCTGGTTTGCCGGGCTTCCGTCCCAGAAATGCGTATGCCCATCGATGACGAAAATTTCTTCGCCCTTGGCTGTCCTGTACATGGCGTTCTCCCTGTTCCCGCTCGAATTTAGGTTTTACGAGGCCCGCCATCGGCGTAGCCGAATTGACCTGGCCGGCTCCCACGCCGGCCAGGCATTGCTCGCAGTGACCTTCAAACGATGTATTTCATCATCTCGTTCATATCGCCGAACAGCATGACGGTGTTGTCATCCGTCATCACCATGCGCCCGTAATGCGTCGAGGTTGAAATTTCGAAGAGATGCGGGGTCATGACTCGACCCAGCTCTTCCGAAATCTCGTCCATCTTGAATTCCATCGTGCCGTCGCCGTCGATGCGGATCATCGCGGGCATGTAGGTCACCTTGATATGATCATGGCGGCTCATGACTTCGGCAATAGCGCGTGCCTCGACGCTGTCGTTCATCGTGACTCCGCATTGATGTGACACCGTGTCTTCGAACGTGATGTCTTTCATCGATTTGAAGATGTTGTCATTCTCGCGCAGCATGTGGGTCTCCTGAAGGATTGAGTTAATGACGTGGGGCCGTTGCCGGGTTACGACGCGAGGCTGGCTGGAACGCTCAGGCCAAGCTCGACGGCAATTCCTTTGATGCGGTTCTTCGCGTGTCCCAAAGCATCGCCGAATGTCGCGACCTTGACGCGTGGCTGCGACCAGATCGGTTGCAGGCGATTGGCGGCGTCAAGTGCGAGCTCGGCGTGTTTTGCCAGCCACTTGTTGAACAGCGCAACGTTTTGCGCGCCAAATGTCGGATCCGTACCGAGGATGTGGAACAACTCGACGGTGTTGGCGAGATTGCGCTCGTAATCCGCCTCGGCCGCGGAGACGACCGCCGGGGTGATGAAATCGTTCTGCGCCGAGGCCGCCTGCATCAGGAATCCGGAGCGGAACAGCTCGCCAACCAGCGGCTCAAACACCACGTTGGTCGCGAAATATTGCTCCAGGTAGTCATTTGAGCCCATGACCGATTCAACCGATTTGCGCGCACCCTGCCAGATCGGATCCTCCAGCCAGTGCTGCTTGCCGGCGGCAGTGTCGAAGCCAGGGAGGTCGAGACCAATTTCACTCAGATAGAGCGTGATATCCTGCGCGAAGCGCAGCTTGTAGGAAGAGTTGGTCAGGATCGCGTTGTTGACCATCTGCGTATAGCCGTAGCGCTGCGCCTGCATGGTCGAAGTGCCAAGACCAAACTCGGCATGCTTGTAGGCGCCGAGATGGTTCTGCAATATCTTCACCCAGGCCGCATCGAAGCGCGCGGGCGCACCGGACTTCCGGCCGTTTTCGATGGTGTTCTGCACCATGCCGCA
>Ga0070679_100003051_pt1 | contig 15302 bp, 11 predicted proteins | sample KBSC63BmetaG_FD_65652 | JGI IMG/M metagenome (GOLD analysis project Ga0070679, IMG submission 65652) | Corn rhizosphere microbial communities from Kellogg Biological Station, Michigan, USA - KBS C6-3B metaG | ecosystem: Host-associated > Plants > Roots > Rhizosphere | place: USA: Michigan... | reverse complement strand
AATCACTGACTGCGTTGCTCTCGCGTGAGACTCGCTCGCCCCGCGTGTTCCCCGATAACGCCAGCGCGATTCCTTATGAAGTAAGTACAGGTCTCGTCCACAAAAAGCGTGCTGACACGCTACGTCGATTTGGATGCGATGTGCCCAACGCTTCATTGTTTACGAATTATGAATATCGGAACTGAAGGCAACTCTCGACATTGAAATAGCCTGAGCGAGCATTCGCGCGCTCTAAAGCCAATTCACCACTCGACGTAAGGAGATGGCTATGGCAATCCGAGATTTCTTCAAAGGCGGCCACGATCGAGACCATGATCGCTGGCGTGAACAGTGGCGTGACGATCGCTATCCGCAACGTTATTCAAGCGGATCGAACCCCAATCCGCGTAACGATCGCGACCTGGGCAGTCAGCGAACTCAACGCGGCCCACAGTTTTACGGACAATCGGGCCGCGCCGACTGGGCGGGCCAGAACGAGGCGATGCGCCAAGGGCGTTCACGCGATGAGAGTTCGTACCGAAATAGAACTGCGCACGGCTGGGATGACAATCGTGAGCACGACCGCACCGAGCAATATCACGGCGGTTTCTACGCCGGAGAAACGGGCCGCGAGTCGATGTATCGAACCGAACCATCGGCACAAGGCGATTGGGGCCGCGATTCCGAACGCTGGGACGGGTGGAATAACTCCGAGAATCAGCAATCGCGTGGACGCGATGATTGGCGCCCCTTCGAATCCGGCTCGCAGTTTCAGTCTCAATTTGAGGGCGAGCACCGCGGTCGTGGTCCCAAGGGCTACCAACGATCGGATGAGCGCATTCATGAAGAAGTCTGCGAGTGTCTGACAGACGATCACTTCATCGATGCATCCGACATCGAGATCGCCGTGCAAGGCGGAATCGTCACACTGACCGGCACCGTGAGTTCACGCCACGAGAAGCGCCACGCTGAAGATCTCATCGAAAATCTGTCCGGTGTGAAAGATGTGCACAATAGTTTGCGAGTAGGCAGCGACTCAGCGCGAGGCGAGCCCACGGCACAGACCCTCTCTAACGCAGAGCAGTCACCAGGACGTTCAGAATCGAGCGTTCAACAGACTCCACGACACTAGTTGCTCATAATCGAGCGGGCAGTCGGTGCCCGCTCTCCTTCCTCGAACAGCCATCGTGACCTGCTTGCGTTTCTATCTATTCATACAGGGCAGGTCTACTATCCTGACCATCAGAATCGATCGGCGCTTCTCACCGTTCTCATTGATCGCAACCTTCTCTCGCGCCACATCGATACTCTGGTTGTCGCCGTTCTAGCGACTGATCGACAACCCCGCCTCAACGCAGAGCTGGCGACTGCGAGGTGGGAGAATCTAAACGCTAGCTAGGACGCACCTGTGAGTTCATCCCAAGACTCCGACGGCTCTCTGGCCCATCCTTCGGATGCACATGCCGATGACGTGGAGGCGCCGAACGACTTCATGAGTCGCTCCGTACTTCCCTTCCCAGTTGTGGGAATCGGCGCATCCGCCGGTGGTCTGGATGCCTTACGGAGTTTCTTCGGCGCCGCGGCGACCGACACCGGCATGGCCTTCGTGGTGATCCAGCATCTGCCGCCCGACCGCGAAACGCTCATGGCCGAAATCCTGGGTCGTTGCACTTCGATGCCAGTGCTCCAGGTCCAGGAAGGGATGCGACTGCAAGCCAATCATGTGTACGTGATTCGGCCTGCGTATACGTTGACGCTAAATCGGGGCTCGTTCGCGTTGAACTCGCCGCTCACCGAGCGCGGCCACCGGCGACCCGTCGATGATTTCTTCCGCTCGCTGGCTGACGAACAAAGAGAAAAGTCGGTCGCGGTGATTCTTTCGGGGATGGGTACGAACGGAACCTCAGGCGCTCAAGCCATCAAGGCCGCCGGTGGATTGTGCCTCGCGCAAGATCCGGACTCCGCTGAATTCCCAGGCATGCCGCTGAGCCTGATTCATGCGGGCTATGCCGATCAGATACTGAAGCCGGCAGAAATGCCGAAGGTCCTCGCTACGTATGCACGCCAACCCTACATCGACTCCGATCGGGCAGATCCACACGCACAATCGATTCTGGCTCATGAACGCCAGCATTTGAACGAAGTCCTCGCGGTGATTCGCACACGTACAGGACGCGATTTCACAGGATACCGGCGACCTACGGTGATGCGTCGCGTGCAACGACGCATGGGTTTGATCGCCATGCAACGGCTGCAGGAATATGCCGCGTATCTGCGCGAGCATTCCGAAGAATCGGTTGCGCTTGCAAACGATCTGATGATCAACGTCACCGGATTCTTTCGCGATCCGCAGGCTTGGGAAGCGCTGCGTGGCGCAGCACTCCAACCGCTGATCGCAGAGCGCCAGAACGGTTCGACTATTCGCGTGTGGGTCACTGCGTGCTCGAGCGGTGAAGAAGCCTACACGCTGGCAATTCTGTTGGCGGAGGAAGCGGAACGCGCCGGGAAGAGCTTCGAGATCAAAATCTTTGCGACCGACACGGCGGACAAGTCGCTCGGCCTCGCACGCTCCGGTGTCTATCCCGGTGGGATCGAGGGCGATGTGCCGCTCGATTTACTCGATCGGTACTTCGACAAGGACCAAGAGGTTTATCGCGTCAAGAAGCACATTCGCGAGATGGTGGTGTTCGCATCTCAGGATGTGTTGCGGGATCCACCGTTCTCGCGCGTGGATCTGTGCACGTGTCGGAATCTTCTCATCTATCTCGAGCCGGAGATGCAGCGGCGCGTGATCGCGATGATGCACTTCGCACTGCGCGAGGGTGGTTATCTCTTCCTCGGCAACAGCGAAACACTTGGCTCTGCCGAATTGCTGTTCGAAACCCTGAGCAAGAAGTGGCGTATCTATCGTCGGCTCGCTCAAGCACCGCAGCAACATTTAGACGTCGCAGCCTTGGCGATGCGATCGTTACCCGATGCACGCCGCGTTGAAGCACTGACCGCCTCGATCATTCGCCCCTCTCCCTCATTGGCGCTGCAGCAAGCGTTGCTCGAGGAGTTTGCACCACCGACCGTGATCGTCGATCGACGCGATCGCATCGTTTACTACCACGGCGAGATGGTTCATTTCCTAACGCATCCAGCGGGTGAACCGACCTATGACTTGTTCGAGTTGTTACGCGCACCATTCCAGAGTTCAGTTCGAACCGCGTTGCGACGGGCGGTGAGCGAGAAGCAACCCGTCAGCGTGGTCGACAATCGTACCGATCAACCCGGCATGCTTCTGCGAGTGACCGCAGCCCCGCTGATCGCAAGCAAGGAAATGGAGTACTACCGCATCACGTTTGATTTGCCAGAGCGCCCGAACGCCGAGGTCATTCCAATCAGACGGCGCACGGAGATCCCAATACCAATCCCGCCCTCCGCGGGGAGTGATGCCGAGCTGGAAGGAGAGCTACGTGTCATCCGACGCGAGCTGCAACAGACCATCGAAGCGTTCGAAGCGAGCAACGAGGAGTTGAAAGCATCGAACGAGGAAGTGATTTCGATCAATGAAGAACTGCAGAGCGCGAATGAGGAGTTGGAAACCAGTAAGGAAGAACTGCAATCGCTCAATGAGGAGTTGATCACCGTCAACGGTCAGCTGCAGGCGAAGGTACAAGAGATCGAAGCTACCACCAACGATCTTACGAACCTGCTCAGCAGCACGAACATCGCAGTGCTGTTCCTCGATACGCAATTGCGCGTGCGACGCTATACACCCGCAGTAGATGACTTGCTGGCCTTGATTCCCGCCGACATCGGTCGGCCCGTCGCACATCTGGCACAGAAATTCAAAGACGGCGACCTGGTCGCAGATGCGCGCACCGTACTCGCTCGCTTGATTCCACTCGAGTCGGAAGCGCGCAGCGACAGTGGCACGTGGTATCTGCGCCGTACGCTTCCGTATCGCACGGCCGACAATCGCATCGACGGTGTGGTCGTGACATTCGTCGACATCAGCGCGCGCAAACGTATCGAGCAAGCGCTTGAAACATCGCAAGCCCGATTGCAAGCGACGATCGAACACGTCCCGACAGCAATGCTGCTCGTCGAACCCGTGAACGGGAAGTTGATGTTCGGAAATCGCAAGGCATCCGAACTCTTCGGACTGCCCTTTCCGCTACCGTTCGTAGGCTCCGACTGGACGACGATTGCCGGCTCCATAGTGGCGCACCATGCTGACGGCAGCAGTTATCGAATCGACGACTGGCCGCTCGCACGCACGCTAGCGAAGGGTGCAACGATCATCGAAGAGGAACTGGAGTTCCGCCAAGGCGAAGGCGAAGTGAAGGCGGTGCTGGTCAGTTCTGCACCGGTGCGCAGTGCCGATGGTGCCTTGGTCGCTTGCGTCGCTGCGTTCTGGGATATTTCTCATCGCAAGCGCGCCGCCGAAGCCCTTCGGCAGAGCGATGAACGCCTGCGTCTGCTCATCGAGAGCGCAGTTGACTATGCGATCTTCACGATCGATACGAAAAGCCGCATTACGTCTTGGAATTCCGGTGCCGAACGTCTTCTCGGTTGGACGGAAGCCGAAGCACTGGGTCGATCCGGCGCAATGATCTTCACTCCGGAGGATCGGGCGAGGGGCGATGCAGAGGAGGAAATCCGGCGTGCGTTGGATCACGGTTGCGCGCTTGACGAGCGCATACACATGCGTAAAGACGGATCCCGCTTCTGGGCGAGCGGCACGTTGACCGCGATGCCGGACGCTCAGGGCACGGTCCGCGGGTTCGCGAAGATCATGCGAGACAATACTCAGCGCCGCGAGGCGCAAGAGAATCTGGAGCGAGCACTGCGTGCGTCTGAAGGAATGCGCACTGCAGCCGAAAGCGCCAATCGCGCGAAAGACGAATTCATCTCCACCGTTAGCCATGAGCTGCGCACCCCGCTCAACACCATTCGACTCTGGTCGAAGATGCTCGCGAGCGGCAAAGTGCCTCATGAGGATTGGGCCGAAGGCGTCAGAATGATCGAGCGTGCCGCTACCACCCAGCAGCAACTCATCGACGATCTCTTGGATGTTTCGCGCATGGCTTCCGGGAAGCTGCGCCTGTCCGTACACCCTAGTCGTTTAGTGGTCGCAATCGCAGGTGCGCTGGATTCAGTGAAGCCCATCGCTGCTGCACGCGGCTTAACTTTGACCGCCCAACTCAGCGATGAGATCGGAATTGTTCGGGTCGATCCGGATCGCATTCAACAAGTTGTTTGGAATCTACTCACCAACGCAATCAAGTTCACACCCAGTGGCGGTCGCGTTGAGCTCACTGCAGTTCGTGATGGGAACGTTGTGGAAATTCGCGTGGTGGACACCGGCATCGGGATCCGATCGGACTTTTTGCCGCACGTGTTCGACCGGTTCCGCCAAGCCGAGGTGATCACTATACGAACCCACAGCGGCCTCGGCCTGGGACTTGCTATCGCCAAACAGTTGATCGAGTTGCATGGCGGTACGGTCGAAGCGCAGAGCAAAGGCGAAGGTCAGGGAGCGGTGTTCATCGTGCGATTGCCGGCACCTCAAGTCGCAAATTTGACCGACGAAGATGCTCCCGCCGTTCCATCAAAGGCCAGTTCGAATCGGCTGCAGGCCATGCGTTTCTTGCTGGTTGAAGATGATCCACCCACTCGCGATGCAACCAAGCGCTTGCTGGAATTGCACGGCGGCATCGTTCAAGCCGTAGGCGATGCGTCTGCCGCTCGCGAGGCATACTCCATTCAAAGACCCACCGCGTTGCTTTGCGATATCGGTTTGCCAGGCGAAGATGGTTTCTCACTCATCCGTCAGATCCGTAAGATCGAGGCCACGAAAGGGTACCCGCGCGTACCAGCTGTGGCGCTCACCGCCTTTGCACGTCCAGAAGACGAGAATCTTGCAGCGCAGGCTGGCTTCGATCGGCACCTGGCGAAGCCGGTCGATGGCGATCAGTTGGTCAGCCAACTCATCGATCTCATCGAGAACGATAACGCCGGACATTTGGAGGGATGAGTTGAACGCATCGCGAAGTCCTGATTCGTCATCCGCTCCCGACGCAAGTGACGCCGCAGTTGAACTGCGAGCGCAGATCCGCAAGTGTGTTCACGACCTGCGCAATGTGCTCGCATCTCAAAGCTCGGCAATTCACTTGCTCGGCTCGGGATTGCCGGCGAGCGCGCTTGCGCCTGAACTCGCCAAGCAGGCCAACCAGTTACAAGTCGCGATCGATCAGCTCGCTCGCCTCGCGGAAACTGCAACTGGCAACGATGCGATGCCAATGGGCAGCTTGAATCGATTCGACAATCCGAATACAAATCGTGCCCGTCAACGGGTCCTCGTCGTCGACGACAACGTGGACGCCGCGCTGACTCTGGCGAGACTGCTGGAGTTCGAAGGCTTCGAAGTTGCCACGGCGCATGACGGAAGGCAGGCAGTGCAACAAGCGCAAACTTCTCATCCAGACATCGTGGTGCTCGACATCGAGATGCCGATCATGGATGGGTATGAAGCGGCGCATCGCATTCGCGAAGAATCCCAACTCCATCACTGCAAGTTGATCGCTGTAAGTGGGCACTCAGATGCCGAACATCGCGAACGCGCGTTGGCGGCTGGATTCCATGCGCATGTAACTAAGCCCGTCGATCCTGAGACATTGGTGCGGCTGTTCTAGGCCTCGGCCGCGCGGGATTAGTTTCGTAAACGGGCAGATTTGCAATTAGCCGATTGATCGTCGCGGGCTGCTGCGTCCAACGTGGCCAGTCGAATCCATCTGCGGCGGTCTGCCTTGCGATCACCTCTCGCATTCTTTCTGTGTTCATTGCTGTTCATCGGCCAAGTCGCTCGCCCGAGTGACTTGCAAAGCATCCCTTCTGCGCAGGAGCTGGAACGCACCGGCGCCATAGTCGGTGAAATCTATGTCGACCCGCAGAACATCTTCGATCTCAACGACCCCAAGGATGACAAGAGTTTATTTCGTCTCGCAAACAAGCTGCACATCAAGACGCGCGAAGGCGTAATCCGCGAACAACTTTTATTTCACACAGGCGAGACATATTCGCAACGCTCGCTCGAGGAGTCGGAGCGCATCCTCAGATCTGCGCGCTACCTTTACGATGCAGTCGTGCGGCCGGTTGCCTACCACGATGGAATTGTCGACGTTGCCGTAACGACCCGAGACGTGTGGACACTTAACCCTGGGGTTTCGTTTGGCCGCAAAGGCGGCAAGAACACTGGCGGATTCCAACTCGAAGAGCTCAACATTCTCGGCACCGGCACTTCGATCTCGTTATCGCACGACTCGCAGGTCGATCGCAGTTCGAACGCCATCGAGTACAAGAACCCTCACGTTGCGGGGAGCTGGAATTCGTTGCTGGCTTCTTATTCCGACAATAGCGATGGCTCGACGCGAGAGCTTTCTTTCGAACGACCGTTTTATTCGCTGACGACACCCTGGGCGTTCGGCGTATCTGGCCTTGACGATGATCGCACCGACTCACTTTACGATCTCGGCCATGCCGTCGATATATTTCAGCACCACCAGCGCACCGCAACTGCATACGGCGGCTGGTCCAAAGGACTCGTGGATGGATGGACGCGTCGCTGGACCGTTGGCACAACTTACGACGACAACACCTTTGAACCAACGTCGGGCTCGAATGCATTGGCAGTCATTCCTGAGGATCGAAAGTTCGTGTATCCATGGATCGGCCTGGATGTGGTCCAAGACGACTTCGTGAAGGAACGCAATCGCGATCAAATCGGTCGTACCGAAGATTTTCACCTGGGCGCTCGCATCGAGGCGCGCATAGGCTGGGCGAGTACCGCACTAGGCTCCTCTGACGATGCATGGCTGCTGCGGCTGCGCGCGAGCGATGGCTTTGCACTCGATAGCAAGTCGACGGTGTTGGTGAGTGGAACGAGCGCAAGTCGCATCGAAGCGGGCCAGTTTCGCAATGCTTTAGTCGAAGGCGATGTGCGCTACTACTATCAGCAATCGCACCAGGCGCTCTTCTTCGCCACAATCGCGGGCGCGAGCGGCAACCGCCTGGACGTCGACAATCAGATCCTCCTCGGCGGCGACAATGGCTTGCGCGGTTATCCATTGCGTTACCAAACGGGCACGAGTCGCGCGTTGCTCACCGTAGAAGAACGTTACTTTACGAACTGGTATCCACTGCGTTTATTTAGAGTCGGCGCCGCAGCGTTCTTCGATATCGGACGCACGTGGGGCAACTCTGCAATCGGCGCTGAAAACTTAGGCCTACTGAAAGATGTAGGCGTAGGTTTGCGCTTTGGCAGCACGCGATCTGGTTTGGGCAATGTCATCCATGTCGATGTCGCCTTTCCGCTCGATGGCGATTCGTCGATCCAAAGCGTTCAGTTCTTGGTGGAAACGAAGACGAGCTTTTGATCATTAGGCGGAGAAGGCATCGCACGGAGGTTCCATCAATGAGAACACAGGGCACGCAGAGTTGATCACGTCGCACCACCATAGCTGGGTGCCTATCTCGCTTCGCGCTTTCGGGAGTGAAAGATTTCACACGGAGGCCACGGAGAACACGGAGTCGTGAGACTGAAGAAACCGTAGCAAGAAATCTCATACAGAGCACACAGGTAAAACATTCGTTCTGGCTTGCCGACAAGGTCGGCTTGCCTGCCGCTTCGGGGCTACCCTGCCGATGCTGGCCTGCTCGAAGAGCTTGCTTCTTGGTTGATTGGGGAGGTTTCATGCGGAGATCACGGAGCTGAGATGGATGAATAGTCGGAATGTATTGTGATCCGTCACCTGCCGCACAGGGATGTGCTAATGCCGCGAAGGCAGGACACCGAGAGCGGCCGTCACTCGTCACACATTAGTGCACCGCCATGAACCTCACCTGGATCAACTGGGCTTTCCTCTCCGCAGTGTTCGCGGCGCTCACCGCAATCTTTGCGAAGATCGGAGTCCGAGATATCGATTCTGATTTAGCGACGTTGCTGCGCACGTTTGTGGTTGTCATCGCGCTCACTGCGTTAGTGATGAGCCTGCACAAGTGGACGAATCCACTCACGCTACCGAGGACGACTCTGCTATTTCTCGTTTTATCTGGACTCGCGACGGCAGCATCGTGGCTGTGCTATTTCCGCGCAATTCAATTGGGACCGGTGGCGCTCGTTGCGCCGATCGACAAGTTCAGCGTAGTGATTGTCGCCGTCATCGCCTATGCAGCACTCGCAGAACGGCCGACACCACGCGAATGGATCGGCATCGCCTTGGTCACCTTGGGAGTAATGGTGATAGCGCTGCGACGTTGAATGAGCCGCAGCGCAGATTGATTTATTCGTGCTTCTCGTCCAACGAGACACTCGCCCATTTAGTGGATGCGATAGCTCCTGTATGCGTCATCGCAGACATTTCATCGCACCTGCATTGGGAATCCTGGCTCTGGCTTCCGGTTGCTCGACCCTGCCTTCGGGCAAAGGCTGGGGAGCGAGTGCGACCATCGTGCCGGGATGGGAGCACGTGAAAGACGCAGCTGTAAACGCCGCCAAGGATCCTTGGGTCTGGGGTCCGCTTGCTGGCGCCGCGGCTTTTCAAATCGACAATTTCGATCGGCGCACTTCGAATTGGGCGCGCGAGCACACGCCCGTTTTCGGCTCAGAGCAGAACGCAACCGATTGGAGCGATCACCTGCGATCCGTGTGCGTCGCCGCACAAGTTGGCACGTTGCTCGCCACTCCGAGCGGAGATGACGCGCGTCGATGGTTCATCAACAAGATCAAAGGCGAGTTCGTGGAAGTCGCAGCGGTCGGAGCGACTGGATTGGCGACCAACGAATTGAAGTCTGCGGCTGGCCGCGCGCGGCCCAATGGCTCCGACAACGAAAGCTTTCCGTCAGGGCACAGCTCGAGCTCAGCCGTTCACTCCGAACTCGCGATATACAACTTGGAATCGATAGACATGGGCGCGGGTTGGAATACTGCAGCCGAGATCGGCATTCGCACGGTTGCATTCGGAACGGCGTGGGCACGCGTCGAAGGCGGCTGGCACTATCCTTCCGACACGCTCGCCGGCATGGCACTAGGCAATTTTTTGGCGTCTTTTGCGACCCATGCGTTCATGGGCGATCAATCAAAATTTGTGTCGCTTTCGATGACGGACGGCGGCGCGATCATCGAGTGGCACTCCAGCTTTTAGGCTCCGGCGAAAGCGGACCCAGTTCGCAATTTTTTGGCGGTTTTTAAGCGAACGCTCACCATAATCGCGTCTGCGATCTGGTCCCGAAATGGGTGTCGAATTTCCGCGCAATTCCCTACATGGAACTGAGAGGTGCGACTGCGCAATAGTTCGCACTCAAAACTATCTTGTGCGTTGCGACCAGCACCTTTGGATGGTTTCTCGCCGCAGGCGACTAGATACGATTTTGACCGGCATGCCTGTTTCTTCTCATCCCTTTCAATTCCGAGCGCGCAGCGCGTCTGGGTTCACATTGCTGGAACTCATGATGGTTGCAGTCGTCGCGGGCGTGTTGCTAGCGATTGCGTTGCCGAGCTATCGCAAGATCATCGAGCACCAAAAAGTTGTCGCCGCCACTGTCGACTTAGCCAAGATCGCGCAAGAGCTGGAGAAGTACCGAACCATGCATTCAGCACTTCCTGATTCCCTGAGTGAGCTCAGTGGGATTCCACCGCAAGATCCTTGGGGGAATGCCTATCAATACCTAAATTTCGGCTCGGGCATCCCTGGCATCAAAGGCAAGATCCGCAAGGACCACAACCTGCACCCGCTCAACAGCGAATTCGACTTGTACAGCATGGGCGCGGATGGAGCGTCCGTTGCACCGATCACCGGCAAATCCAGCCAAGACGATGTGATCTGGGCCGGCGATGGTTCGTTCATCGGGCTCGCAAGCGACTACTGATGCGCATCCAATGGCAATTCGTCGGGCTGGGCTCTCGCGTTGCCACGCGTACATTTTTGATCTTTGCTGCCTGTCTCGCACTTCCTGCCATCGTCGCCGCATTCTCGCTCAACACTTACATCTCACATCAAGCAGAGCGCCGTGCTCACGATGAGCTTCTCACGCGCGCAAAGAACTATGGATTCCTATTATTCGAAAGACTCAAAGACACGGAAGAGGATCTAAGTCATTCGGCCGATCTGTTGTTGGACGGCAAGATCTCGATCGCACAGCTCTATGCATTGAACTCAAAACGTTTTCACGTGACGAGCGTAGTGAACAGCGCCATAGCCGCGCCCTCTAACATGAGCATACAAATCGAGAGCGGCCCGCACGGAATTCGCCCCACTCTCTTGCTCACACGTGCTAACGATCGTTCCTCAGTCGCGATTCGCGCCGAGATCGATCCAGACTTTCTGTGGGATACCGATGCGGTCACGAACGCGACGGTCGCGCTTTGCGTTAGACACGGAACGCAAACGCTGCATTGTTCATCCGCCGGTCCATTACAGGGTCGACTTCGCGCCGAATGGTCGCTGTTTCTACGCGCTCGCTTTGCTGCGGACGAATGGCTGATCGATGCATCGGAAGACGATTCACCCGCATTGGTTGCGGCCGAGGACTTCAAGCGCACTCTGCCGCTCGCAACCATCGGCATCATCTTTGGGGCATCGCTCCTGACAGTTGTGTACCTGCGCCGCAGTCATCGACCTTTGGCCGCACTAGCTAAAGCCGCGGAAAATATCGGTCGACGGAAATTCGACCAGCAAGTCACCGTCGAAAGCGACGACGAATTCGGCAAGCTCGCGCACGTATTCAACCGGATGTCTGCGAATCTGGGTCACCAGTTCGGGTTGATGCACCTACTCGCAAGAATCGATCGAATGATCTTGCGCGATCCACCGGTCGAGCAGCTGCTGCTCACCACGCTTCCGCAATTACCCGCGCTGCTGCGCGCTCACACGGTCATTGTGGCGATTCACACCGGTAACGAAATTTCCCTGTATCAAGCATCCCGAGGCGCAGCGCGTGTGAGCGTGAGTCGTGTTACTGTAGGGCGCGAACTCCTAGAGGGAGCGCTCTCTGTGCGGACCGATGGCAATGCGCTCGAAGCACTCTTGACCGATAACAAAGCTGATCGAACCGGCCGCATCGCCATCGAGGTGCTGGGCGAAGTGCGCGGAGCCTTGCTCTTCGTAAACTCATCAAACGCATTGCGTCCCGGACAACTACGGCACGCACGCGCGTTCGCGAGCCGCTTCGCCGTGGCACTCGGCAGCGAAGAGCGCCGCAGCGCTTTGATCAAACAGGCCTATTACGACTCGCTCACCGGATTACCCAACAGGCAATTGTTCACCGATCGCCTCGCGCAGGCGTTAATCAGCGCACGTGCACAAGGCGAAGTTGGTCTGATCTATGTCGACTTGGATCGTTTTCAAACCATTAACGACTCGCTGGGACACTCGGCAGGGGACGAACTCATCAAGGTGATCGCTTCCAGGCTGGCATCACTGGTGCGAGATAGCGATACGGTTGCGCGCATTGGTGGCGATGAATTCGTCGTGATCACTCACAATCTCGCGCAGCATCAATTGCGCCTTCTGGCGGAACGCATCCAAGCCGCTTTGCATGAGCCACTGACGATCCGCGATGTGAGCTGCTCGGTCCAGGGATCGCTCGGCATCTCCGTGTTTCCAAGCGATGCACAATCCGCCGAGGCTTTACTCAGGAGCGCCGACATCGCCGCCAACCGAGCCAAATCGGCGGGCGGTGCGCAAATCGTGTTCTTCGAGGAGCGCATGGATCGCGAGGCCATGGATCGCCTCAATATCGAACAGCGATTGCGACGCGCACTTGCAGACAATGCGCTGCAACTCGCGTTTCAGCCGAAAGTCCGCGCGAGCGATTCGCAAATCTTCGGTGTAGAAGCGTTAGCGCGTTGGACCGACGATGAACTGGGCTTCGTCTCACCCGGCGTATTCATTCCGGTCGCCGAAGAGTGTGGATTGATCGAGAAACTCGGCGAGTGGGCGCTGCGAGAAGCCTGCCGTCACTATCAATCGTGGAGACGCGATCACATCGACATCGATCACATCAGCGTCAATGTTTCGGTTCGGCAGTTACGCAATCCAAATTTTGTCGGGCTGGTTCTTGGAGTCCTTGAAGAAAGCGGCACGCCCACACGAGCACTCGAATTGGAAGTCACCGAGTCGACGTTGGTCACCAATGCTTCGCAGGTTTCCGAGCGCCTTCAGCAGTTGCGCGACTTAGGCGTGAAAGTCGCCATCGATGATTTCGGTACGGGCTATTCATCGCTTGCCACGATCTGCGACATGCCCGCGGATACGTTGAAGATCGATCGCACTTTCGTCTCCGGCTGCGACACCACCGATCGTGCCGCGGCCATCCTCGAAGCCATCACGTCGATGGCTCGTGCGCTCGGCAAGACAACAGTGGCAGAAGGCGTGGAAACGAAGGGAGAGTTCGACTTGCTGAGACGCATCGGCGTCGACTGTATTCAAGGTTACTTGATCGCGCGCCCTCTCAGCTCCGCAAGTCTGATCGATTTCATTCGTTCTCGCGGTGTGCCTGTTTCCCCCGTGTCCGCGCAGCCCGAAACATCGAGCGACACAACACGCTCCAACGTCATTCACTTCAGCGCGGATCGCGCGCGGTAACTCCCTCATACCTCATTGCTTTGCTCGATCCTGCGTTTGTTAAGAAATGCGGAACCTGCCTCGCGCAATGAGCGGCGCACGCGCCCAAACCAGCTCAGTCGTGGCGAGGACATTCATCGGGCGCGCTCTGCAAATGCTGGTTCGCTTCAGCTTCACTCACCGTCGCCGGGGGCGGGCCTCCGCCGTCGAATAGCACTTTCCATGGTGACTTCGGATCCTTGCGTACCCACACCGAAACGAAATCTCCAATTTTGTAACTGGCGACACCGCTCGCATCTTTGCTGGAGATGACGAACGGACCACGGCTGATCGCGACGTTGGGGTCGGAACCGATCGACACGAACTTAGGTCGCCACCTCAAACTGACTTGCTGACCATCAATGATGGATTGCCACGCTTTCAGGATGACGTCGCGTCCACGCTGCGGAGTGGCAGAGGCAGCGCCGAAGACCGCACCCGGATGAACATGCTCTGCGAATGCTTGGGTATCGTGTCTCTCAACCGTGTTCGCAAAGCTGCGTTCACGAGCCCACACCGTACATTCTTCGTCAGACAACTTCGCATCTTGAGCGGCAGCGCACCAGGCGCAGGCAAGCAGCATCAGCGCAGCGAAATACTTCATGTGAATCTCGGACGATCGAACCTAGTCGGATGGAATGATCGATATCTTGCCATCCCGCTCGAGCACTGCATATTTGATTTGATCCAAGCGCTCGAGCCCGTGGGATTCGCGGGCCGCATCGAGAACGTCATCCACGTCGACACGCTCCTTCGCCATACGGTCGACCAAGGGTTTTCCATGTTCGAGAATGAGCAACGGCATGCCATCGAGCACCCGCTCGATTCCTGCGAAGCGCAGTTTCAGTTCGGACAACAGAATGTTCAAACCCACGAGTGTGCCCACCAGCAGCAAAGAGTTCGTCATCGAGTTGTCGCTACCCACCATTGCCTGTTGCGTCGCCTCACTGATGATCAACAACAAGACGAAATCGAAGGTAGTTACCTCTGCGAGCGTCCGTTTTCCAGCCAAGCGGAATAGCACGAGCAACACTGCGTACACCACCGTCGCACGTATTACGGAATCCATGGGGCGCTCCTCTTAGGGGTATACAAACTGCTTGATCGTCGCGGGAGGCGAATCGTTGAGCTGCAGTTCGCCTTCAGCCCAACCGACGTATTGAGGCTCGATGTGAAAGACGATCTGCGTTTGGGGATCGAGAGAGTGAAACGTGAACAGCACGCCATTGGCCGTCGCGGCCTGGTCTTGGGGTGCTGGAGTGATCGACTCGATCTTGATGCGCTCTAACAAGGACGAACTGACTTGCAGTGCAAGATCGGATCGGGCCGCGGAGTTCGAAGTGGTTTGAATGATCCATTGCGTCGGACCATCTCGATGCGCAAAGCGATCGATTTTCAAAACGCCGTTCTCTGTCGCAACGATGCGATGCGTAAGCGGGCCGTTGCCGAGGTACCCGGCACACGCCGCGATCAGCAACCCGGCTAACACGACCCAGCCGATGCGCTGGGCGAGCCATTCGCGACGATGAAAAGTTTCTTCTGCCGCGAAGTCCACCGGTTCGCGTCGTTTGTTGCGTTGCCTTTTCATCGCGCGCTAAACGCACGATCGGGCCTGTAGGTTTCTCGCGGACTTGCTGATGAGTCTTGGGCGCTCAAACGCACGAGAATTGATGG
>Ga0070679_100003040_pt1 | contig 15326 bp, 8 predicted proteins | sample KBSC63BmetaG_FD_65652 | JGI IMG/M metagenome (GOLD analysis project Ga0070679, IMG submission 65652) | Corn rhizosphere microbial communities from Kellogg Biological Station, Michigan, USA - KBS C6-3B metaG | ecosystem: Host-associated > Plants > Roots > Rhizosphere | place: USA: Michigan... | reverse complement strand
CCCGCTGCGAGCACGAGCGACGGCAGGTAGCGCGCGGCCGTCTCACGCACCAGCGCCTCGAAGTCCTCCGCGCCACGCGCCCCCACGATCGCCACCTCGGCCGCCCCGTGCACCGCGAGCTCCGCGACAGCCAGCGCGTAGCCGAACGCCGTTGGATACCGATACATGGCCTCGCCCAGCGTCTCGACCACCCACCTGCCGCGCCGAAGATCTTCCTCGCGGCCCAGCGCGTAGCCGAGGCGGAGCAGCAGCTCCGCCGCGAGCGAATTCCCCGCGGGCACCGCGTTGTCCGTGAGCTCGCGCGGCCGCGCGATGAGCGATTCGTGATCGTGCGCCGTGTCGAAGAAGCCGCCTATCCCGTCGTCCCAGAACGAGCGCACCATCTGATCGCTCACCGTGCGCGCGCGCTCGAGCCAGCGCGCGTCGAGGGTGAGCTCGTATAGCGATAGCGCCGCGAGCGCGACCGATGCATGGTCTTCCAGAAAACCCGCACCCTTCGTGACGCCGTCCTTGTGCACGCGCATCACGCGCCCGTCGCGCACCATTTCCCGAAAGAGAAAGTCACCATGCTTCACCGCCGCGGCGCCCCACGCCGCGTCGTCAAACGCGCGCGCGCCGTCCGCGAGCGCGCGCACCATGAGACCGTTCCACGATGCGAGGATCTTCTCGTCGCGCCCCGGCCGCACACGCGCTTCCCGTGCGGCGTACAGCACGCGGCGCGCGTCAGCGGCGAGCGCTTCCAGCGCGTCGCTCGTGAGCCCGTGCCGCCCCGCCACCTCGCCAGCGTCGAGCGCGACATGGAGAATATTTCGCCCCTCGAAATTGCCGTGCGCACTCACACCCCACAGCTCCCTGAGCAACGCCGCGCTGCCGCCCAGCAGCTCGTCCAGCTCCTCCGCGCTCCACACGTAGAACCGTCCCTCCTCGCCCTCGCTGTCGGCGTCCAGCGACGAGTAGAACCCTCCGTTGGGAGCCGCCATCTCATGCAGCACCCACTCGAACGTTGCTCGTGTGACCCGCGCGATTTCCTCATCGCGCGTCACCTGCCACAGATGCACGCCCAGCCGTGAGAGCAGCGCGTTGTCGTAGAGCATTTTCTCGAAGTGCGGCACCAGCCAGCGCGCGTCCACCGAGTAGCGATGGAAGCCGCCGCCCGCCTGATCGAAGATTCCGCCGCGCGCCATCTTCACGAACGAATCGCGCACCATCGCCAACTCCCCTGCGTGGCCCGTGCGCCGCCAATGACGCAGCAGGAAGTCCAGCGCCATCGTCTGCGGAAATTTCGGCGCGCCCTCGAAGCCGCCGTTGCGCGCATCATACCGAGAAGCAATTCCGTGCGCGGCGATGTCGAGCTGCTCCGCGGTGAGCTCGCCCGCGCTCACCGCCGCCTGCTGCGCGCCCGCGTACAGCTCGCGCACTCGCTCCGCGGTGGCCGCGACGTCGCCGCGCCGCGTGCGATAAGTCTCGGCAACCGATCGCAGCACGCGTACGAACGCCGGCATGCCGTGGCGATCGGTGGGCGGATAATACGTTCCGCCGTGGAACGGCACGCCCTCCGGCGTCAGGAACATCGTCATCGGCCAGCCGCCCTGGCCCGTCATCGCCTGCACGGCGCTCATGTAGATCGCGTCGATGTCCGGCCGCTCCTCCCGATCCACCTTGATGTTCACGAACAGATCGTTCATCACCTTCGCGGTGGCCGGATCCTCGAACGATTCGTGCGCCATCACGTGGCACCAGTGGCACGCCGCGTAGCCGATGCTCAGCAGAATCGGCTTGTCCGCGGCCCTGGCGCGCGCGAGCGCCGTCTCGCCCCACGGCTGCCAATCCACGGGGTTGTTCGCGTGCTGCAGGAGATACGGGCTGGTCTCGCCGGCGAGCGCATTCATGAATTGAAAGCTACATCGCGCTTATCGTTCACTTCCATGCAAGTGACTGGTTCCGACCACCGCGCGCGCCGCGCCGCGTATCTGGTACTGGGAGTCGCCGTGCTCGCGCGCATCGCGCTCGGCTCGTTCGTACCGCTCGCGCCGGACGAGACCTATTACTGGGAGTGGTCGCGCCGTCTTGCCGCCGGCTACGTCGACCATCCGTCTGCCATCGCGCTGCTCGTGCGGCTCGGCACGCTGGCGCTCGGCGCCACCCCACTGGGTGTTCGCATCGGCAGCCTCGTGGCTGGGGGCGCGGCGTCGCTCGTGATCGTGCGCGTGTCCGGATCGCTCGGAGGCGACCGCGCGATGCTGCGCGCCGCGTGGATCATCGCGTGCCTGCCGCTCGCGCAAGTGGGGCTGGCGCTCGCCACTCCGGACGCGCCACTCCTGCTATTCTGGTCGCTCGCGCTTGCCGCGCTCCTCGCTGCGGTGCGCATCGATACGTCGAGGCGCGCGCGCGACATCGCGTGGACGCTCGCCGGCGTCGCGCTCGGCGCCGCGATGTACTCCAAGTACACCGCGATCCTGCTTCTGTTGGGCGTCGGAGTTGCCGTCGTCGCGCAGCCATCGCTCCGTCGCGAGCTCGCGACTCGCGGTCCGTACGCGGCGCTCGCGGCGGCGATCATCGTGTTCGCACCGAATCTCATCTGGAATGCGAAGCACGGCTGGCTGTCGTTCGCCATTCAGCTCGAGCATGGACTCGGCGTGCACCGAGGTTTCGCGCTGGCGCACGAGGCGAATCTCCTGGGCGGGCAGATCGCGCTCGTCTCACCGCTCCTCCTCGCGGCGTTCGCGATCGTTGTCGGGCGCGCGATGCTCCGGCCCGACGATGCCGCTCGCACGACGCTCGCGATCATCGGAGCGGTGACGTGGCTGGCATTCGCAGCGAGCGCGCTGCGCAGCGCCGTCGAGCCCAACTGGCAGGCGCCTGCGTATCTCTCGGCGATCGTGCTCGCGGCAACCTTCGAAAGCGGTAATCGATGGCGAAAGTTCCTGCGCACAGGCGTGGCGCTCGGCGGTGCGATCACCCTCATCATCTACGCCCAGGCGCTCTTCGGTATCCTTCCGCTCTCCGCTTCGCTCGATCCCACCGCAGCAGGCGCGGGATGGAGCACGCTCGCCGCACACGTCGACAGCGCGCGCGCCGGCGCGCCGCATGGAGCTGCGGCATGGGTGGCTGGCGAACGGTATCAGGAGGCGTCGGAGCTCGCGTTTCACCTGGCCGATCATCCAACGACTTTCGTGATCGACGTGCACGCCCGCCGCACGCAATACGATCTCTGGCCAGACTTTCCGCAGCGCGCGCACGCCGGAGATCGACTCGTGCTCGTGCTCGGAATGTTCAGCGCGCCCGATGACGACCCCGTCATCGCCGCGCTCACGCCGCACTTCGATCGCGTCACTCTTCGCGAGGTCGTCGCGCTGCGCCGCGGCGCGAGCGTGCGCACGTGGCGCCGGGTGTGGGTGCTGGATGGATGGCACGACAGCTGGCCCGCGGCCCAGCTCGCCCGATAGGCGCGCGCTTGCGGTGCGAGCGCGCCCCGCGCGAACTTTTGCAGCTCAATCGCATCTCTCCTCGAACCAACCGGACTCTTGAATGTCGGCCACACTCGCCAGCGAGCTCGCGCGCTATCTCGACGACAACGATCGCCGATTCCACGACGAGCTCTTCGCTTTCCTGCGCATCCCCAGCGTAAGCGCGCGCACGGAGCATCGCCCGGACATGCAGCGCGCCGCGAGCTGGCTCGCCGATAATCTGCGGGCTGCCGGCCTCGACACCGAGGTCATCGCGACAGCCGGCCATCCAGTGGTACTCGCCGAGTGGCGCAAGGCGCCCGCGGGCGCGCCAACTGTGCTCGTGTACGGCCACTACGACGTGCAGCCGGCCGAGCCGCTCGAGCTGTGGAGCTCGCCACCGTTCGAGCCCACCATGCGCGACGGGCGCATCTACGCTCGCGGCTCCGTGGACGACAAGGGACAGATCTTCGCGCACGTGAAGGCGATCGAGGCGCATCTCAAGGCGCGCGGCTCCCTTCCCGTGAACGTCATCGTGCTCGTGGAAGGGGAAGAGGAGGTGGGCAGCGACCACCTCGAGGCATTCATCCTCGAGCACGAGGAGCGGCTAGCCTGCGACGCAGTCGTCATCTCCGACTCCTCGATGTTCGCACCCGGGCTTCCGTCGATTCTGTCGTCGCTGCGCGGTCTCGCGTACTTCCAGATCGACGTACAGGGGCCGGCGAGCGATCTGCATTCCGGCATCTACGGCGGCGCAGTGGTGAATCCCGCGATGGCGCTCGCACGAATTCTCGCGACATTCTTCCACGACGACGGTCGCGTCGCGATTCCCGGCTTCTACGACAGCGTGCGCGAGTGGGATGCGAAGTCGCGCGCCGATCTGAGAAAGCTCCCGTTCGAAGATGCGAACTTTCTGAAGGAGGTAGGCGCGCCATCACTCGGCGGTGAGAAGGGCTACACCACCCTCGAGCGCCTCTGGTCGCGCCCCACCTGCGACGTGAACGGAATGCTCAGCGGCTACACCGGCGAGGGCGCCAAGACGGTGCTCCCCGCGCACGCGATGGCCAAGGTGAGCTGCCGGCTCGTGCCGGATCAGTCGGCGGCGGAGATCGAGAAGCTCATGCGCGCGCACATAGCCAGGGTGTCGCCCGCGGGCGTGACCGTTACGGTGAAGCAGATCCACGGCGGCCAACCGTGGCGCGCCGAGCTCACGGGGCCGCTTTACGACGCGGCGAAGCGCGCGCTCCACGCCGCGTTCGGCCGCGAGCCCGTAGTCGTGGGCGAGGGCGGCTCCATCCCGGTGGTCGGCGACTTCGAGCGCATACTCGGCGCACCGGTGCTGCTCGTGGGGCTCGGGCTTCCGGGCGAGAATGCGCACGCTCCCGACGAATGGTTTCTCGACGAGAACTTCATCAAGGGCATGCGCGCGCTGGCGTCGCTGTGGGACGAGATCGCGGCGGGCGCGATCAGAACTTCCACTCGCGGATGAGGAACGCGCCGAACGTCGCGGCCGATCTGGCCTGAACGTCCGTTGCGAGCGTGGGCTGGCTGAGCAGATAGCGGGAGTCCACGCTGGCCTCGATGCGGTATCCCTTCTTCAGTCGTCGCTGCACCACGAAGCCGGGCGTGGTGCCCTGCGCGCGGATCTGCGTCGCGACGTACGTCTGACGGTCCACGTACTTGCCGGCTTCCACCTGCGTGCCCGCGAGCAGCGTTTGCACGCCGTTGATCGTGAGTCCCGTTGGCAGATCAGCCGGTGTGATCGTGAAGACATCGGCGCCGAGCGATCGCGCCGCAGATGCAGCGAACTGCCGCGTCATCACGCCGAGAGCCGTCGCGGTGAGTTGGCGCGTGGCGAGCGCCGCTGCGCTGCCCACGAGAGCGCCGCCGCCCGTGGAGCTCGAGCTTCCGGCGGAGCTCAACAGCGACGTGGATGACTCGCCGAACGCCAGGTAGCTGAGAAGATCAGACTGCGAGAGCGGCGGCTGCGCGTCGCTCGTGAGGGTGATGATCGGCTTCTTCGGTGTGCCCGTGATCGCGATGTCGATGTTGAGCGACGGCCGGCCTGCCGTCTGAATCGTGTATTGCGCGCCGAGCTGCAGCAGCGGGTTGATGTCCTCGCCACCGGTGAAGATCGCCGTGCCGCGCGAGAGCACGAACCGGCGCCCCAGGAATGCGTACTCGCCTCGCTCCGTGTTCACCACGCCGTCCACCGACACGCCCTCATCGCTGCGGTTCTTCAGAACCGTTAGCGGCCCATCCGTGTAAAATTCGACGTTCGCATCGGGCGACCTCGCCCACGTGTCGCGCGCGACGGAGAGCTTCACGTCGAGCGTCATGTTCTCCATGAGCGGCGACTCGCTGGTCACGACCTTCTGCATCCGCACGTCCGACGTGTCGATGACGTTGATCACCGCGGGGTCGTCCGTGCTCACCTGTCGCGGGCCGGTGCCGTTAGGGATGTAGATAGTGCCGTGCACGATGCGCGCTCGCCCCGAAACCGTGACGCCGTCCATCGGCCCCTTCATCGCGATCGTGGCATTCGCGTGAAGATCGCCGACGTCGTTCTCCAGCACCGTCGCGTCCCTCGCGCTGAATTTGAGATCGAACGTCGGATTCTTCACGTCCGCGACTCCGATCTTTCCGGCGACACTGAAAACGCCCTCGCCCGCCTTCCCCCCGATCGTGTCGATGACGATCTCGCGCCCGGTCAGGTGAATCAGTCCGCCAATGTCCGAGGCCGTCACGCCTATCGGCTCGAGTTTGAACGTCGCGAAGTCGACGCCGAGCTGTCCGAGCAGGACGGGCTTCCGTCCCGTTCCCCGTGCCGCTACCGCGCCCACGATGCGCCCATGCACGTTGGAAACGAGGTCGGTGAAACGGGGAAGGGCATCGAGTGGAAGTGAGTCCGCGACGAGATCTACTTTGAGCGGCCGGTCGAGTACGCGCGACCCTTGTACGCCAGTGAACGCGAGGTCGATCGGCGCATCGACGTCGAGTTTCGCGAGAGGCTGCCCGCTCTCGCGCATCATGTCGGCGTGCGACACCAGCCGCTGGTTGGCGTACTGAAATGCGTCGCGCAGATCGGGGAGCGGCGCATCGCGATACGACGCGCCCATCACGCTGAAGGCTCCGCGAAGCGCCGGCGCGCGCTGCGTGCCGCCGAGCCGCGCACGAAGATCTATCACACCCGTCGCGGCGAGATCGCTCTCGGCGAGTCCGACCAGATTGGCGATCTGGAGCCCGCTCACCTCGAGATCGAGATTGATCGGGCCGGTGGAGGGGAGATTTCCGTTCGCGTAGATCCGCCCGTCGCGACCGTCGCGCAGGTCGAGATCGTGAAGCTCCATGCCGCGCTTCCCCCACCGGAAGCTCCCCGGCGTCGCCGACACCCAGCGTGCGCTGTCGAGCTGCAGCTGCACGTTGCGCCATCGCACCTCGCTGCTGTCGAGGCTCAACAGGAAGTCCACGCCCGCCCGGTACACGTAGCCGGAATCCTGGTACACCGTGACATCCATCGTTCCCGACGGCGCCGCGTACGTCGCCAGGATCGCCGTGGAGTCGAGCGCGAAACCGCTCGCCGAGACGGAATCGAGCGTGCCGCCAACCACGTACTTCATCTGCTTCGTACCGCCGTGCGACACCGCGTATTCGACGAGCGCGCGGTTGACGGCGCTGCCGCGCGCGATGATGCGCTGCGCTCCGAGCCGGCCGCGCGCATTGAAGTCGCTGATGGTGCCCGTCACCACTCCGGCGGTGCGCAGCGAGCCATCCAGCGAGTCGCGGCGCAGCGCGCGCAGCGAGTCGATCGTGATGGCCGGCTGCGGGCGACCGGTAGCGCGATAGGCCACCTCGTTGCGATTCGCCTGGCGCGCGGAGTCGGCGCGCAGCCGCTCGATCCTCGCTCGCCTGATCGATGGGCGTGCCCGCACTACCCCGCTGTCCGGGCTCGCGAGGAAGCGGCGCAGCGCGGCGAGCGTGTCCACCGAAACGAGGTACCGGAGCTCTCCCGTTCGACCCGGCGCCGTGCCGAGATTTCCATTCGCGAACAGCTGCGCGAAGGGCGTGTGCACCGTCACCGAGTCGAGCGTCATCACCCCGTCCGCCACCGCGACGCGGATGTGCGCCGAGTCCACCGCGAGGCTGTCCACGGCCGAATGAAGCACGTCCGCGGCGAGCGACGCGCGCATCGTCTTCGGATCGAATCCGCGTCCCTTCACGGCCGCCTCCGCCGTGAGCGACGTCACCGGTCCACGCGATACCACGCTCCGCAGATTGAACAGCCGCAGATGCGTTTCCAGCTCGTAGCCCTTTTCGGTGCTCGCGAGATCGAGCGTGCCGTTGGTGCGCAGCTGGCCGCCGTCGGGGAGCGTCAGATCCGCGTCGAGAGCGAGCGCGCGCATCGAGCCGCCTAGGTGTACCGTGCCGGTGGCGATGCCGCGCAGCCCCAGCGCGGGCGCGAACTTGCCGGCCGTGACGAGCGAGATCGGATCGAAGCGCATGTCCGCCGTCACGCCATCCTTGCCACCGCGCACCACCTCGCCGGTCGCGACCACCCGCGTGAGCTCCGCACCCTCGCGATGCGCCATGTCGGCGCGTGCGGTCATGCGGCCGCCCAGCGAGCCGTCTAGCCGCACGGTACCGGTGATGACGCCGCCAATCGGCAGCGCCGGATCGAACACGCGCGCGAGCCGCATCTGCAGCGGCGCGATCGTCACGCGCAGATCCTTCGCGATGAAACCGGCACGACCGGATCCGGCTACGCCGGCGATCTGCACGCGACTCGTCCCCGAGCGCGGCTCCGTGAACGCGACGTCCGCGTTCACGCCCATCGCCGCCGGCGTCCCCGCCAGCGTGGCGCGCCCTGTGATCGTCCCGCGTCTCGGAACCTTCACCGCGGGCACCACCTGCTCGATCGTGCGCGTGTCGATCTTCGCGAACTCGAGCTGCGTGTCGTGCAGGCGGATCTCGCCCACGCGCTGTCCCATTGCGAGCGCCAGCTCCCCGCGCAGAGTGCCGCCGTCCACGGAAAGATCGATGTTGCGGGCGACATAGTCGCTCTCGCCGGTGTGCCGCATGCTGGCCACGAGATCCATCGAGCCGGTGCCGTGCGCCGGCACGCGCGGATACGCGAATCTCAGATCGGCGAGGGTCAGTGGATTCGCGTGGAAGCTCGCGTTCAAGTCGCCCGACTGCAGCATGTAAGTGCCGTCGCCGCGCAGCTGCGTGTTGGGAAGCGATGCCGCGAGCCCGTGGAACCAGAGCGAGTCCGCGGCCATGTAGATCGTGCCGCGAAGATCGCGCAGCTCGGCATCCGGCGGATTGAATAGCGCGGCGGTCATCGCGAGCGAGCCCACCTGGAACACGCGCGTCGTGCTGTCCGGATCGGCGAGCCGCATGCGCGGAAGTGATGCCTGCACGTCGCCAAACTCCATCACGCTCTGATAGCCGCCGGGCGCCACCACCACGCGCTGGCGCGACCGTCCCGCGAGCGCGTCGCGCAGGATGCTGTCGCGCTGCGCCCTGGGCAGCGAGTCGCCGGGCGTCCACGGCATGCGCACGATCACGTGCCCGTTGGCCAGGCGCGCGTTGCGCACCGTGATCCAGGAGCCAAAGCCGCGTGTCTTGCTCTTGGTGGTATCCGCGCTCGCGAACAACGTCGTGAAATTCCACTCGGCGCCGGGTTTCCTGTCGAGCACCACCGTCGGCCTGGTGACACCGAGCGCGTCGATCACGATGTGCTTCGAGAAAAAGGTGCGAAGCGTGTACCGCGCCTGCACCATGGGCGCCGCGAAGAATGGCGCGCCAGCGCTGTCGGTGATCGAGACGTCCGTGAGCGTGATTCCGCGCAGGAGATTGCCGTCGACGCGGCCTATTTGTGTTCTGCCGTGGATGCTCCCGTTCAGCGCGCTCACCGCGATGCGGCGCACGCGCTCACGGCCGAAATCCGTGTTCGTGACGCCGAGTACGGTGAGCACGACGAGCAGCGCGACGACCGCGATCGTGATGACCGTGATTCCGAGCGCCTTCCACATCAGAATGCCTGCCCGATCGAAAGATGCAGCGCGAGGCGGTTCAGGATCTTCGTGATGCCGCTGCCGCCCTCCACTGGATTGTAATCCCTTGGCGTGTGGAGCTGCACCAGCTTGTGTGAGCCGTCGGGCTGCACGACCTCGGTAATGACGGTGATCGAATCGCTGAGCGACGGGCGGATGCCGAGGTCGATGCGGATGGGGCCCACCGGCGAGAGATAGCGGACGCCGAATCCCGGTGTGATCGCGCCCTTGCCTTGCGTGATGTCCGTGGACGACACGCCCACGTAGCCCGCGTCGACGAAGAGCGCGGCCTGCAGATTCTTCATCAGAAAGGGGACGCGATACTCGATGCTCCCCTCGAGCAGCGACGTACCCCCCGTGGGGAGCGCGGTGAAATCCTTCGCCGCGACGCGCGTGCTGTCGGAGCCGCTGTTGGGGTCGCACGTGCCGCTGGCGATCGTCGCCGTGGTGCATCCGGCGGCGATCAGCTTCGCGGGATCGACGGTGAGGATGAGCGGTCCAAGCTGATTTTCACCGTAGCCGCGCACGGAGTTCGCGCCGCCGGCGTAGAAGCGTTTGCGCGGATGCAGCACGTCGCCGTTTATCCCATCCGTTGCAACGTTCCCGGAGGGCTGAAGCGCTTTCACCCATCCTCCGCGCAGGTGTCCGGCGATCACGGCCTTGCCAACCTGCCGGTACAGCGTTGCTTCGCCGGTGGCGCGATTGTAGCGGAAGTCGGAGAGCGTGTACCTGGACGCGTGCTCGAAGTCCGCCCGCGCAGAATATCCGTTTGATGGATTGAACTCGTCATCCCGCCGGTCGGCGTAGAAGTCGAGCGACAGCGGAGAGAGCGAATTCCGGTTGCGCAGAAGGCCGATGGTGCTCTGCTCGCACACGCCGTAGTTCACGCAGAAGTACACGTCGCCCGCGTCCACCTGGGTGATTTCGTAGCGGTACACGAGGCTGAGCGGCGAACGCGGCGCGACGTTGCGAGTGAAAGATCCGGTGGCGCCGTATCCCTTGTCGATGTAGATGCCGGGCGCGCTGCTCCGATGCGCGAAGAGCCCCAGGCTTACCGTGTTGCGCGGGTCGCCGAACCAGCGCTGCGTGACGTCGACGCTGGCCAGGTAGGTGGGCTTGAGATACACGCCGGACGAGTCGCCGGGCAGCCCGTTGTCAGCGAGCACGTCGCGAAAGATACCGGTGCCGTTGAGCGTGGGAGCGAGGAGATTCGAGACGACGAGATGCAGGTCGAGCCGCCGCGCGTTGCCCAGCCAGTTGTAATTCGTGAAGCGTCCTTCGGTTTGAATGAAGTCGATCGTGTTGAAGCCCGCGCTCAGCTTCACCGAGTGCAGCGGGGCCTCGTTGACGTTGATGTCGATGAGCTTCGCGCTGTCGCCGCGCGGTGGGAGTACTATGGTCGCGCGGCGGTAGAGATTCGAGCTGTAGAGCGCCTGCTGGCTCTCGATTACATTGTCGCGTTTGTAGATGTTCCCGGGGCGGAGGGTGATCATCTTCTTCGCGATCTCGGGCGAGAGCACCGAGTCGCCGTGCACCGTCACCGATTCCACCTTCGTCATCCAGCGAGGGTCCACCCTGATGGTCACGTTGGCGGTGAGCGCGCTGTCGTGCACCGAGATGGTGTCCGCCACCAGCGCGTCCGCGTAGCCCTTGTCCCAGAGCGCGTTGCGCAGGTGCACGTGCGTGGAGTCGAGGTCGATGAGGCTGAGCGGCCGCCCCGCGCGCACGAGCACCGCCTGGTTCAGCGCGCGCCGGCTGAGAATCGCGCGTGGCGCTATCACCGCGACCGTCGTCACGATCACCGGCCTGCCCTCGGTGACGCGGAAGGTCACGCGCACGCGGTTGGTGTGCGGATGCGCTCGCGAGACGACGGTGTCCACCTCCGCCTCACGATATCCGCGCTTGTAGTAATACACCTTGATGCGCACCACATCGCGCGCGAGCTCGACATGGTCGAGCGTGCGCGTATCGTACACCAGGTGCGACTTGGTGATGAGACAGATCGGCTCGAGAAGCAGACTCCGGCATCCCGACGCCTGGGTCGCCAGCCCTGCCGCCAGATCTGCCTTGTCCACCGCCTTCGTCACGCCCACGAAGTCGACCTTTTCGACTACGGGGTGCGTGCGCTCGTCCGGCGGAGTGGATTGCGCGCGCGCGCTCCGGCCACACAACAGCGCGGAGATGGCGAGCACGAGACCAGCGTGTGCGCGCCAGGCGAATACGGGACGGCCCATGCGGCCCCTAGTGCAAGCGGCAGGCCGGGTGCCGCCCCGTTCGCTCTTACAGTCCTGACAGCAGCGTGTCGTTGTTGGCGGTGTTCTGTATCCGCTTGATCAGCCATTCCATGCCCGCCTGCGGCGGCATCTGCTGCAGCCCGCGACGCAGCGTGAAGATCGCATCGATCTGATCGGGACGGAATAGCTTGTCCTCGCGGCGAGTGCCGCTGGTGGCGACGTCGATGGCGGGGAAGACGCGCTTCTCTGCGAGCCCGCGATCCAGCTTGATCTCGCTGTTACCGGTGCCCTTGAACTCCTCGAAGATGACGTCGTCCATTCGCGATCCGGTTTCGACGAGCGCGGTCGCGATGATCGTGAGCGAGCCGCCGCCGTTTTGCGGGGCGACCGATCGCGCCGACCCGAAGAACGCCTTGGGCTTGGCCATCGCCGTGGCGTCGAGGCCGCCGCTCAGCGTGCGGCCCGTGCCGCGCTCCGCCGTGTTGTGCGCGCGGGCCAGACGCGTGATCGAGTCGAGCACGATCACCACATCCTTTCCGCTCTCGACGAGGCGGCGCGCGCGCTCGAGCGTCATGTCGGCGACGTCGACGTGCCGCTCCGCCGGTTGATCGAAGCTCGATGCGACGACCTCGCCGCGTCCCCACTCGATCATCTCGCTCACCTCTTCCGGACGCTCGTCCACGAGGAGAACGAGCAGCGTCGCTTCGGGGTGATTGATCGCGATCCCCTCGGTGATCGCCTGCAGCAGCATCGTCTTTCCGGCGCGCGCCGGCGCGACGATGAGGGCGCGCTGGCCGTAGCCGATTGGCGCGATCAGATCGATCGCGCGCCGCGTGAGCTCGGGACCGACCTTCGCCGACTGTCCCGTCTCGAGCACTAGCTTGCGCTCGGGGTACGAGGCGATGAGCGAGCTGAAATCGGGGCGCCGCAGGTCGGTGGCGGGATCGCCGCCGTTCACGCTCCGGATTTCGGCGACGGCGAGCCGGCCGCGCTGGTCGCGTCCCGTGCTCGCTTCTATCAGGTCGCCGCGACGGAGCGCGAACTGACGCACGAGCTGCGGCGGCACGAAGGCGTCGTTCGGTGTGGGCAGATAGCTCTCCTCCGCGCGGCGGACGAAGCCGCCATCGCGCGCGGCATCGAACCATCCGGTGGTGGTGCCGTCAGCGACGAGCACCGACACCGGCGCGTTCGAATGCATCTCGGGACGCGGCCCGTTGCGCTGCCGACCGCGCCGGCCGCGGCGGCCGTTGGCATTGTTCCCGTTGTTGTCGCGATTGCCATCGCGCTCCCGGTTGCCGTTGTTGTTGTTGCTGTTGTTGTTGTAGCGGCCTCCACCTTCGCGGCCGCGATCGTTCTGCGGCGGCGGGTTGTAGGCGGGCTGCTGCGGCGTTGCCGCGGGCGCCCCTGGGTTGCCCTCGCCTGAGGAGGGAGCGACGCCACCGTCCTGCGCGCCCGAGTCGCTCGGCGCCGGCAGGGAGGAGTCATCACGGTATGGGCTGGACTCGATGCTGGAGTCGAGCTGCGGGCGATTAGGCGGACGGTGTCCGCGACCGCGCCGGGTCGGACGTCGACGATCGTTCATGCTGCGAAGGGTGTCATGAGGTGAAGACCTGCACGCGTCACGGTGCCCGGTAATCGGGCGTTCTGTGCGCTGGTAAAACTCGGATCCTGGAGTTGGCGCCGCCCAGTGCGGCGCACGATTTCATCCCGTTGCGTTCAAATTCGCTGATTGAGATCGGCAAGCCGGGAAGCTGCTGCGTGGATCGATACGAGCGTCGCCTTCGCGGCACTCCGTCGGTCCGGTCGCGGATACATCACGCGAGCCGCTATGGCCACCGTCGGCACGCCGACGGTTCCAACGAGTATCACCTGATGGGGACGAATGCGCAACCCTCTCATGCGTTCGAGTGCCCGGAGAGCGTCCCCGGCGTGAGGGCTTCAGGCAAAACGGCGTAGCACCACGAAGGGTAGACCCTACGTCGCCCGGCCATCCACCCTGCACGTCATCTCGGGAACATCCTGTCGTTGACCGCGCTCTCCAGCCCTCGGACGAGAGCGATCAGGCGGCGCACGAGCTCGGTCATCCGATCCACTGCCGCCCGGTGCTCCGGGTCCAACGTGGTCTCCATCGACAGCAGCTGGGCCTCCGCAAGGAGCGCGGCCAGCGGATTATTGAGTGTATGCTGAACGAGCGCCGTCATCCGCTGCAGATCCTCGCGGTGCAGCGCGCTCTCGTGAAATGACGAATCGTTCGATGCTTCAGTCACGGCTCACGTCCCTCCAGCGGAGACGGTAAATTCCGGCGGTCATGAATCCCTCGTCGATCGATCCCGTCGCGGAGCTCTCGGCCGCCGTTGCAACATACCACGACACCAACAACTACGCGTTGCTGCTCGAGCGCCTGCTGGCCGTCGCCGAGGCGACGGAGCCGGAGGCATTGGCAGCCGCAGCGGAGCCGTACCTCGCGATACCGGAGGTGTCCGGACCGTTGTACGAGCGCATCGTCGCGGCGCGTCCGGACGACGCGCGCGCGCTCGTGATTCTCGCGAACTCGTACTGGCTCACCGGTCGCGGTGCGGAGGCCACCGGCGAGCTTGCGTCGCGTGCGCTCACCATCGATCCGTCCAACCGTGGCGCGTGGCACCTGTGGGCGCTCACGGAGCCGGTGCCTCGCGAGCGCATGCAGCGGTGGCGCCAGATCGTCGAACGCTTTCCCGAGGACGATCTCGCGCGTGCGAGTCTCGCCGACAATGCCACGAGCCTGGCGTCCGTGGAGCGGGATCGTGAGGCGCTGCAGATCGCAATTCGGAGCTACGACGTGCTGCGCCGCAAAACGACGAATGAGGAGCAGCTCGCGGCGCTCGAGCGCGCGCTCAAGACGCTGCGCAGCTGGACGCTTTAGCAGTGAGCGGCGACGCGCGGGCTACGCCAGAGCGTCGCGAACGCGGAACGTGAGCTGGCGCGTGAGGTCGAGAAGGTCCGCGAGATCGAACGGTTTGCCGAGCGATGCGCAGCCGCACGCGGCGATGAGCTCCTGGGCGCGCTCGCTGCCGTCGCCGGTGGTGATGATGGTGCGCTGGCGGAGGTGGGGCTGCACGGAGGCGGCGATCTCGAACAGCTCGTCGCCGCTCATCTCCGGCATCCGGAGGTCGACCACGAGGCAGTCGAAGTGCTCGCGGTGCAGGAGCTGGACGGCATCCTCCGCTGATTCGACGGCGCGCACATCGTAGCCTGCGCGCGTGAAGCTGATGCTCAACGCGCGGCATATGGAATGCTCGTCGTCGACCACCAGAATTCGCGTCGCCTGCGTGCCCTCGTTCATTCAGCGCTTCCCGTCAGTCATCATCCGCTCCGTCATCTATTCCGTTGTCGGGCCTGCACACTATCTCGGCCATCCGTATCGTGAACTCTTCCGGCGTGAACGCCGTCCGCATGCTGCCTGGAGCCATTCCTGTTGCCGCGCGCACCTGGCGTGCGAATCTGCGGGTGGAGCGGAAGCCGAGCTTCTTCGCGATGTCTTCGAGCAGGAATCCCGGGTCGCCCATGTAGTGCTTCGCCCGCGTGAGGCGGGCGACGAGAATCATCGTGCG
>Ga0070679_100003039_pt1 | contig 15327 bp, 16 predicted proteins | sample KBSC63BmetaG_FD_65652 | JGI IMG/M metagenome (GOLD analysis project Ga0070679, IMG submission 65652) | Corn rhizosphere microbial communities from Kellogg Biological Station, Michigan, USA - KBS C6-3B metaG | ecosystem: Host-associated > Plants > Roots > Rhizosphere | place: USA: Michigan... | reverse complement strand
GCAAAGGTGAGGCAAAGTTGACTCCCACACCGAAAATCCACAAAAAGGCCACAAGGTAGACCCCGAAAGCGACGATTCTGCGGCAAAATAGGGAAGCAACAATGAAAATGACGGTGAGTAAAGTGGATCGTACGAAGAGATCATAAAGGCGCTCGACGAGCAAACTACTACCGAAGAGCTTGAACAAGCCCGCGAGCAAATAGAACTGGGCCGGACCATAAGGTGAATAGAAATCTCTGTGCGGAACCTCCCCGGCAGCAACTCGCATGGCGCCGGTGACGATGAGTCCCTCATCATGCATGCTTGGCGTTCGCGGCATCGAGAGGAATAAAAGGATGAACGAAACAAAGAAGATCGTAATAAGTGGCAAAAAAGCCACTCGTTCAGGCTTCGCTGAAATACTCATTTGGTTGATCCATTCAAATTGTGCGCCATTTGGCGGCCGAGGCGAATGCTCTCAGCTATGCCACGATCTTCCGGATAGTAGAAGCAGGTGTCGGCGATTTGCAGGCCGGCGATTGGTGTTTGCACCGGAGGAAGCATGGAGGCAAAGTCCGGGGCGCAGATGGGTTGGGCGTAGCGGAGGCGGGCGACCTTGGCGTCGATCACGTCGCCAGGGTGCAAAGCCGGTTGGACAGCCTGCATGGCGTTGAAGGCTTCCTTTAGGAGCTTGTCGTCGGGCCACGAAAACTTCTCATTGGTGGTCGGCATGTAATAGGGGACATACACGACAGTGTCCGAGACGGCACGAAGGTTGGAAAACTCGATGAGACCGGGAATCTCGATGTTGGGGTCGGAGAGGTTGACCCAGAAGTGCGGTGAGAGTGAACGCTTGAGCTTGAAAATGAGGCAGCAGATGCCTATGTTGGGGATGGCGTCGTATTGCTGCTTTGAGGCTTCGGGAAGGTCCGGGACGAGGCGTGAGATGAACGGCGTGGGTACGGTGGAAATGATCCGGTCGGCGAGGATAAATCCCGATGGTGTGTCGACGCCGGTGACCCGGCCGCTTTCGGTAACGACGCGTTGGGCGGGGTTGCCGAGGATGAGCTTAGCGCCGGCTTTGCTGATATTTTCAACAAGCGCAGTTACAAGAATTTCGGTGCCGCCTTCAAGGTAGCCGAGTTCTTCCTGCATCAGGCTTTTGCGAGAGCGACCGATGCGGCGGATGCGAGTCCAGATCCAGGCTGCCAAGATGTTGTCCTGGTATTCGTAAAACTTGTGCCGGAAAAGCGGCTCCCAATGGAACTTGTACACACTCTCGCCGCACCAGGCGGTGATCCATTCCTTGGCGGTGCGATGTTCCAGCGACGGCCAGGAGTTTCTCTTTGCAGAGACGAAGGCGAATAGCCCGTAACGGATTTTATCGAAAAGGCTCACTCCGGGTAGCTTGAGGAGGGCGATGGGATTTCCCCAGTCGTGTAGTTTGCCGCCGGTGTAGATCCCCATGGTGGTGTTACGCCACTTGAGTGTGCCTTCGATGCCAAGCTCGCGGAGCAGTTCGAATGTCGGGTAGTCGGTCTTGCAGATGAAATGGTAATAACGCTCGATGGACAGGCCGCCGAAATCAAAGTGCGCGGCCATGCCGCCGGGCTGTATATCACCTTCAAGGACAGTCACATCGTGTCCGTCTCGCACCGCCTGATAGCCAGCCGCCAGTCCCATTGCTCCAGAACCCAATATCACCACGCGCATTCTTGTTGTTCTTTCTGCCTGTTGTCGGACTTGCCTGTGGCTTACGTATCCTGAAAAGGAGTATTTACGCGCCGGGGATCGTATTGAACCGCGCATTGCATAGGTTACCCCATGGTAACTCAGAGCGGTAGTTCTCTGAGAGGCCGTTGTTTGGTGCCCGGATGTCTACCGGAAACTGCCATATGCCCTCTCCAGGGCTATCCTTTCCATTTCTTTGGGTCCGCAAGACATACACTCGCTCCCCGCCGACGGCAGCCACAAATAACCCGGAATCCAGAAAATTTGCCTTAATACTACAGTTGCAGATGGTAATATATGTGTGCTCTGGTTTGATGCACCGCGCTAGATATGGGGAAGCGGGTCTTGGGATGGAAGCGTGAGTTGCTTGCTGCGCATGACCGGATAGCTGGCCTGTTTGCGCGATCGGAGCCTCGTGCCCGGAGTTTGGCCTATGTGCAGGGCCTGCTCAGTGTGTGCGAGCGCAAGAACGGCTGGCAGTTAGCGGAGTGGATGGGGGAAGCGGCTCCCCATCGCATGCAGCATCTGTTAGATCGGGCTCGGTGGGATGCTGACGCGGCACGGGACCGGGTGCGCGATTACGTGCTGGACGCATTGAACAGTGAAGAGTCTGTGCTGATCGTCGATGAGACCGGTTTCCTGAAGAAGGGTGTTCATTCCGTCGGCGTCAACCGTCAGTACACAGGCACAGCCGGCCGCATCGAGAACAGTCAGGTGGGTGTGTTTCTTTGCTACGCCAGTAACCAGGGCGCTGCGTTGGTTGATCGCGAGTTGTATCTTCCCGAAGAATGGGCCGCCGATGCCGAACGTTGCCGCTCGGCAGCAGTGCCGGAAGGGACAGAGTTTGCGACCAAGCCAGAGTTGGCACGACGATCGAGCGAACGCTGGATACGGGCGCTGCCGTGGGCTGGGTCGCAGGAGACGAAGTTTACGGAAACAACAGTAGGCTTCGACAGTGGCTGGAACATCGGCAATTGAGCTACGTTCTGGCTGTGGCCTGCGATCAACGGATGCGCTGGCCGGACCGACAGCAACGCCGCGTGGATGCGATTGCACAGAGCTTACCGAATCTGGCGTGGGAACGCCTCTCCGCAGGATCTGGCAGCAAAGGCGAACGGCTGTACGACTGGACTCTGATCCGGGGTTGGGAAGAGGATGGCTGGAGTCACGGGTTGCTGGTGCGGCGCAGTATCGAAGAACAGCCTGAACATGCCTACTACCGGTTCTACGCGCCCACGCACGAAACCCTGGTGCTTGTGGCTGGACAACGCTGGCAGATCGAACAGGCTTTTCAAGCCGCCAAGGGCGAGTGCGGGCTCGACCACTACGAAGTCAGCCACTGGCAAGGATGGTACCGGCACATCACTCTGGCCATGCTGGCCTATGCGGTACTGGCGGTTCTGCGCGCACGCGGAGAAAAAAACTCCAGGCGGGCAGGTGCCCCTCAGCGTCCCGGAACTACGCCACCTGCTCACCCACCTGCTGTGGCGAGGATGGCATAGCCTTGAGCACCTTCTCCACTGGTTCCAATGGCGAAGACGGCATCAGTTCCACGCTCTCCGTCATCACTATCGAAAGCGCGGATCGCCGCTACCCATCTTTTATCTACAACTGTAGTATTAAGAGAGTTAAACAGGCGAATGACTCAAAAGCAAATACTGAAAGTTGCGAAATTTGGTTACGCAAGCCCAGTGCTCTGCGCCTGCTCATGGGCGTGGTAGCTGGACCGAACCAGCGGTCCGCTTTCGACGTGCCGGAAGCCCATCGCGAGCGCCTCGTGCTTGAGGAAGGCGAACTCATCCGGTGTGTAGAAGCGGGACATCGGCAGGTGATCGCGCGAGGGGCGGAGATACTGGCCGATGGTGAGGATGTCGACCTTGCGGTCGGCGAGGTCGCGGAAGACGCCGAGGAGTTCGTGCATCTCTTCACCCATGCCGACGATGATGCCTGTTTTGGTGACGAGCGGGCCGTCGGGGTGCGCGGCTGACTCTTTTTTTGCCGCGTCCAGGAACGCGAGCGAGCGCTCGTAGCGGCCGCCGGATTTTGCGACGCGGTAGAGGCGCGGTACGGTTTCGATGTTGTGGTTCAGAATTTCCGGCCGCGCGTCGACAACCAGCTTGCGCGCTTCCGCAACGCCCTGGAAGTCCGGTGTAAGCACTTCGACACGGCAGCCGGGAGCCTGGCGACGAATCTCATGGATGACGTTGACGAAAGCCTGCGCCGCGCCCATGTTGTCGTCATCGCGGTTCACGCTGGTGATGACGGCGTGCTTCAGGCCGAGTTGCGCGACAGCGTAAGCGACGCGTTCGGGTTCCTGATGGTCGATTGGCTCAGGCCTGCCCTTGGGGACGGCGCAGAATCCGCAGCGCCGCGTGCACAGGTTGCCCAGCATCATGAACGTCGCCGACTTCTGGTTCCAGCACTCGCCGATGTTGGGGCAGTGTGCGCTCTCACACACCGTGTGCAGATTGAGATCGCGCGCTAGCTTCTTGAGCGCGTGAAACGTCTCGCCCACCGGCGCGCGCGCCTTCAGCCACTCGGGCTTGGCGATGGGCTTGCGCGGGGAGAGGTCGATCTGGATCAGAGAGTCGGTTTGGAGGAGCGGGGCCATGCTCTTTTGATTGTATTACTCAGCCATCACCTCAAGCGGTCACGGACTTCGGTGCGGCTGAGATAGAGGAAGAAGACCATGGCAAATAGCCCCTGGATCACGTACGCGGGAAAGTGTGTGCGATGGAAACCGTAAAAGTATCCGAAGGCCATTACGAGCGACGCCGCGGTGACCAGTGCCCATCCCCAGCGCAGAAGGCGGAGCAGACCGAAAACACCGATGACAAGAAGTGTAGCGGCGGCGAGGATGCTGTACTTTGCCGTGCCGACGCCGAAGCCACCGCGTGCGGCGGAGTAGGCATTGAACATCGCCATCAGCAACATGTAGAGGCAGATGCCGGCGATGCCGGGCAACATGCCGGCGCGCTCGCCGGCCGGCGTTACGACAGGAATGCGGCTGCGCCGAAGTTCGGCCTCCGCCTCGGTGTAAACGGTGTCTTCGGGTTGAGTATGTGGTTCGTCAGGCATTGTTTTCGGGCTAGAGCGTGTGGAGATAAGCGAGCAGGTCGTTGAGTTCCTGCGGGTCGGTTTGCGGTTGTGCGGGCATCAGGTTGCGGCCGTGCAGAACGGTCGCGGAAACACGCTCGTCGTTGGCGGGCGCGCCGCTGGGAAGATATGGCTTCTTGAATACACCAAGCAGTGGTGGGCCGTGCAACGCTTGTGCAACGCGGTCGTAGTGGCAGGCCGCGCAGTGCGCTTGATAGACGGCGTGACCGCGGGACTCCTGTTCAGTGAGTTGGTCGAGCGGCTTTGGGGGTGGGGTGCTGTGGCATCCGGCGAGCGTTGCCGCTGCGAGCAGCACTGTCGCAAAAGTGAAGATGCGGCACGCGGATTTATTTTGCATCGGCTTGTTCCCGGACGATGCGGTCGCAGACGTTGCGGAGATAATCCCACGAGTAGAGGCCGGCTTCGTGGCCGTCGTTCCACTTGAAGCGCAGGGCGTATTTGCCGACCGGTGTTACCTCAACCGGCCGTGGCGGAGCTTCGTACAACGGCAGCAGCGACGCGGGTTTTGGCTTTGCTGTGCCGGCCTCGCGGCCATCGGCGTCCCGCTCTTCGTGGCACGTGGCGCAGGGGCAGGCCGCCCGCAGCCAGGCGAAGTTCCAGGCGCTGGAGTGGCCGTCGCGCCAGTCGATCTGCATGCCTGTGCCACCGGTTTTATCAACGCGCACTTTGGCCGGTGAGATGGCGTCGCCAGTAAGTTTCGGCGGTGCATTCTCGGCACGCTGCGCTTGCTCCGGACTGATGAATGTGATGCCTTCGTGACTCATTAGCGGGGCGCTCCAACGGGTCGCGCAATTGCGGCAGCGTGGCGGTCGAAGCGCAGTTTCAGGATCAAAATCGACATAGACAGCGCCAGCGTGATTGCGTTAGCGATCAATACAGGAAACGAGTGCGCCAGCAATCCGTAGAGAAACCAGAAGAGTGTGCCGACCGAGAAAATGAGGAACATGCCCAGTGAGATGTCGCGCGCGGACCGCAGCTTCACGACACGGATAAGCTGCGGCAAAAACGAGATCGTCGTCAACGTCGCGGCGACGTAGCCGATCAGGTTCACATCCTGTTGCGAAAGCGCCATGCTCCTATTGTAGCGATGCACTCGACAACACAAGCCGGAAACTAGCTACCGGCGAGTCGCAGCGCTTCGTCGACCGTCGTCGCGACCAGCAGCCGGTCTCGATTACCGCGCAACATGCCTTCGCGGTCGCACACGTCCAGGAACGTGAGCAGCGTGTCGTAGAAACCATCGATGTTCAACAGCACAACAGGCTTGGAGTGGATTTTCAGTGTCTGCCACGCGAGCACTTCGAACATTTCTTCGAAGGTCCCAAAACCTCCGGGGAGGATGAGAAAAGCGTCGGCGCGCTCAGACATGAGCGCCTTGCGCGTGTGCATGGTGCTGGTGACGTGCAGTTCGGTTACGCCCTGGTGTGCGACCTCGAGGTCGACGAGAACATGTGGAATAACGCCGACGACATGTCCGCCCGACGCGAGGGTTGCGTCAGCAACCGCGCCCATTAGGCCAACCTTAGCGCCACCATAGATGAGGCCAATGCCGCGGCGCGCAAGCGCTTCGCCAAGTTCAATGGCAACGCTGCGATAGACCGGACGTGCTCCATCGGCGGCCGCGCAAAATACAGCAATGCTGCGCTCGGGCTTCTGACTCATACCCATGCAGAATAACCCACAGCACGAACAGCAATGCAAACAGATGAGCCCGCTGAAAGCCTGCGCTCGCAGCGGACTCCATTTTTGCTCATGCAAAACATTGCATGATTAGTTGATGCGGATGGTGGCTCCGGACAGATCGCCCGAGACCTCGGCGAGCACGACGCCTGCTTCACGCGTGCCGGATGCAGTGGCGAGTGTGATCTTGGTGCCGGGCGCCGCGCTGATCTTGACCGTCTTGCCGGCTTCGATCGTCATCGGCGTATCGCCGACCTTCACGTCGAGCGGTGCGCTGGTGCTGTTGGCGAGGTTCAGGTTGACCATATGCTTGCCGTACGAAGCATGAATCGAGGGAACGGTTTTCAGAGGCGAGGCCATCGCCATTGTGGGAACAACAGCCTGCGAAGCAACCAGGCACGCGACGGACAAGGCGGGAATAATCAATTTTGAACGAAACATAAAAACACTCCTCTTTGGGTACAAACATTGCGCGAAGTCTGCCCCACGAAACTCTTTATCGTGGGCCCGCTGCATGAGTCACTACGCGGGATAGACGTCAGTAGTTCCGCTTTGCTCGAAAAAGATTTGGATGTGTGACGAGTGGTTGGAACTCGGTGACGACTCGCACGAATTCATATTCCGTTAAAATGAGGAGACTGGAGTGACACGGGTGGAAGACCTTCTCGCGAACATGAATCCGCAACAGCGCGAAGGCATCGTGACCGTCGATGGCCCTGTGCTGTTGCTCGCCGGCGCCGGTTCGGGCAAGACACGCGTCATCACGCATCGCATCGCGTACCTCATTCAACAACGGGGTGTCTCGCCGGACAACATCCTCGCGGTGACGTTTACAAATAAGGCCGCGAAGGAGATGGCCGAGCGTGTGGAAAAGATTCTTGGGCACTCCACACTTGCGAAACCGACGCTGGCAACGTTCCACAGCTTTTGCGTGCGCGTGCTGCGGCGCGATATTGAAGCTCTGCGCACGAATGGTGTCGGGCTAACGAAATCGTTTGCGATTTACGACGAGACCGATCAGCAGGCGGTGGTGAAGCAGGCGATCAAGCGGTTGGGCTTTGACGACAAGAGCCTGAAGCCGCGTGTTGCGCTCGGCCGCATCTCGTGGGCCAAGAACCACATGATCGATCCGCAGGAGTACTTCCTCGCGAGCACCAATCCGATGGAAGAAAAGATCGCGCACATCTTCGAGATCTACAAGAAGGAGTTGTTCAAAGCGAACGCTCTTGACTTCGACGATCTGCTGCTGGAAACTGTGCGGCTGTTGAAGTCGTCGAGTGAAGTGCGCGAGCGTTACAACCGGCGCTATAAATATTTGTTGATCGATGAGTACCAGGATACGAACAAACCGCAGTACGAGTTGATGAAGCTGCTGGGCACGCACGGAAATGTGTGCGTGGTCGGCGATGAAGACCAGTCAATCTACTCGTGGCGGGGCGCGGACATCAAGAACATCCTGGAGTTTGAGAAAGACTTTCCAAAAGTCCAGACGATTCGGCTGGAACAGAACTATCGCTCGACGCAGATCATCCTGGAAGGGGCCTCAGCCGTCGTAGCGCAGAACGTCCAGCGCAAAGGCAAGAACCTCTGGACATCGCGCGAAGGCGGGTCGCTGATTGGATTCTACGAAGCGCCCGATGGCGAGAATGAGGCACTGTTCATAGCAGACCGCATTCAGAAATACCTGCGCGAAGCCGGTGCAACGGAAGATACGCCGCGCTGCGCTGTGCTGTATCGCACCAATTCGCAGTCGCGGCTGGTGGAAGAAGCGCTGCGGCGCTACAACATTCAGTACCACATGGTCGGCGGGTTTTCGTTTTATGACCGCGCCGAAGTGAAAGACATGTTGAGCTATCTGAAACTGGTGCAGAACCCGCACGACTCTGTTGCGCTTGGACGTGTGGTGAACTCACCGCCGCGGGGCATCGGCAAGACGACCATGGAGACGCTGGAACGGGTAGCGCTGACCACGGGCATGAGTACGTGGGACGCGATTGCCCGCGCAATCGAGGAGAAGCTGTTGCCGGCGCGTGCGCTGCAGGCGCTGGCAAGTTTTCGACGGCTGATCAAGGATGCTCGCGCGATGCTGGGGCCGGATTTTGCTGAGGCGCTGGCTACAGACGCTCGCGTGGGTGATGCGACGGAGTTGAGCGATCTCGAACTCGAAGCGGCGGCGGCTTCGTTCGATCCGGAGACTCTTGCGGACGACACAAATTTCGATTTTGGTTTCGCTACGGAAGAGGCGCCGGCGCCTTCTGTTGCGGAGAACGATGCGAACACCTCGTTCGATACGAGTTTCAACTTCGGATTTGACTTCGGGCCGAGCGAAGAGATCAGTACGATTGCCGCTGAGAATTCTGTAATCGAGGCAAACGACAACGTTGGAGAGGGCGCCACCCTCGAAGCTGCATCCTACAATCCTTTTGCGCCGGTGCCGCTGAAGCAGTCCGCGAGTGATGCGATCAAGGAGCGTCTGCGCAAACAGAATGCCGGGACTCCGCAAACCGAAGAGGCGGAGCGGCCGGCATTCCGCGCGCCGGGCGATCCGGCTACGCTGCCGGAGTTGATCAAGTTTTTGAATGACCGCTCGGGCTATATCAAGGCGCTGGAAGAAGAAGGCACGCCGGAGTCTTTTTCTCGCATTGAGAATTTGAAGGAACTTGCGAACGCCGCCCAGGATGCGACTTCCCGCGGCGAGACGCTGGCGGAGTTTCTCGATCATGCAGCGCTGGTCTCCGACGCCGACTCCTACTCCGAAGAGGCCCGCGTGACGTTGATGACCCTGCATGCGGCCAAGGGCTTGGAGTTTCCGCTGGTGTTCCTGGCGGGCATGGAAGAAGGACTGTTTCCGCATTCGCGCACGGTGGTCGACCCGACGCAGATGGAAGAAGAGCGGCGGCTCTGCTACGTCGGCATGACGCGGGCCATGGACACCCTGCTGATGACGCGCGCGCGGTATCGGCGCCGGTACGGTAACGATGCGCCCGAGGCTTCCCTGCCGTCGCGGTTTCTGGAGGAAGTGCCGTCGCGACTGGTGGAGGACCTGAGTCCGCCGGCGTTCCGCGGGACTTACTCGACGCCGTATCCGCAGCGTGGAAAGCGCGGCGATGACGAGAGTTTCGACCGGCACCACAGTTATGAGGACGATTCGCAGGAAGCTCCCACGCCTGGCGCAATGGATTACGCCAAGCAGCGCTTCTATGGAGGCAAGCCTTCAGGCGGCTCCGGATCACTGGATAATATTGCTCAGTTCTTTGGCAAGGGCGGGGCTGGCAGCGGCTATAAACCCGGCGGTCCGCGCTTCCCTGCCCGTCCAAAACTGGACATTCCGGCCCCCACAGGCAAGACCGGGCTGGGCAAAGGGGTGCGCGTGCGGCATCCCAAATATGGCGAGGGAATCATCTTCGCGCGCGAAGGCGATGGGGAAGATGCCAAGCTTACAGTACAATTTAGTGGTCACGGTATGAAAAAGCTGGTGGAGAAGTTCGCTCAGCTGGAACGCTTGTAATTTTCCAATCGCGCCTCCATTTGCAGCCCGGACACACATTCAAAATTCGAAAGTTCAGAGAGAAGACAGACATTATGGCAAATACGACAGCAATTACCGATAAAGCCGAGCGTAAGGCGATCAAGCGCAAGGCCCGCAAGGCAGCACCACCCAAAGGACCACGCACCGGTGCACGCGGTGAAAACAAGGCCAAGATCAAGAAGGCAGCACGCGGCCAGTCCAAGCGCTAACCGCGAAGGCATAGCGACGAAGGGCGGAGCCTGGGCTCCGCCCTTCGCATTGTTGTCGCTGCACACCGAACGGTCCATGTGATTTTTCGCGGCACCACACGTTCTTACCGCATAGAATCGACTCCAAACCATTCCAAGCAGCGAGGGACGACTCTGCCCCGACAAATTTTTGCCACCAAATCTATCGACAAGCTGATCTCCGACTCGGAAGCGCCGGAGACTGCGCTCAAGAAGACGCTCGGCCCCGTTTCGCTCACCGCGCTGGGCATCGGAGCGGTGATCGGCTCAGGCATTTTTACGGTCATCGGCACCGCAATCGGCGGCAATCCGTCGACTGTGGGTTCGCTCGATCAATCCCCTGTGATCGACCTCTTTTTCGGCCTGCTGCACCACAACCTTGGCCACATTGCAGGGCGGCCCGGTGCAGGACCAGCTCTTGCACTGTCGCTGATTCTCGTGGCCATCGTGTGCTGCTTTACGGGGTTATGCTACGCGGAGCTGGCGAGCATGATCCCCATTGCCGGCTCTGCCTACACCTATGCTTACGCCACGCTTGGCGAACTCATCGCCTGGATCATCGGCTGGGACCTTATCCTCGAGTATGCCTTCTCCAACATGAGCGTCTCCGTCGGTTTCGCTGCTCATGTCGTCGACCTTTTAGATTGGCTTGGCATTCATCTCAGCCCCAAGTGGCTCTCACCGGCATATCTTCCGCTGGGGTTGCAAGACCTGGCCGGCAAAGACATCTACGCCCAGGGCTGGCATTTTGGCTTCAACATCCCAGCCTTCCTCATCGTCATCCTGCTCACGATGATTCTGGTCCGCGGCATTCGAGAGTCGGCCCGCACCAACAACATCATGGTGCTGATCAAGATCGTTGCCATCATTGCGTTCGTTCTGGTAGGTCTGCACTTCATTCATCCGGTCAACTACCATCCGTTTTCGCCGAATGGATGGTCGGGTGTGCTGGCCGGCGGCAGCATTATTTTCTTCACGTACATCGGGTTCGACTCGGTCTCAACGGCCAGCGAAGAGTGTCGCGATGCACAGCGTACCGTGCCGATCGGCATCATTGCGACGCTGGTGATCTGCACTATTCTTTATGTGGCGGTGGCGGTTGTGCTCACCGGCATCGTTCCCTGGCATTCAGTGATCGGCGATGCCGCGCCGGTGGTCAACGCGCTGAAGCGGCTGACGATCCAGACGGGAAGCCCGCTGCTGCACTGGACGCGGCTGGTCGTGTTGCTGGGCGCGATCATCGGCATGGTCTCGTCGATTCTGGTGTTTCAGCTGGGCCAGGCTCGCGTGTGGTTTGCGATGTCGCGCGATCGGCTGCTGCCGGACATGTTCTCGAAGGTGCATCCGAAGTTCCGCACGCCGGCGACGGCGACGTGGATCGCCGGCATTCTGGTGGCGATTCCGGCGGGCCTGTTCGATGTCGGAACGCTGGCCGAGCTTTCCAACATCGGCACGCTGTTTGCGTTTGTTCTGGTGTCGATCGGTGTGCTGGTGCTGCGCAAAAAACAGCCTGAACGCCGGCGCGGTTTCCGCGTTCCCTGGGGACCGGTTTTCCCCGTGCTGAGCGTAGTGTTCTGCATCCTGCTGATGGCGGGTCTGCCGGCGCGGACGTGGGAGCGGTTCTTTGTGTGGCTGGTCGTCGGGCTTATCGTGTATGTCTTCTATTCGAGGAAGCGGAGTGAGTTCTACAAGGGCTAACCCCCGGCCTGCGAAGTAGGTTTCTCCGCAATGTTTTTCTGGATCGCATCAGATGCCTTACTGGCTCGAATTACCCCACGCCTGCAAGACTTGCCATCGTCCCAGGCCCTCGCGCGGCGACTGGCTCGACGATCAACAAATACGCCTGCGCACGAAAAGGCGTCAAACTAGAACGTGGCCTCCACTTTCCTCACTGCCGAGTGGCGCAAATTAATCATGGCGCAATATGTCGTCGAGCCTGCGACACTGGCTCCGTGGCTTCCGGAAGGCCTTGAACTCGATTTGTACGCGGGTCGCTGTTATGTGTCGCTGGTCGCATTTCTATTTGACAAGACCCGGGTAAAAGGCCTTCGCATCCCATTCCATTCGCGGTTTGAGGAGATTAACCTGCGCTTCTATGTCCGTCGCATCGAGTCCGATGGAACGCAGAAGCGAGGTGTGGTCTTCGTCCGCGAGTTTGTGCCTCGCACGGCAATTACGGTCATCGCCAACACTCTGTATGAGGAGCCCTATGCGACGTTGCCGACCCGTTGCAGCATCATCAGCGGGACGCATAGCCTTAGCGTTCGTTACGACTGGCGGCATCGCGGCCTGTGGCAGAGTATCGCCGTGGAAGCCTTGCCCGGAGCGCGATCGATCGCGCCGGGAAGCGAAGAGGAGTTCATTACCGAACACTATTGGGGCTATACAAAGCGGCGAGATGGACGAACGTCCGCCTATGAGGTGCGGCATCCGCGCTGGCAGGTGTATCCCATCGACCGCTATGCCATCACGGCCGACTTCGCGGCTCTGTATGGTCCGGCTTTCGCCGTGCTTAATCAGCACCAGCCGGCCAGTATCCTGCTGGCCGAGGGGTCGGAGGTCAGCGTGCAATCCGGTGTCCGGCTGTGAATCAATTTTGCGGTGGATACAGTCTAATTAACTGAGTTTTGTGAGGCATTATGGCAAACGTTACTACAGTCAATGGCGTCCGGGTCATCGAAGGCAACACCGCCAGCCTGCTCGGGAAGGTGCTTTGGATCACGACGGCGGGCTTCCTGTTCACTGCCCTGGGCGCTTATTTTGCGCCGCCGACGCTGGGCGTTGGCTACATGCTGGTCGTGCTGGTGAACTTCGGCTTCATCTTCGCCATCAGCGCGGCCGCACGCCGCTCGTCGGGGCTGGCGCTGGTGTTGTTCTATGCGTTCACGGCGTTGATGGGCGTGCAGATCAGCCCGATCCTCAATCAATACACGCACACGCTCGGGGGCCGCGCAATCGTCTCCGAGGCGGCCATTACGACCGCGCTGGGCATGGCGTTGATGGCGATCATCGCGCAGTTTGCGAACTTCAACTACATGAAGGTCGGGCGCATCGCGATGTTTGCGCTGCTGGGGCTGATCGTGATCGGCTTTCTTGGAATGTTCGTCCACTTCGTTCAGCCAGGAGTCTATGCGTGGCTGACGCTGATCATCTTCAGTGTGCTTCTGCTGGTCGACTTCATGCGTCTGCGCGATCGCGGGCAGGCGTACGGGCCAGTGCAGATGGCGTTGAGCATCTATCTCGACGCGCTGAACATCTTCATTGCGCTGCTGCAAATCTTCGGCGGCGGACGGCGGCGCGATTAGCTCTCGTGGGCGGGGCGGCGGCGCATTGGCTACACTGGAAGGATGGTCCGTCGCTCTACCTTGTCTGAAACCCAGCCTGACCCGTTGACCTGGCTTCGCGGCCTGCCGAAGGCTGAACTACATCTCCATCTTGAGGGCTCGATTACAGCGGAGACGCTGGTGGAACTTTCGAGCCGCAATGACGCCCGGCCGCTGACGCTCGACGAAGCGAAGGCCAGTTACAGCTACACTGACTTCGCCAGCTTCCTGATGAGCTTCAAGGCCGTTACGGAGCGTCTGCACACACCTGCCGACTACGAAACGATCACCTACAACATGCTGCGCGATCTTGGCCGGCAAGGCGTTCGTCATGCCGAGGCTTATCTATCGATCGGCATTCTGTACCACTTCGCTCGGATCGACGTGGATGAGGTGATGGCCGCGGCGGAGCGTGGACGCGTGCGCGGCGAGCGGGATTTTGGGGTCACTCTGCTGTGGATCATCGACGCCGTACGGCACTTTGGCATCGATGAATGCGCTCGCGTCTTTACCAAGGCCGCGAAGTTGCGAGACACATATCCCAGCGTGGTTGGCATTGGCATCGGCGGCGATGAGGCTCGCGGACCGGCGCATGATTTTCGGGAGATTTATGCCGAAGCCCGGGCGGCGGGGTTGCACTTGACGTGCCATGCCGGGGAATCGACTGGGCCGCAAAGTGTGTGGGCCGCCATCAATATCGGCGCCGAGCGGATTGGCCACGCGCTGACCGCCGTCCAGGACCCTGACCTGATCGCGGTGCTGGCCGAGAGGCAGATTCCGCTGGAACTGAATATCACCTCGAACCTGCGCACCGGTTGTTGCGCCGCATTGTTCGACCATCCCACCCGGCACTACTTCGAGGAGGGGCTGATGATTACCCTCAACTCCGACGATCCGCCATTCTTCGGGGCGAACCTGCTGGATGAGTATCTGCTGGTGCATCGGGAGTTTGAACTGTCGCTGGACCAGATGCGGGAGCTGGCGGCGAACTCGTTTGAGGCGAGCTTCTTACCGCCGGAGCGGAAGCTGGCGTTGCTGGCTGAGGTGGAATCGTACGGCTGGTAGCCGCTTTCCTCTAGCGACCCGGAGGCGCGGGGACCATGACGGCATTTGGGTCCACCTTGGGGATGCCGAAGTGGCCGCTGAGGTGGATGAGGTCAAGCGGGCGGAGCATGCCGGAGACCTCGACCAGGCTCATGTTCTTCGGGCCGCGGACGAGGACCGTGACGTCGTCGATTTCGGCGCCGCGGAAGTGGAGCCAAAGGTCGGTCAGCTGGCGAAGCGGCATGGTGGATTCGCGGGGTGAGGCGTTCTGGTTGACCAAATGCTTCCAACCGGCGGCGTTGTAGGCGGCGACCAGTTGCGACATGCTTTCGGGGAGGTAGAAGGCGGGCTCGCGGTAGCGGAAGTTCTCGACAGTAATGCTGTTGAGCGCGGCGACCGTCCGCTCGTTTTGCTCGCCGAACAGGCCGGCGGCGCTTTGCAGCATGTCTTTGTCGAAGGTGAAGGCGGTGTGGGTGGCCGGCTCGGACGTCATGTTGTCGAGCGCTTCGCGGGCCCCACGAGGCTGTTGGGCAGACAGCAGGCTGGCGGACAGGGTCAGGAGGGATGCGAACAGACGCAGCTTCATTGCGGACCTCACTCTGTTTAGAGACACGGGGCCGGGCGAAAAGTTATCTGGGATTTTTGCGCTCCGGCAGGGAGAACAGGCAACAACAAAAGAAGAAGCAGATCCCCTACG
>Ga0070679_100003038_pt1 | contig 15334 bp, 15 predicted proteins | sample KBSC63BmetaG_FD_65652 | JGI IMG/M metagenome (GOLD analysis project Ga0070679, IMG submission 65652) | Corn rhizosphere microbial communities from Kellogg Biological Station, Michigan, USA - KBS C6-3B metaG | ecosystem: Host-associated > Plants > Roots > Rhizosphere | place: USA: Michigan... | reverse complement strand
TCGTCGTGCAGGCCGAGCGTGTCGAGCACCTCGTGGCAGGTCTCGCGCATCAGCTTGGCGCGCGGGTCGTAGTTCTTGTAGACGCGGTGCCCGAAGCCCATCAGCTTGATGCCGGAGTTCTTGTCCTTGACCTGCTTGATGAACTCGCCGATCTTCTCGACGCCGCCCATCCGCTGCACGTCCTCGAGCATGGTGAGCGCCGCTTCATTCGCGCCGCCGTGCGCCGGGCCCCAGAGGCACGCGACGCCGGCGGCGATCGCCGCGAACGGGTTGGTGCCCGACGATCCGCACAGGCGCACGGTCGAGGTCGAGGCGTTCTGCTCGTGGTCGGCGTGGAGGATGAAGATGCGGTCCATCGCGCGCACGAGCACCTCGTTCGGCGCGTACTCCTCGCACGGCGTCGCGAACATCATGCGCATGAAATTGCCGGCGTACGAGAGATCGTTCTTCGGATAGATGTACGGCTGGCCGGCGCTGTACTTGTAGGTCATCGCGACCAGCGTCGGCATCTTGGCGATCAGGCGGATCGCCGAGATCTCCCGGTGGACCGGATTGTTGATGTCCGTGGAGTCGTGATAGAAGGCCGAGAGCGCCCCGACCAGGCCGGTCATGATCGCCATCGGATGCGCGTCGCGCCGGAATCCGCGCAGGAAGAACTGCATCTGCTCGTGCACCATCGTGTGGGTGGTGACGAGCCGCGTGAACGCGGCCTTTTCGCTGGCGGTCGGCAGCTCCCCGTTGAGCAGCAGGTAGCAGGTCTCGAGGTAATCGCACTGCACCGCGAGCTGCTCGATCGGATAGCCGCGATAGAGCAGCTCGCCCTTGTCGCCGTCGATGTAGGTGATCGTCGAGTTGCACGACGCCGTCGACAGGAAGCCGGGGTCGTACGTGAACTTGCCCGTCTGCGCGTAGAGCTTGCGGATGTCGATGACGTCGGGGCCCAGCGTGCCCTCGTACAGCGTCAGGTCCATGCTCGGGCTGCCGTCCGAGAACGTGAGGGTGGCTTTGACGTCGGAGGGGGTCATGGCGAGATCCTCGGAGAGAAATGACTGACGATGAGAAACGGCGTCGCGGCTCGGCGCGCTCAGCGCGGCGGGCGGACGGCGTGGAGGACGCGAAGCACCTCGGGCCCCGCCAGCTCCGGCGGCGGTGCCCGGCGGCCCAGGAACAAGTCGAGCAGGTCGGGGTCGGGGAGTTCCATCAACATGGCGAGACCGCGCGCGTCGTCGGCACTGATCGCCTCGTTCCTGGCGAAGTACCGCTCGATCAGGAGATCGTTCTCGAGCAGGCCGCGCCGACAGCGCCAGCGCAGCTTGCTGAGCGCGCGCGCATCGATCGCGCCTGCGCCCGGCACCTCGAGCGCCGACGTCTCCATCAGGCGGCCCGCCTCACCATGAGCTCCTTGATCTTGCCGATCGCCCGCGTCGGGTTGAGCTGCTTCGGGCAGACGTCGACGCAGTTCATGATCGTGCGGCAGCGGAACAGGCGATACGGGTCCTCGAGGTTGTCGAGCCGCTCGCTGGTCGCTTCGTCGCGGCTGTCGGCGAGGAACCGGTAGGCCTGCAGCAGGCCGGCCGGGCCGACGAACTTGTCGGGGTTCCACCAGAAGCTCGGACACGACGACGAGCAGCTCGCGCAGAGGATGCATTCGTACAGGCCGTTCAGCTCCTCGCGCTCCTCGGGCGTCTGCAGCCGCTCCTTCTCGGGCGGCCGCGAGTCGTTGATCAGGTACGGCTTGATCGAGTGGTACTGCTTGAAGAACTGCGTCATGTCGACGATCAGGTCGCGGATCACCGGCAATCCGGGCAGCGGCTTCAGGACGATCGGATCGCTCAGTGTTCGCATGTTGGTCAGGCACGCGAGGCCGTTCTTGCCGTTGATGTTCATCGCGTCGGAGCCGCACACGCCCTCGCGGCAGGAGCGGCGAAAGCTGAGGCTCGGGTCGACCGACTTCAGCTTCATCAGCGCGTCGAGCAGCATCCGCTCGCTGAGATCGATCTCGACCTGCATCGTCTGCATCGTCGGTGCCTCGCCGGACTCCGGGTCGTAGCGATAGATCTTGAAGGTGCGCAGGTGCGGCGTGCCGGCGGGCGCGTGGCGCGGATCCTGCGGATCGGGCGCGTCGGCGACCGCGGCGGCCGTGCCGTGGCTGTCGGATCCGTCGGCGGCGCTGGTCATGGGCTCTTTTTTCATGATGGCTAGAACGTGCGCACCTTGGGCGGAATCGATTCGACGGTCAGCGGCTTCACGTTGACGGGCTTGTATTCGAGCCGATGTCCCTCGCTGAAGTACAGCGTGTGCTTCATCCAGACCGTGTCGTTGCGGCCGTTCGGCGCTTCGAGATCGTCCATCGGACGCTCGTATTCGGCGACGTTGTGGGCGCCGCGGCACTCGTGTCGGGCAGCGGCGGAGATCATCGTCGCGAGCGCGCACTCGATGAGGTTGTCGACCTCGAGCGCCTCGACGCGCGCGGTGTTGAAGATCTTCGACTTGTCGGCCAGGTGGATCGACCAAACGCGCTCGGCCAGCGCCTGCACCTTGCCGACCCCTTCGTCGAGCGAAGCCTGCGTGCGAAAGACGCCCGCGTGCTGCTGCATGGTCTTGCGCAGATCGCCGGCGACGACCTGCGAGTACTCGCCGCCCGTGCTGGCATCGAGCCGCGCGAGGCGCGCCTGGCTCGCCTCCGCAGCGCGCGCCGGCAGCGGCCGGTGCGTCTGTCCCCCGAGCCCGCTCGCCACCAGGTGGTTGCCGGCGGCGCGGCCGAACACGAGCAGATCGAGCAGCGAGTTGGTGCCGAGCCGGTTGGCGCCGTGCACGCTCACGCACGAGCACTCGCCGACCGCGTAGAGGCCCGGCACGACCGCGTTCGGGTCGCCGTCCCTCGGCGCGACGACCTGGCCGTGGATGTTGGTCGGCACGCCGCCCATCTGGTAGTGGATCGTCGGGATCACCGGAATCGGCTCGCGCGTGATGTCGACGTTGGCGAAGTTGTGGCCGATCTCGAGCACGCTCGGCAGGCGCTTCCTGATCGTGTCGGCGCCCAGGTGCGTCATGTCGAGGACGATGTAGTCCTTCTCGGGGCCGCAGCCGCGCCCTTCCTTGATCTCCTGGTCCATGCAGCGCGAGACGAAATCGCGCGGCGCGAGATCCTTCAGCGTCGGCGCGTAGCGCTCCATGAAACGCTCGCCGTTGCTGTTGCGAAGGATCGCACCCTCGCCGCGGCAGCCTTCGGTGAGCAGCACGCCCGCGCCGTAGACGCCCGTCGGGTGGAACTGCCAGAACTCCATGTCCTCGAGCGGCAGGCCGGCGCGCGCCGCCATGCCGAGGCCGTCACCGGTGTTGATGTAGGCGTTGGTCGACGCGGCGAAGATGCGCCCGGCACCGCCCGTCGCGAGCATCACCGCCTTGGCCTGCAGGACGTGCAGCTCGCCCGTTTCCATCTCGAGCGCGGTGACGCCGACGACCGCGCCCTCGGCATCTCGGATCAGGTCGAGCGCCATCCACTCGACGAAGAAGTTGGTGCGGGCGTGGACGTTTTGCTGATAGAGCGTGTGCAGCATCGCGTGGCCGGTGCGGTCGGCCGCCGCGCAGGCACGCTGCACCGGCTTCTCGCCGTAGTTCGCGGTGTGGCCGCCGAAGGGCCGCTGGTAGATCGTGCCGTCGGCGTTGCGGTCGAACGGCATGCCCGCGTGCTCGAGCTCGTAGACGACGTTCGGCGCCTCGCGGCACATGAACTCGATCGCGTCCTGGTCGCCGAGCCAGTCGCCGCCCTTGACGGTGTCGTAGAAGTGGTAGTGCCAGTTGTCCTCGCTCATGTTGCCGAGCGAGGCGCCGATTCCGCCCTGCGCGGCGACCGTGTGCGAGCGCGTCGGGAAGACCTTGCTCAGCACGGCGACGTTGAGGCCGGCGCGCGCGAGCTGCAACGAGGCGCGCATCCCGGAGCCGCCGGCGCCGACGATCACCACGTCGAAGCGGCGCGTCGCCACGTTGGACAGATGGACCGCGGGAGCGTCCATTCAGAGCCTCCAGAGCACCTGCATCGCCCAGCCGGCGCAGCCGACCAGCCACGCGACGGTGAAGATGTCGAGCGCCAGACGGATGCCGACCGGCTTCACGTAATCCATCCAGACGTCGCGCATGCCGACCCAGACGTGATACAGCAGCGACACGACGGTGACGAACGTCAGGATCTTCATCCACTGCTGGGCGAAGATCGCCGACCACTTGTCGTAGCCCACCGCGCCGGGCATGAGCAGCTGCACGACGACTGCGATGGTGAAGAGCGCCATCAGGAGCGACGTGATGCGCTGCGCGAGCCAGTCGCGCAAGCCGTAATGCGCGCCGACGACGAGGCGCCTGGATCCGAACGAGGTGCTCATCGAGGGCGCCTAGAGGAAGAGCTTCGCGCCGAGCGCAAAGGCGACGATGGTGCCGAGCGCGAGCGCGACGATCGCCGAGACACGGCCGAACTCGAGCCCGACGTCGTGCGTCGCATCCATCCACACGTGGCGCAGGCCGACGCAGAAGTGCAGCAGATAGGCCCAGAGCAGCCCGAACGCGACCAGCTTCAGAAACCAGCCCGGCATTCCCCATGCGCCGGCGACGAATGCGCTGGTGAATCGCTCGTACGAGACCTCCGACGTGACGCTCGTGTCGAAGAGCCAGATCGCGAAGGGAAGAAGAAGGAACATCACCGCGCCGGTGATCCGGTGCAGGATCGATGCCCAGCCTGCCGCCGGCAGGCGATACGTGATGATCTGGCTGACGTGAATGTTGCGATAGACCGGCTGCCGCTTGAGTGGTTGTTCTTTGAGTGACGTGGCCATGTCGGTCTTCGGGGTGTCGGCGAGCGGTCCAGCCGCCCGATTTTATTGCAATGCAGCAGACTTTACCGTGTGCACCGTAGCAAGCACCGCGCCGCTTCACGCGCGCCCGCTGAGCCGCGGCGGCGACTGCCGAGCCTGCCATAAACTGCCGAAGTCGCACGCGCCGCAGCCTGCGCGGCGCGCGCTGCCCACCGATCCCTGTCTCATTCGCCCGGAGAAGCCCTCATGAAGTCCCCCGTCCGCGTCGCCGTCACCGGCGCTGCCGGCCAGATCGGCTACGCCCTGCTCTTTCGCATCGCTTCGGGCGAGATGCTCGGCAAGGACCAGCCCGTCAATCTGCAACTGCTCGAGATTCCCGACGAGAAGGCGCAGAAAGCGCTGAAGGGCGTGATGATGGAGCTCGAGGACTGCGCCTTTCCGCTGCTCGCGGGAATGAGCGCGCACGGTGACCCGATGGGTGCGTTCAAGGATGCCGACGTCGCCCTGCTCGTCGGCGCACGCCCGCGCGGCCCGGGCATGGAGCGCAAGGACCTGCTCTCGGCGAACGCGCAGATCTTCACGGCCCAGGGCAAGGCGCTCAACGCAGTCGCTTCGCGCAAGGTGAAGGTGCTCGTGGTCGGCAACCCGGCCAACACCAACGCCTGGATCGCCATGAAGAGCGCTCCCGAGCTGCCGCGCCGCAACTTCACAGCCATGCTGCGTCTCGACCACAACCGCGCGTTGAGCCAGCTGGCGTTGAAGATCGGCAAGCCCGTGGCTTCGATCGAGAAGGTGGCGGTCTGGGGCAACCACTCGCCGACGATGTACGCCGACTACCGCTTCGCGACCGTCGACGGCCAGTCGGTGGAATCGATGATCCACGACGACGCCTGGAACCGCGACGTGTTCCTGCCGACGGTCGGCAAGCGCGGCGCGGCGATCATCGATGCGCGGGGACTGTCGTCGGCAGCGTCGGCGGCCAACGCTGCCATCGACCACGTGCACGACTGGGTGCTCGGCTCGGGCGGGCGGTGGGTGACGATGGGAATCCCGTCGGACGGCCAGTACGGCATCCCGAAAGACACCATGTTCGGCTTTCCGGTGACGACCAGCGGCGGCGACTACACCGTGGTGGACGGATTGCCGATCGACGACTTCAGTCGCGCGCGCATCGACGTCACGCTGAAGGAGCTGCAGGAAGAGCAGGACGGCGTCAGGAATCTCGTCTGACCCGACTTGCCGGCGGTATCTGGCGCGGCGCCGTGACGAAGTTCCTCCACCCCCGGTAACGACGGGTAAACCAGGCGCCGCCGGACCGGCGCTGGATGACAATCGCGCCGCTCGTTTCGTCCCAAAGGTGATTGCCATGACGACTTCTCTCCTCCGCTGCGCGCCCGTGCTTGCCGCGCTGCTCGTCTCCGCGTTGGCACTCGCGCCGGCGAGCGCTGCCGATGCAGCGAAGCCCGCCAGAGCTGCCGGCAAGACGACACGCAAGGCCGCTCCTGCGCCCGCGCCCGTTGTCGTCGCCGACGCGCAGCCCGACCAGGTCAAGGCCGCCGAGCTCGTCTACTACGGCGACTACGACTGCGAGTTCCAGCAAAGCGTGCACATCACGCAAAGCCCGAGGCACGCCGCCTACGTCGAGGTGAAGTTCGGCAAGGGCACGTGGCTGATGAAGCCGGTGCTGTCGTCGACCGGAGCGGTTCGACTCGAGGACGTCGGTGGCGAGACGCTGATGGTGCAGATCGCGAGCAAGTCGATGCTGCTCAACGTCAAGCAGGGCAAGCGCCTGGTCGACGAGTGCATCTGCCCGAAGCAGCGCGAGCTGGTCGCCGAAGCGAAGGCGGCACGGGCGTCCGGCGAAGCGGCGCCGGTGAAGGCGATGCTCGACGCGTCGACCGCCGCCGGCACCGCCAGCATCGCGCCGAAGTAAGCGCGCTGCCGCGCGTGCCGCGGCCACACGTTGCCACGAAGACCGGCTGAACGCCGGTCTTTTCGTTTGCGGCCGGCGCGCAGGCTCGCGCGGCACGGCTCCCATAATCCGCGCATGACGCGTCCGTTCAACTTCAGCCCCGGTCCGGCGACCCTTCCGGAACCCGTCCTTCGACACGCCGCCGAGGAGATGCTCGACTGGCACGGCAGCGGCATGTCGGTGATGGAGATGAGCCACCGCGGCAAGGAGTTCATGTCGATCTACGCGGCGGCGCAGGCGGCGCTGCGTGAGTTGCTCGCCGTCCCCGCCGACTACAAGGTGCTCTTCCTCCAGGGCGGCGCGATCGGTCAGAACGCGATCGTGCCGATGAACCTGCTGCGCGGGAAGACGCGCGCCGACTACGTCAACACCGGCGACTGGTCGAAGCGCTCGATCGCCGAAGCGGAGCGCTTCTGCACCGTCAACGTCGCGGCCAGCGCCGAAAGCAACGGCTTCACGGCGATCCCGCCGCAAAGCGAGTGGCGGCTCGACCCTGGCGCCGCCTATGTCCACATCTGCGCCAACGAGACGATCATCGGCGTCGAGTACCACTGGACGCCCGACACCGGCGCCGTGCCGCTGGTCGCCGACATGTCGTCGAACATCCTCTCGCGGCCGATCGACGTCGCGCGCTACGGGCTGATCTACGCGGGGGCGCAGAAGAACGTCGGCGCTGCCGGCCTGACGATCGTCATCGTCCGCGAGGAGTTGCTCGGCGGCGCATTGCCGATCACGCCGAGCGCCTTCGACTACACCATCCAGGCGGCGAACGACTCGATGATCAACACGCCGCCGACCTACGCGATCTACATCGCCGGTCTCGTCTTCGAGTGGCTGCGCGAGCAAGGCGGGCTGGCAGCGATCGGCGGGCGAAATCGCGCCAAGGCCGACCTGCTCTACGGTGCTCTCGATGCGAGCGGGTTTTATCGGAAGCGCGTGGCGATCGCCGACCGCTCGCTGATGAACGTCTGCTTCCATCTGCCCGAGCCGGCGCTCGACGCCGAGTTCCTCGCCGGAGCGCGCGACGCAGGGCTGATCAACCTCAAGGGGCACCGCGTCGTCGGCGGCATGCGCGCATCGATCTACAACGCCATGCCGATCGAAGGCGTGCGGGCGCTGGTCGATTACCTGCGCGAGTTCGAGCGGCGCCACGGCTGAAACCGCGCCGGGAGCTCGTCCCCGCTTGAATATGTGGCAAGCGGTATGTATGATTCGTGCATACCATTCGGCTCTGAAGGGTCTGCCCATGGAAGCGACGGTGGCCGAGCGCGGCCAGATCACCCTGCCCAAGGCGGTGCGCGACGCACTCGGCCTGATCAAGGGCACCCAGCTCAAGGTCGAGCTCGACGGCGGCCGGATCATCCTGCGCAAGAACGTCGACGAGGCGATCTCGCGGCTGCGCGGCCGCTTCAAGCTCGCCGACGGCTTCACCAGCACCGACGACGCGTTGCGCGCGTTGCGCGGCCGCGCGCCGGGTGATCCGCACCTGCCGCCGGCGGACAAGCAGCGGCCCAAGCGGTCGAGATGATCGCCGTCGACGCGTCCGTGCTGATCGACGTGCTCGCCGCCGACCCCGAGTTCGCCGACGCCTCCGAGGCGTGCCTGAGCGAGGCGCTCGGCGCCGGCGACGTCGTCGTCTGCGACGCGGTGGTGGCGGAGATGCACACGCTGCTGGCCGATTCCGAGTCGACCATGGAAGGCCTGTCGTCGCTCGGCATCCGCTATCTGCCGACGAGCGAGCAGGCGGCCGTCAGAGCCGGCCACATGCAGCGGCGCTTTCGCGACCGCGGCGGCCGGCACGAGCGGGTCGTCGCCGATTTCCTGATCGGCGCGCACGCGCTGCTGCAGTGCGATGCGCTCGTCACCCGCGACGCCGCGTTCTTTCGCGACTACTTCAAGGGTCTCAAGGTGATCGAGCCGCGACGCCGCTGAGATCCGCACACTGCTGACCGAGAACACCATGCCTCACGCCTTTGCCAACACGCTGCGCACATTCCAGACCGCATCCGGAAAGAGCGGAAGCTTCTATTCCTTGCCCGAGCTGGAGAAGACCTACCCGAACATCTCCCGCCTGCCGGTCTCGATCCGCATCGTGCTCGAGTCGGTGCTGCGCAACTGCGACGGCAAGAAGGTGACTCCGGAGCACGTCGTCGAGCTCGCGCACTGGCAAGCGAACGCGCCGCGCGTCGACGAGATCCCGTTCGTGGTCGCGCGGGTCGTCCTCCAGGACTTCACCGGCGTGCCGCTGCTCGCCGACCTGGCGGCGATGCGCACCGTCGCCGACGAGCTCGGCAAGCAGCCGAAGGCGATCGAGCCGCTGGTGCCGGTCGACCTCGTCGTCGACCACTCGGTGATGATCGACTACTTCGGAACGAAGGACGCGCTCGACCTCAACATGCAGCTCGAGTTCAAGCGCAACGTCGAGCGCTACCAGTTCATGAAGTGGGGCATGCAGGCGTTCGACACGTTCGGCGTCGTGCCGCCCGGGTTCGGCATCGTCCACCAGGTCAATCTCGAGTACCTCGCGCGGGGCGTGCACCGGGGCAAGCCGCCCACCGAGGGACAGCCGCCCGTCTACTACCCCGATTCGCTGGTCGGCACCGACAGCCACACGACGATGATCAACGGCATCGGTGTCGTCGGCTGGGGCGTCGGCGGCATCGAAGGCGAAGCGGCGATGCTCGGCCAGCCGGTGTACTTCCTCACGCCCGACGTCGTCGGCTTCGAGTTCACGGGCCGGCTGCGCGAAGGCGTGACGGCGACCGACCTCGTCCTCACGGTCACCGAGATCCTGCGCCGCGAGAAGGTCGTCGGCAAGTTCGTCGAATTCTTCGGCGAGGGCGTCGAGAGCCTGTCGGTGCCGGACCGCGCGACGATGGCCAACATGGCGCCCGAGTACGGCGCGACGATGGGCTTCTTTCCGGTCGACGACAAGACGATCGAGTACTTCCAGGGCACCGGCCGCACGGCAGACGAGATCGAGCTGCTGCGGGCCTACTTCCAGGCGCAGGGCATGTACGGCATGCCGCGCTCCGGGCAGATCGACTACACGAAGGTCGTCCGGCTCGATCTCGGCACGGTGACGACGAGCCTCTCGGGGCCGCGCCGGCCGCAGGACCGGATCGAGATCGGCCACGCGAAGGAGCAGTTCACGTCGCTCTTCAGCAAGCCGCCGGCGGAAAACGGCTTCAACCAGCCCGCCGGCGACCTGCTGACGCGCCATCACGTGCGGCCGGTCGACGCGCGCGCGGAGGTGCCGAGCGCCGATCCGAGCGGCAAGGGGATTCCGCGCACGCCGTCGGTGCAGCCCGGCGCGCCGCGCTTCGTCGACGAGATGAACGCGAACAAGCCGACGCTCGCGGCAGCGGTGCACGAGGCGCCACCCGAGCAGCCCGATTTCGGCGACCGCACCATCGGCAACGGTGACGTGCTGATCGCGGCGATCACGTCGTGCACGAACACGTCGAACCCGAGCGTCATGATCGCTGCCGGGCTGGTCGCGAAGAAGGCCGTCGAGGCCGGGCTCACGGTCGAGCCGCACATCAAGACGTCGCTCGCGCCGGGCTCGCGCATCGTCACCGAGTACCTGACCCGCGCGGGCCTGCTGCCCTACCTCGAGAAGCTCGGCTTCGCGCTCGCCGCCTACGGCTGCACCACGTGCATCGGCAACGCCGGCGACCTGACGCCGGAGATCAACGAGGCGATCACCAGCAACGACCTCGTCTGCGCGGCCGTCCTCTCGGGCAATCGCAACTTCGAGGCGCGCATCCATCCCAACCTGAAGGCCAACTTCCTCGCCAGCCCGCCGCTCGTCGTCGCCTACGCGATCGCGGGGACGATGCTGAAGGACCTGACGAGCGAGCCGGTCGGCAAGGGCCACGGCGGCCGCGACGTCTGGCTGCGCGACATCTGGCCGACCAGCGACGAGGTCGCGGCGCTGATGAAGTTCGCCATGAACGGCAACGCGTATCGCAGCAACTACGAGAAGGTGGCGAGCGATCCGGGGCCGCTCTGGGAGCAGATCCGCGGCGTCTCGGGGCAGGTCTACAACTGGCCCGCGTCGACCTACATCGCCAAGCCGCCCTTCTTCGACGGATTCCGGATGACGCCGCCGCCGCCGCCGGCGGCGATCCAGGGCGCCCGCGCGATGGCGCTCTTCGGCGACTCGATCACGACCGACCACATCTCGCCCGCCGGATCGATCAAGGAGTCGTCGCCCGCCGGCATGTGGCTGAAGCAGCACGGCGTCGCCAAGGCCGACTTCAACTCGTACGGGTCGCGGCGCGGCCACCACGACGTCATGATGCGCGGCACGTTCGCCAACGTGCGGATCAAGAACCTCATGATTCCGCCCGGCCCGGACGGCTCGCGCGAAGAGGGCGGCGTGACGCTCTTCCAGCCTTCGGGCGAGAAGATGTTCATCTTCGACGCCGCGATGAAGTACATCGCCGAAGGGACGCCGACGATCGTCTTCGGCGGCGAGGAGTACGGCACCGGATCGAGCCGCGACTGGGCGGCCAAGGGAACGCAGCTGCTCGGCATCAAGGCGGTCGTCGCGCGCAGCTTCGAGCGGATCCACCGCTCGAACCTCGTCGGCATGGGCGTGCTGCCGCTCCAGTTCAAGGCCGGCGACTCGTGGGAATCGCTCGGCATCCGCGGCGACGAGACCTTCGACATCGAGCTCGGCGGGACGCTGCGGCCGCAACAGGAGGCGACGCTCGTCATCCACGGCAAGGACGGCGTGGCGCGACGCGTTCCGCTCGTGCTGCGCATCGACACCGCGATCGAGGTCGACTACTACAGGCACGGCGGCATCCTGCCGTTCGTGCTGAGGCAGCTGCTCGCGGCCTGAAGCACGCGCGGCTGCCCGGCAGGTCAGCGCACGCGCTCGCCGCGCGTGCCGGCGGCGACCGCCGCTAGCTTCGGTCGCCCGCCCGATCGCACACCGGGTCGCTGTTCGGCCCGGTTTCGGTCACCGTGCGGGTGACGTTGCTGATCGAGACCTGGAAGACGACGCAGTCTCCCTCGAGGCCGCCGAAGCGGTAGCTCCAGACCTCGAGGTCCTGCCAGCCGACCGGGAAGACGAATGCCGGATGGCCGATGGTCGCGAGCACCTGCCCTTCGCTCATTCCCGGCGTGATCGTCGCGAACGTCTGCGGCGTCAGGACCTGATGCGTGGCGACCAGCCGGCCGGTCGCGTCGAAATCGAGCATGTAGGTCTGGCGACCGAACGAGCCCTGGCGGAATTCGAGGCGCGACCCGCCGCCCGCAAGCGGGTACTCGGCAGTCGGCCCGCCGAACGTCTGGCGCGCCTCGCCGATCGTCGTTCCCGCAGGCAGGCCGCCTGGAAAGCGAAGCAACGTGCAGGCGCCGAGCGCAGTCAGCGCGAGCGTGGCGGCAGCGGTCGCAAATGTCCTTTGCCCGGAATGCATCGGCGTCTCGACAGCGCCCTGCAGCAGGCGCGCTGACGTTCATTGTCCGTGGCGTCGATTGCCCCCGCGCAGGAGTCGCTCTCTAGAATCGCGGCACCGCGGTCGACGATGAAAGACATCGGATGAGCAACGTCCGCTTCGATTTCTCCGGCCGCGTCGCGGTCGTCACCGGCGCCGGCAACGGGATCGGCGCAGCGTGCGCCCGGCTCTTCGCTGCGAGCGGTGCCGCGGTCGCGCTCTGGGACGTCGATCTGCAGGCAGCGGACGTGGTGGCGCGCGAGCTCGTCGCCGCGGGCGCGGCCGCGCGCGCGATCGGCTGCGACGTCGCGCGAAGCGCCGACGTCGGCGCGGCGCTCGCGTCGACGCTCGCGGCGTTCGGCGGCGTCGACGTGCTCGTCAACAACGCCGGCATCTTTCGCGGCGCCGACTTCCTCGACGTCACCGAAGGCGACTGGGACGCGGTGATCAGCGTCAACCTGAAGGGTGCGTTCCTGGTCGGCCAGGCGGTCGCGCGCGAGATGGCCCGGCGCGGCGGCGGGGCGATCGTCAACATGAGCTCGGTCAACGGCGTGACGGCGATTCCGACGATCGCCAGCTACAACGCGAGCAAGGGCGGCATCGACCAGCTCACGCGCGCGATGGCGCTCGCCCTCGCCGACAACGGCATTCGCGTCAACGCGGTCGCCCCCGGCACCATCGCCACCGAGCTGGCACACAAGGCGGTCCTCGGCAGCCCGGAGGCGAGAGAGCGGATCCTCGGCCGCACGCCGCTGCGCCGGCTCGGCGATCCGGCCGAGGTCGCGGTCGTGTGCGCGTTTCTTGCCAGCGATGCCGCGAGCTACATGACCGGCGAGGTGGTGTACGTCGACGGCGGCCGCCTCGCCCTCAACTACACGATGCCGCCCTTGCAGCCGTCCACCTGATCGGAGCCAACGCCATGCGACTTCTCCACACGATGCTTCGGGTCGGCGACCTGCAGCGCTCGATCGACTTCTACACGCGCGTGATGGGAATGCGCCTGCTGCGCACGACCGAGCGGCCCGAGCAGGGCTATTCGCTCGCCTTCGTCGGCTACGGATCGAATCCCGAGCAGGCCGAGATCGAGCTGACCTACAACCACGGCGTCGATTCGTACGAGCTCGGCACGGCGTACGGCCACATCGCGCTCGGCATGCCCGACATCCGCGCTGCCTGCGAGAAGATCCGCTCGGGGGGCGGCGCGGTCACGCGCGAGCCGGGGCCGGTCAAGGGCGGAACGACGATGATCGCCTTCGTCAGCGACCCCGACGGCTACAAGATCGAGCTGATCGAACGCGACGACTGATCGCCGCGTTTTCCGGCCGGCAGCGACCTGGACTTCGGCGATGCATCGACGAACCCGCAGTCCGGACCCAGCGGCGACAGCGCGCGGCCGCCGACGCCCGCCGAGCCGAGCCGAGCCCTTCAGGTCGCCTTCGCGCCGTCCTGCTCCGCACGCCGCCGCCGGTGATCTTCTGCGCGCAATACGAAGCGTACCGGCAACCGGTGAGGCGCTAATTGGGCCGGCGCTGACGAGCGGCTCGGGTCGCGCCGGTGCTTTCAAACGCCGCGCGACAGATTCGCCGCTTCACGCGCGAGCCGCTCGACGCGGATCCAGTCGCCGGCAGCGATCGCTTCGGGAGGCGTGAGCCACGAGCCGCCGACGACCGCGACATTGGCCAAGGCGAGATAGTCGGGCGCGGACTGCGCGTCGATGCCGCCGGTGGGGCAGAACACGACATCGGCGAACGGACTCGCCCAGGCCCTCAGCAAGGCGGTACCGCCCGATGCACCGGCCGGGAAGAACTTCAGGAAACGGTGGCCGCCCTCGACCGCGGCCATGACCTCGCTGGCGGTGGCCACGCCGGGCAGCAGCGCGAGGCCGAGCGACCGGCACGCGTCGGCAACGTGCGCCGACCAGCCCGGACTGACGGCGAAGCGCGCCCCGGCAGCGTGCGCGGCGCGCGCATCGACGCCGCTGCGCACGGTGCCGGCGCCGACGATCGCCTCCGGCACCGAGCGCGCGATGGCCTCGATCGCCGCCAGGGCCGCGGGCGTGCGAAGCGTCACCTCCAGGACCCGGATGCCGCCGGCGACGAGCGTTCGCGCCAGCGGCACCGCGTCGTCCGCGCGCTGCAGGACGATGACCGGGATCACGGGCGCCGGCGCCGCGAGCTCGAGCGGATCGAGCACGCCAGGCGCGCGCCTCGCGTCGTCTACAGCCACGTGCACGCTCCTTCCTCCGCCGAGACGACGTTCTTGCGCATGCCGCCGAAGAGCTCGCGGCCGAGGTCGTGCCGGTTCGCCTCTGCCTGTGCGACCGGCAGCGGCGCGACCTCGCGGCTGCGCCACTCGCCGGCATCGACCAGCGCTTCGAGCGTTCCGGCGATGGCGTCGAGTCGAATCACGTCGCCGTCGCGCACCTTGCCGAGCGGGCCGCCGGCGACGACCTCGGGACTCACGTGGATGGCAGCGGGCACCTGCCCGGAGGCGCCGCTCATGCGTCCGTCGGTGACGAGCGCGACGCGAAATCCCTTCTTCTGCAGCGCACCGAGCGGCGGCGTCAGCTTGTGCAGCTCGGGCATGCCGTTCGAACGCGGCCCCTGGAAGCGGACGACTGCCACGAGATCACGCTCGAGCTTGCCTGCGGCGAACGCGTCGAGCATCGCTTCCTGGGTATCGAACACGAGCGCGGGCGCCTCGACGACCCAGCGCTCGGCCGGCACCGACGACACCTTGATCACCGCCCGCCCGCAGTTGCCGGTGAGGAGCTTCAACCCGCCCTCCTCGCTGAACGGATCCGTCGCGGCGCGCACGATGCCCGCGTCGCCGCTGGCGGCGGGCAAGTCGCGCCAGCCGACGCCGCTGGCGGCGCGCTCGGGAACGCGCGTGTAGTCGCGCAGGCCACCACGAGCGACCGTCGCCGCGTCGGCGTGCAGGCAGCCGGCGTCGAGGAGCTCGCGCAGCACGAAGCCCGGGCCGCCGGCCGCCTGGAACTGATTCACGTCGGCGCTGCCGTTCGGGTACACGCGGGCGACCAGCGGCGTCGCCCGCGACAGATCGGCGAAGTCGCTCCAGTCGATGACGATGCCGGCCGCGCGCGCGAC
>Ga0070679_100003035_pt1 | contig 15340 bp, 14 predicted proteins | sample KBSC63BmetaG_FD_65652 | JGI IMG/M metagenome (GOLD analysis project Ga0070679, IMG submission 65652) | Corn rhizosphere microbial communities from Kellogg Biological Station, Michigan, USA - KBS C6-3B metaG | ecosystem: Host-associated > Plants > Roots > Rhizosphere | place: USA: Michigan... | reverse complement strand
CGCGCGGCGCGCTGGCCGTGTGACATCAGGATCGAGCGACCGCCGGCGACGGCGACACTGTCGTCCTGCCGCTGTCGAATGCCTATGCGGAGCAGCGCGTCGGCGTACGACGGAGCATCGGGATGCGCATCGGGTTGTGGCGCGATTTGCGGCGGCCCGGTGCAGGCGCCGCCGACGAGCGCGAAAACGAGGGCGGCGAGGGCGGAGAGGTCTTTCATGCGTGCGACTAATCAGAGGCACGCGCGGCCCTTCGTCCAGAGCCTTGCCCGCCAGTCTATTGGCGCACCATTCGCATGCGCCACCCGGTGGCCTTGGACGAGAATTCCTGCTGCATCAACGATCGCGATTCTCTATCGATCCAGGCGGTCATCCGCCCCGTCGGGCCGCGCGAGATGCGAACGACCCACGTGTCATGCGAAACATCGCCCACCATCAGCGACTCGCGGCCGACGACGCTGAGTGTATCGACGCGCAACTCGTGGCTCTCGTATTCGTACGTCGCAAGCAACGCGCGGTAGTCCGATGTCAGCGGGAGCGAGCTCGCCACGAGAAAAACGTCCGACGAATTGAACGGCGGCGACGGAGGCTGCGAGAGTGCGAGCGGGGCGGCGGGCGCTGAAAGCGCCCGCCGCCCCGCTGACTCTCCCACCAAATGACCTACGGCTGTGGCTGCAGTGATGTCGTCGTCACCGCTCCAGTCGGCTTCGAGCCGTACTTGTCGAACCACGCCCGCAGATACAGCTGCGTGCGCAGCCAGTTCGACGGCGTCGAAGACGTTCCGTGGTACTCGTTGTTCACACGAATCATCGCCGTCGGCACGCCCTTCATCTTGAGCGCACGGTAATACTCCTCGATCTGCGGAATCGGCGTCCGGAGATCCAGCACGCCCGTCATGAGCAGCGTCGGCGTCTTCACGTTGCCGACATACATGATCGGCGAACGCTTCAAGTACTCCGACGGATCCTCCCAGAACGGCTTTTCGAAGTTCTGATACCATCCCGCGCCGTCGGTCTCGCCCACGAAGCTGATCCAGTCGATGACTGGGCAGAGCGCCGCCGCCGCGGCGAAACGCGTCGTGTGTCCGACCGTCCATGAGGTCAGCACGCCGCCGCCCGAGCAGCCGAACACGAACATGTTCTTCGTGTCGATGTAGCCGCGCCCCACGACCGTGTCGACACCAGCCATCAGGTCGTCGAAATCCTTGCCCGGGTACGCGTTCTTGATCTCGTTCGTGAACTTCTCGCCGTAGCCCGTGGAGCCGCGCGGATTCGTGTAGAGAATCACATAGCCGTTCGCCGCGTGGTCCTGTCGCGCGAAGTTGAACGCCACATTGTACATGCTCTGCGGGCCGCCGTGAATCTCGAGCATCAGCGGATACTTCTTGCTCGGATCGAAGCCCGGCGGCTTCACGATCCAACCCTGGATCTTGAGGTTGTCCTTCGACGTGTACCAGATCTCTTCCGTCTGTGCGAGCTGCTTGCCGCCGAGCACGTCGTCGTTCACCGCAGTGAGCTGATTGAACGTCGACACCGTGCCGGTCTTCGGTACCGTGAACGTCACGACGTCATTCGGCTTTGTCGGCGTCGAAAGAATGCCGACGGCGAGGCCAGTCTTGCCGACGCCCGCGACCGTGAGCACATGCTTGCCGGTCGTGATCGGATGGAACTGGCCGGCAGTCGTCGTGAAGTAGAGATCCTTCGATCCCTCATGCTCCACGTTGAAGTACACGCCCGTGTTGTCCTCGGCCCAAGTGACACCTGAGATCGGACGATCCAGGGTGCCACTGATCGGATGCGCGTTCGAGCCATCCGAGTTCATCAACCACAGCTTCGTCTCGGCCCATGCCGAGTGGTCGACGGAGTCGGCCGACATGAAGGCGATGAAGCGGCCGTCTGGTGAATACTCGGGATTGCCACTCGTGCCGGCGCGACGCGACAGCTGCTTGATGTCGCCGGTCGCGAGATTCACCGCGTAGATGTTCGATTGACGGAACTTCGCTTCGGCTTCCGGCTCGCGCAGCGACGAGAAGGCGATCGTCTTGCTGTCCGCCGACCAACTCGGCGCTGAGTGATTCCATTCGCCATTCGTGATCTGGCGCGCGGTGCCGCCGTCGGCCGGAATGACGAAGATGTGTCGATAGTACTCGTCGGTGTAGCCGACGCGATCCGAGCGATAGTTGAGTCGCGTCACGACCTTGGGCGACTCCGTCCACTTCGCGCCCTTGGGTGGCGCGGGCATGTTGATGCGAAGTGAGTTGTCGCGCGCGGGCACGTTCATCGTGAATGCGATCGACTTGCCGTCGGGCGACCACTCGAGTCCACTCGGACTCTCGGTGAGATGCGAGATCTGTGTCGTCGCACCCTCGGCATCCATGTAGCGAACGAAGATCTGCTGTCCGCTCGGCTCGCCCTTCGCGACGTACGCGATGCGCTTGCCGTCCGGCGACCAGTGCACGTCGCCGCCCTGGACGAGCTGCCGCTGATGGGTGCCGTCGGCGCTCATCTGCCAGATGGATGACTCCCAGCGGTCATTCATCTTGTCCACCCAGCGGCGGCCGAAGAGAATCTGCGCGCCGTCGGGCGAAAGCTGCGGGTTTTGTACCTCTTCCCAGTCGAGGTACTGCTCGAGCTGCACGCGGTTCTGCGGGCGTTGCTGAGCGGTGATCGGCGCGACCGCGACGCTCGAAAAGAGCAGCGTCACGCCGGTAAGACGAAGGGCGCGCATGAAGCCTCCGGGGTCGAAAAAGAGCGGTGGGAAGCTTCAATAGTGTAGGCCCGGCGCCGGCGCCGGAAGATCCAGTGCGTCAGCCTGCGCCGCAGACCGGGCCGGGCAGTACCTAGCTCGGCTGGCGGTACAGAAGCACATGCACTATCTTCTGTACTAACGGGAGGGTGCTGAAAATGACCAAGAAAGCGAGCCGTGTATCGGAGCCGGCTGTTGCCAGAAAGAACATGGACATGGACGTGCACAAGCTGGCCGAGGCCCGCCGTATTCTGGGTGCGCGCAACGATACCGAAGCGGTGGACCGCGCGCTCGATGCGGTCGTGTATCAGGACGAAGTGTTTTCCGCGCTCGATCGATTGGCCGAGGTGGGCGGAGTGACGGACGTGTATGCACGCCGTGCAAAGCCGAAATCGTAGCCGGCGATGCCTTCGGGTTTGGCGCTCGACACCAATGTGTATATCGATGCTCTTCGGGACCGGAGTGAGCTTGCGGCGCTGAAACAGTTCGTCGCGCGATTCGGCGTTCGCGTGTGGCTCGCCGGCGTAGTCGCCACGGAGCTTGGTGCCAGTGCGTTGGCCGATGCTCAGCGCGAGGCGGTCGACGATCTCGTTCGGCCATACGCGACGCGCGATCGCGTCTTCGGCGTTTCGTTCGCGGCCTGTCGCGAGGCCGGACGCGCACTCGCCACATTGGCGGCGCGCGAGCGGGTGCGGCTGGCCACCGCGCCGCCATCGCTCACGAATGACGCACTCCTCGCGGCTTCGTGCCGCGAGGCAGATGTGGTGCTGATAACGCGGAACTTCAAAGACTTTTCACGACTTCAGCGGCAATTGCGCGGATTTCGCTTCATCGCGCCCTGGCCGTAGAGCCGGCCTCAGGCTCCGTCATTGAGCGCGATCTTCGGATCCATCGCGGCGGCGCGGCGAGCCGGCACGAACGCCGCGAACGCACCGGTGATTGTGAGAATGGCGATCACAAACACGTACGTCACCGGATCGGTCGCGGTCACGCCAGCAAGTAGACTCGACAGCACGCGTAACGACCCGAGCGCGAGTGGAACGCCGAGCACCAGCCCGAGGGCAACCAACAGGAGACCCTGTCGAACGACCAGCGCACCCACCTGACGTCGCTGCGCGCCCAACGCGATGCGGATTCCGATTTCGTGGCGCCGTCGTCCGACGACGTACGACAACACTGCGTAGATCCCGCCGATCGCGAGCGTGAGTGCGACGGCAGCGAAGGCGGCCAGCGAGAACGCAATGAGGCGCGCGTCGCTGAACGACTCGTCGAGAACGGTCCGCGAAGTCTTGAGTCCGATGATGGGCAGCTCGGGATCGCGCGTGCGGACGAGAGCTCGAATCGACTGGAACAACGACACCGGATTTCCGGCGGTGTGGACGACGAGCGAGTACGAGTCGTTGTCCGTCGCGGAGTCGACGCGCGTCATCGGCATGTAGAGTCCAGGAATCATCGGCTTGGACAGGCCGTAATGCCTCGCGTCGTGCACGACGCCAACGACCGTCTGCCAGTTCTGTGATGTATCGCCGAGACTCGTGAGCCGCTTCCCGACGGGGTCGGCGACGCTGGGCCACAGCTGCTTCGCCATCTCTTCGTTGATGACGATCGGGCGGAATCCCGTCCTCGCCAACCCTTCGTTCTCGCGGAACGGGCGGCCATGCACGAACTGAATTCTCATCGTGGCGAAGTAGTCCGGTGACGCGTAGCGCGTGAGCGTCACGGGATTCGGTGCGTCCTTCGCGAGCGGCGGGGCACCTTCCGCCGTGTAGAATCGTCCCCAATGGCAACCGAGTGGCGGACAGCTGACGAGTCCCGCGTGATCGACGCCCGGCAGTCGTGAGAGATCACTCACGAGTCCTTCGAAGAATGCCTTCTGCGAGAGGCCGGGCTTGTATGTCGCCCGCGGAAGCGTGAGACGGAACTGCGCGACGCCATCAGGTCTGAATCCCGGATCGGCGTTGCGAAGCGCATCGTACGCGCGAAGCAGCAGGCCGCCGCCGGCGAGAAGCACCGTCGCAAGCGCGATCTCGATGACAACGAGGCCGCCAAGGAGTCGGCGATCGCGGCCAGACGTGGAGACGCGTGTCGTGCTCGATCCAAGTGCGCCATGCACCGACTGGCGTCGAAGCTCGAGGGCTGGCGCAAGACCGAAGAGAACGGTGGTCGCAACGATCACGCCCAACGAGAACAGTACCGTGTGCGATCCCGCGGCGAAGACGGTCCAGCGTGGTGCGAACCCCACGTTGATCGCCAGCACCGCGTGCAGTGCCCACAGTCCGAGTGGAATGCCGACGACCCCGGCGAACGCGGCGAGCGCGAGCGACTCGGTCAACAGCTGTCGCGTGATGCGACCCGCGCTGGCACCGAGCGCGATACGGATCCCAATTTCGCGCCGGCGGAAAACGGACCGCGCGAGCATCGCGCCCGCGACGTTCGCGCAGGCGATGAGCAGCACGAGCGCGACACCGGCACCGAGCGCGGAGCCCATCGTGCGATACGACGAGACCAGTCGGTCGCGAAGCAGCATGACTCGCGGCGACACGTTGCGCATCGTGTCCGTCGTCGCCCACACCGGCGCATGCGCGTCGTACAAGTCTTTCTCGGCGGCTGCGACGGTAATGTTCGGTTTGAGCCGGCCGACGCCGTCGAGATAATAGTTGCTATAGGGCCATTTGGGGTCTTCACCCAGCGGCATCCACAGCTTGGCGCGGTTTGGGAATTCGGCCGCAAGCGGCAGCACGCCGATGATCGTGTAGACGTCGCTGTTGAGCCTGATGGTTTTTCCGAGCACGTCGTTCGACCCGGCGAAACGCTGCTGCCACAGATCGTAACCGATCGCGACGACCTTCGGGCCTTTCGGAACATCCTCCGCTGGCGTGAACAGCCGGCCGATGACCGGCCGCACGCCAAGCACGCTTGGAAAGTCATAGCTCACCATCGCCGCATCGATCCGCTCGGGAGTGCCGTCGCCCGTCGCGAAATTGACGCTCAGGTCTTCCCAGACGCCCATCGCCTCGAACGCATGCGCGCGATCGCGCCACTTCGCAAAGTCGGGGTAGTTGATCCCGGTGAACTCGAGATTCCAGCGGGGCGCTTTCTCGTTGAGGTACACGAGGCGCTCGGCATGTTGGAAGGGAAGCGAGCGCAGGAAGAGGCCGTCCAGCAGCGTGAACACCGCGGTGTTAGCGGCAACCGCGAGCGCGAGCGTCGTGAGCAGCATCGCCGTGGCGCCTGGCTGACGGGTGAGCGTGCGAACGGCGTAGCGTAGATCCGCGAGAAAGAACCACATGCGATGCTCCCGGCGATTCGGGCGGCCACGCCGCCGCCAATGCTCGTACGGCGCGCGGCGAACGACGTCGCTCGCCGCGCGGATCCACACCAAGAACGGAGATGCGCCTGTCGCGCGAGCGTCGCGCAGCTCGTGCTCGAACGCGGCATCGAGGATCTCGCCGTATTCCTCGCGCATCGATCGCGGCAGCAGTCGCACGAGTACGCGAAAGCTTCGCTGGGCGAGACTCACGGCGCTCCCGCGAGGCGGCGCGTTGCGATGCGCGCCGTGGCTTGCATCTCGTCGACCTCGGCTGCCAGTACACGTCGTCCGGCGGCGGTCATGCGGAACCATCGCTGTCGCGCGGTGCCGTCGGAGCCGGGCGGCGGCTCGTCGAGCGCGCGAATCCAGCCGCGCTCGCAGAGCTCATCGAGCGAGCCGTACAACGTGACGGGCCAAAGCTTGAGGCCGCCGTCCGTCAGCTCGAGGATGTCGCGCATGATCGCGAGTCCGTGGCGGTCGCGATCGGCGAGGGAGAGGAGAATGAAGAACCAGTGTCGCTTCATGGCGGCTATTATACTGAACGATATAATGGCGCGCCAGCGCGTGTTGTCACAGGCACGGTGAGGGCCCGGCACTTCGGTTCACCGGCAACCGAAACTGGGCTGGCGATGCGACCTTCACGGAATCGTAATCCTCGGCACGTTCCGCGGGCGGTGAAGTCGTCGTAAGCTCAAACCGTCCACGACGATGCCGAGCCGAATGCGACTACGTGTCACCCGTGCCGATGTCATCCCGAGCGTAGCGAGGGATCTGCACGTCCTGTTGTTGCTGTTCGTGGCGACGCTGATACCCTCGTTGGCTGGCGCCCAGCTCCGCGGCAGTGTCGTCGACGGTCCAACACGAGCGCCGATCCGCGGCGCAGTCGTCTCGCTGCTGGACGCGGGCGGTGCTACCACAGCGCGCGGCATCACGGACGGAAACGGCGCCTTCACCCTCGCGCGCAGCCCACAAGCTGTGAAGGCGCGCGTCATCCGCATCGGCTATCGCCCGATCGATGTCGCGTTGCCAGCGCAGGGTACGCCGCTCCAAGTCGTGATGGAGCGAATTCCGCCGATGCTCAATGCCGTCCACGTGACCGACAACGAGTTGTGTCCCGGCTCGGCCGATCGCGGTGCGGCATTCCAGCTCTGGGACCAGGCTCGAGCGGGACTCCTTGCGACCGTGGTCGCGCGCGAGCTCAAGCCCGCCAATGCGCGAACGCTTACGTATGAAAGCCGGCTCGCGACGAATGATGAGCGAGTCCAGAAGCAGACGAAGCGGATCGCGACCGGACGCACATCGCGGCCGTTCATCGCGTCACAGACGCCGGTCTACTTCGCGCGGCACGGCTACATCCTCGAGGACACGTCGACGCGCATCTACAACGCGCCAGACGCCGACGTGCTCCTCGACGAATCGTTCGCGACGACACATTGCTTCCACGTCCAGCCCGCCGATGCCGAGCATCAAGGCCAGATCGGACTCGCCTTCAATCCTTCGCCCGGTCGCGACACGGTGGCCGACGTCGCCGGCGTGATCTGGATCGATGCCGCGGTGCCGCAGCTTCGCTCGCTAGACTTTCTATACACGGCGCTCGAGCGCGCGGCGATGGCAATGAAGACCGGCGGGCTTATCGAGTTTCGGACAATGCCGAATGGCGTCGCGTTCGTCGAGCGCTGGCATTTGCGAATGCCTGCGTTCGAGATGCTGGCGTCGGCGCGCAAGACCAGCAGTCCGACACAGGATCTGCTTCGCCCGCCGACGCGACGAGATCGAACCGACTTCCGCGTGCACGAGATCATCGAGGCCGGCGGCCTGGTGATGAGCGCGAAGTGGGACGACGGCGCTGAATATCGCGATACGGCGGCGATCATTCGCGGAACGGTGACGCAGCGGCGAACGAACGCGCCAGTGGCTCATGCGATCGTGACGCTCGTCGGAACGAGCGATTCAGTGCTGACCGACGCCACGGGCCAATTCGCGTTCGAGGTGATTCCAGGGAAGTACGGCTTGTCGGTCGCCGACACGTCGCTTCACGCGTACGTGCAGTCGCGTATGACCACCCAGACGGCGACAGTCGCGCGCGGGCAAACGACGTCGACGCGTCTCGAGCTCGCGCCGATGGGCGACGTGATCAAGGATGTCTGCCACGACGTTCCCGTCTACGACACCGAGCTCATTCTCCTCGGGCACGTGTTTGCGGCGGATCGGCCACGAATTCCGAACGCGAGTGTGACGGCGACCTGGCTCGAACCAGTCAGCGTCGTCAACGGAGCGCTTTCGTATCGAACGGCACGTCGAGATTCGGACGTCGACAGTGAGGGTCGTTTCGTGATTTGCGGCGTTCCATCAGACCGCACGACGCGAATGAAGCTCATGCTCGGCAAGGATGCGCTCGCGGATACGACGTTTCGCTCGGAGCGCCGCGGCGACACGCAGCCGTTCGAGTGGCGAATCACGCTTCCGCCGCAGAAGCCATAGCTGTCATCCCGAGCGAAGCGAGGGATCTGCACGCCCACTGTCATCCCGAGCGAAGCGAGGGATCTGCACTTCCGCGCAGTTTCCCGCTTACCCCTCCAATGATTTGATCACGCGCTTTGCGGGATGGGACGTACTCTGTCGTCATGCGACAGTACTACGTCTACATCCTGGCGAGTCGATCTCGGACGCTGTATACCGGAGTGACCAATAACCTTCTGATCCGTCTCGAGCAGCATCGACAGGGATGGAGCATCTTCACGTCGAAGTATGGCATCGAACGGCTTGTCTATTTCGCGGCGTTCGGTACTCCACGCGATGCCATCGCGGCTGAGAAGAAGATCAAATCGTGGACGCGAGCAAAGCGCGTTGCGCTGATTACGTCGATGAACCCGGCTTGGGATGATTTGTCAGAGGAGTGGCGGTAACGACGTTACTACGGCTAGGTGCAGATCCCTCGCTGCGCTCGGGATGACAAGGCACGGAGAAGCGCGAGTCCGGCCGCGTCGCCGACGGTTGCGTGACGTGCACGAGTCGCGCGTCGCCGGCGTAGGGAAGCCGGCGGAGCAAGACTTCCCGCCCTCGTCGTCCGTCGTCCGTCGCCCGTCCCCCACACACGTCGCCGGTCCGCGGCTTTCATCAGCCGTCGCCCGTCGCCGGTCCCCCAAAGACCTCGCCCGTCCCCCACCCAACCCTTATCTTCTTTCGACTGTCTAAAGGAACACTATGGCTTCATGGCCGACGACCGACGTCCTGCAGGGCACCCTCGACATGCTCGTGCTCAAAGCGCTCGAGCTGGGCGCCATGCACGGCTGGGGCATCACCGAGCGACTCGAGTCGGGGTCGCGCGGGGTGTTTCAGCTCAACCAAGGGTCGCTCTATCCCGCGCTCTATCGGCTGGAGCGGCAAGGGCTCGTGTCGTCCGCATGGAAAACCACCGAGCACAAGCGTCGCGCGCGGTACTACGCGCTCACTGTCGCTGGTCGCAAAGCCCTGGCGGCGGAACGAGAGAAATGGCAGCGCCAATCCGACGCGGTGAATCTCGTGCTGCGAATGACCAATGCATGACAACATGAGATCGAAGGAGTGATCATGCCGCTCTCGGTCCTCTCCCGAATTCGCTCGGCCCTGGGGCTCATCACCGGTTGGTTCCGGTCGTCCGACCGCGACGAACGGCTCGCCGAGGAGATTCGCTTCCATATGGATATGGCGGCCGAGCGGAATCGGCAGCGAGGGATGACGACGGACGATGCGGCGCGCGCGGCGGCGGTGAGCTTCGGCGGACGCGAGCAGTGGCGCGAAGCGTCGCGCGACGAATATCGAAGCCGGCCGCTGGACGATCTCACGCAGGATTTCCGATACGGCGTGCGCACGCTGAAGTCGGCGCCGGCGTTCACGATCGCCGCCGTGCTGACGCTCGCGATCGGGATCGGCGGCAACACCGCGATCTTCAGCGCGGTCGACGGTGTGATGCTCAAGCCGCTGCCGTTCTCGAACGAAGATCGTCTCGTTCGCTTGTACGAGAACGATCGCACGAAAGGACGAATGCGCGACGACGTCGCGCCCGGTGACTTTGCGGATTGGCGTGCGCGCGCCACAGCGTTCGCGTCGATGGCAACGGCGGAGCCGTACGGGTTTCGTCTGACCGGCAAGGAAGGCACGGAAGAGATCCGCAATTGGAACGTGACCCAGGACTTCTTCGCGGTGCTCGACGCGAAGCCGCTGCTCGGCCGGCTGTTTCAGCCGTCGGACTTCGTGCCGGGACTGCCACAAGTCGTCGTCCTCACCTACGCGTCGTGGCAAAAGCGATTTGGCGCTGACCCGGCGATCGTTGGAAAGCGCATTTCGCTTTCGAGCGGGCAGACGACCATCGTCGGCGTGCTCCCGCGCGACTTCTCGTATCTGGAGACGCGCACGCCGCAGGAGTTCTACGCGCCGAAAGTTCTCGACTCCATCGAGCTGAGGCTTCATTCGTCGGGCTGGTACAATGCGGTCGGACGACTCAAGCCGGGAGTGAGCGTCGAGCAGGCGAGCGCGGACATGAATCGCGTCGCCGCGCAGCTCGCGCACGACTATCCGAAGTCCAACGGAAATCTCGGTGTGACGGTGGTGCCGCTGCGCGACGGGATCGTCGGCGGCAACTCGTCGCGCGCGCTCCTGCTATCGCTCTTCGCAGTGGGCCTCGTGTTGCTCATCGCCTGCAGCAACGTGGCGAACCTGATGCTCGCGCGCACGAATCGTCGCGGACGCGAGTTTGCGGTTCGCTCGGCATTGGGTGCGGGACGGTGGCGCATCGTTCGCCAGGTGCTCACTGAGGGTTTACTCATCGCGTTCATGGGCGGTGTCGCAGGAATTGGGCTCGCCTACTTGGGCGTTGGTTTCATTCGGGCGGCGAGCCCGTATCAGATTCCGAGAGTCGACGAGATCGGCGTCGATTCGCGGGCATTTGTCTTCGCACTTGCGACCGTCGTTGGAACGACGATCCTGTTCGGCCTCGTGCCGGCTTTTCGTGCGGCCGAGCCGAACGCCGGGGAGGAGCTCAAAGCGGGAGGACGGAGCGTCGGCGCCAGCGGACAGCATCGTCTGCGCTCGGCGCTCGTGACTGCCGAAGTCGCGCTTGCAATCATGCTGCTCGTGAGCGCGGGATTGCTCGTGCGAAGCTTTGCGTCGCTGATGAACGTCGACCGCGGGTATCGATCGGATCACGTGCTTGGCGCGCTGATGTTCACGTGGGAGCACGCGACGACGCCCGCCGCTCGCCGACAAGTTGCCGAACGTCTGGTCGATCGTGCGCGCTCGCTGCCCGGTGTGATTGCCGCCGGCGTCACCTCGTCGCCGCCGCTGACGGGCGCGGTTGGCCTCGAGCGTGGCCCGTTCACGATTCCCGGGCACCCGGTGCCGAGCGGGCAGGAACCCTCGGCGCATCTCACGTCGTTGACGCCCGGCGCGCTCGATGTGTTGCACATGGTGGTCGTTCGTGGTCGCGCGATCACGGCGCAGGACGACTCCGCGAGTGCGCCAGTCGCCCTCATCAACGAGGCGATGGCGCGTCGCTATTGGCCGGGTGAGAATCCGATCGGTCGTGCGGTACGTGTCGGTTTCTATGGCGCGCCGATCGAGCGGCAAGTTGTTGGGATCGTCGCGGACACAAAGCAGAGCGCGCTCGATGCACCGGCCGAAGCCACCATCTATCTCCCGAACGCGCAAGCGCCCACGGGATCGATCTGGCTCGTGATGCACACGGGCATCGAACCGAGCGCGCTGGCGCACGACGTCAAGCGAATCGTCACCGAGATCGATCCGTCGATTCCGGTCGCAGGGACTCCGGCCTTCGACGAGCTCGTCGATGAATCGGTGAAGCCGCGACGGTTCACGCTGGTGTTGTTCGTCTCGTTCGCGGCGGCGGCGCTCTTGCTCGCGATTGTCGGCGTATATGGCGTGCTCAGTCATGGAACGGCGGAGCGCGCGCGTGAGTTCGGTGTCCGCATCGCACTCGGCGCGCAGCCGGCGGACATCGTGCACATGGTCATGCGGCAAGGGCTCGGCTCGGCGTGTCTCGGCATCGTCCTCGGTCTTCTCGGCTCGGCCGCGGCGACACGTGCGCTCAGCGGGCTGTTGTTCTCGGTGACACCCTTCGATGCGGTGACGTTTTCGGCGGTAAGCGCGCTCATGCTCACGACAGCGATGGTTGCGTGCTATGTCCCAGCACGGCGAGCGACGCGCGTGGACCCGCTCGTCGCGCTGAGAGCGGGATAGTTCGGGTCGGCATCAGGACAGGCCGGGCGCGACGCTTGCCACTGTGTGTTATCGACTCCATCGAGGGACGCACAAGTGAGCGAGCGTAAGAAAACTCACAATGGACGAGATACCGACGGCAACTTCCGAGTTCGGCAAGCCGACGTCGAAGACCTCCTCGAGGATCCACAGGGCGTTGATTTCGTGCGCGACGACGTGCGCTTGGGCGGCGCCATCGCGGACAATGGCCCGAATGCCGCGGAACCCGCGCGGCAGGTCAGCGAGTTGATCTCGGAGAACCAGTACGAAGTCGATCGAGCGACGGGGAGAACCGGACGAGGGCGCGGCAAGCGCGGACGGAGCCGGTAGACGAACCTGCAGCACCTCCCGACAGACGCTCACGCGTGACGACTGAGACGCGTATCTTGTCTGCCTAGGGACATGACAGCGCAGCTGATCGGGGGGCGCTTGCTCGAATCAACGCCGCGACGAGTGCGGCGGACTCGCTCGGCGATGGCCAGCACGGCCATCCACGCGGGCCTGATCGCGCTCGCCGTTTGGCGGACGATCCCCAAGCCGGTGCCCGGTCACCTGGCCGAGCACGTTTCGCTTATTCCGCTCCCTCAGCTTGCCCGAGCGAAGCCGCCCGAGGCGGCGCCACGCGCCGAAAAGGTCCGCGAACACGAGTTCAAGGTTCTCGACGCGCCGCCGAACGTGCCGACGACGATTCCGCCGGTCGACCTCGCTCGGCCGGCCACCGTAGCCGAGGATTTCAGCGGAAAGGGAATTCAGGTGCATGTCGCCGAGGTCAGCCTCGTGAAGCCAACGGTGCGAAACGACCCGATCGAAGGTGACGATGCAGATCAGTCGCCGTACTTGTTGCCCGGCCAAATGGGCCCGCCGTACCCGGAAGAGCTTCGCGACGATCGCCCCGACGGAGTCGTGGTCGTGCGATTCGTGATCGATACGCTCGGCCGCGTCGAGGCGCCTTCGCTCAAGGTGATTGCCGCGACGCATCCGCTGTTCGCGGCGTCTGTTCGCGCGACACTCAGCCGACTCCGCTATTTGCCGGCGAGCCTATCCGGCAGGCGGGTTCGAGTCCAAATGGAGCAGCGCTTCGAGTTCCACCTCGCGGCGCCATAATGGGGAAGGAACCGGCAGGTGTCCCTTGGGTATGGGGCCAGTATGAGAATCGGAGAGAAGGGAACTGAGAACGGAGGAGGGGGCGGGCGTTTGAGTGAATGGCGGGGCGGTATGTCGTTCGCCGCACCCACGTCGCCAATCTCGCTCCCTCCTCGGCACACGGCGCTCTTCTCCCTCGTTCTACTACTGCTGCTTCCAGCCTTGGCAGTTGCTCAGCGGCCGGGAATCGGCAGCTTGGGGAAGCGTGGTGGGACGCCCGGAATCAAACGCGAACCGGGCATCGAGGTCGCGCCGCCGGTGAACATCGTCAATCTGGTCATCGAGCACCGACAGGATCTCATGCTGTCGGACACCGTTTTCCGGCGGGTCGTCTCCATCAAGCGTACGCTCGACTCGACGAACTCCCCGCTGCTCCGGCGGATCGACTCGGTGCAGCGTCTGTTCAAGAGCGCGCCGATTTTCAGCGCGCCATCGCCAGCCCACCGTGATTCGCTCAACGCCGGTAGGGCGCTCGTGAAGGAGATGTCCGCCGACATCGACGACAACATCGCGGACGCCAAAGACAAGGTGTTCACGCTTCTGACCGCGCCGCAGAAGGAAAAGGCGGAACAGATCGAAGATCAGGCGCGAAAGGCTAGCGCGACAGCGGGCAGAGGGCGATTATAGCGGGTACCTCACCTAGGACGACACCGCATGGGGACCGGCTCGAACGGGTCATCCGCTGCGTCCGCGACAAAAGCTCTAATTGGCGTTGCTCTTTATTACGTAGTGCTGACCGCGCTCGGCTACTTTGCCTGGCGCTATGTGCCGCACCCGCAATTCATTAGCGGCGAATCGCTGGACTCGATCTTCGGGTCCGGTGGTCAGCTCGTCGAAAAAGTGAGCAAGAAGCAGTCGATCATTCCGGCTCCCGACCAGGGCTCCTTCGCGACCACGGTTGCGTTGGCGATGACCGCGGCCCTGCTCTGTTCTTTGCCGGTGGCGTGGGTCTACGCGCTCACTCGGTCGCGGCGCGGCTATCAGCAATCTGTGGTGCAGATGTTGGTGATCATGCCGGTCGCCGTCTCAGGCATCTTCGTGCTCGTGAAATACAGCACGGCGCTGGCGTTCGGCCTCGGCGGCATCGCAGCGGCCGTTCGCTTCCGCAACACGCTCGACGACAGCAAGGACGCCGTGTTCGTCATTCTGGTGATCGGGCTGGGCATCGCGGCCGGCGTCGACGTTCCGGTCGCCCTCGTGATCTCGTTCGTCTTCAACGCCGTCCTCGCCGCGCTGTGGCTGACTGATTTCGGCCGTACGCCGGTCGCGCTCGACGGCCGGTTGGCGGAGCGGCGATTGGCGCGCGCGCGTCAACTTGCCCGAACCGGTACGTTCGTGGCGCGCATCGACGACGAAGTGCTCCAGAACATGTCGGCCGAGCAGCTCGAAGGCGTCGCGATGCGGGCGTGGTCGCGGGCGCGCGAGCACGATCCCGACGGCGGCGCCAAAAAGAAAAAGCCTGAGAACCGCGTCATCGTCCGCATGCGCGACGTGGAGCGTATTCGGCCGATCGTGGAATCTCAGCTCGCCGAGTCGACTAAAAAGTGGAACGTCGATAACGTGGTGAAGCGCGACGACGGTGTGACGATCGTCGAGTACGTCATCAACACGAAGAAGAGCTTGGGTCCGGACGAGCTACTGGCGATCCTGCGTGCGGCAGGTGGAGTCGAGCCCGTAGAAGCCGAGATTCAGTAGAGTAGGTCCACCCCGAACAACCGAGGGCGCGATGTCGATCCGTCGGATGGTCAAGCGCGCGGTAACCGCGGCGCTGTTGGTGGGCGCACTGGTTCCGTCGTTGCCGGCTCAGAAGCCGGTCAAAACGAAGGATGCCGCGAAGCTCGCGAAGGATAGCGTCAAGATGGCGAAGGCGGCGAAGGACAGCGGCACGGTCGG
>Ga0070679_100003034_pt1 | contig 15341 bp, 13 predicted proteins | sample KBSC63BmetaG_FD_65652 | JGI IMG/M metagenome (GOLD analysis project Ga0070679, IMG submission 65652) | Corn rhizosphere microbial communities from Kellogg Biological Station, Michigan, USA - KBS C6-3B metaG | ecosystem: Host-associated > Plants > Roots > Rhizosphere | place: USA: Michigan... | reverse complement strand
AAGGTCTCGCTGATCGGCGCCGGCATGCGCTCGCACCCGGGCGTGGCGGCCGACATGTTCGAGGCGCTCGCCGAGGCGGGGATCAACATCGAGATCATCTCCACCTCTTCGATCCGGATCTCCTGCGTCGTCCGGGCAGCCGACGTCGACCGGGCGGTGCAGGTCGTGCACGACAAGTTCCGGCTGTTCGCCGAGGAGCGGGCCGGTGCCTAGGGCAGGTGCTGGTCCGAGAATCGGTGTCGTCGGCGCCACCGGCGCCGTCGGGACGGTGACGCTGGAGCTGCTCGCGGAGCGCGGCCACGACGACGTGCGCGCGTTCGCGTCGGCCCGGTCCGCCGGCAAGCGGGTCGCCTTCGGCGGCCAGGCGCTGGTGGTCGAGGAGGCGACGCCGGAGGCCCTCTCCGCCGGCGATCTGGACGTCTGCCTGTTCTCGGTGGGCACGTCGAGCTCGCGCGAGCTCGTCCCCCATGCCGTGCGCGGAGGCGCAGTCGCGGTCGACAAGTCGTCCGCCTACCGCCTGGCCGACGGAGTGCCGCTGGTGGTGCCGGAGGTGAACGCGGCGCGCGCGCCCGAGAACGAGGGGATCGTCGCCAACCCGAACTGCTGCACGATCCCGCTCACCTGCGTGCTGAAGCCGCTGCACGAGGCGGCCGGCCTGCGGCGTGTCCGCGTCGCCACCTACCAGTCGATGTCCGGCGCCGGCGCATCGAACATGCAGCGTCTCGCCGAGACGCAGCCGCACGAGCTCGACCTGCTGATGGAGTGGGACTTCGACGGCGAGGAGTTCGACGAGGAGACCAAGCTCCGCGAGGAGACCCGCAAGATCATGGAGCTGCCTGAGCTGCCGATCAGCGCCAGCTGCATCCGTGTCCCGGTGATGGTCGGGCACGCGGAAACGGTATGGGTCGAGACCGAGTCACCGCTCTCGGCGGACGACGCGCGGTCGCTGCTCGCCGCCGCCCCGAGCGTCAGGCTCGACGACTTTCCCTCCCCCGGCAAGGCCGCCGGGCTCGACGAGGTTCTCGTCGGCCGGATCCGGCAAGATCCGACAGATTCGAACGGGCTCGTCCTCTTCCTCGCCTGCGACAACCTCCGCAAGGGCGCTGCGCTGAACGCGATCCAGATCGCAGAGCTCTTGCTGGGCCGAGCCGCCGCCAGGGCCGCCTGAGAGAAGCGGCCCGCCGAAGCGGGCCGCCTGGAACGCGACTGATACCCAGGCAAGATCGTAGCGCGGAGCGCGTCCCGCCGGATGTGCGCAGGTGCCAACCGCCGGAGGGCCGCGCGCCGCAGCAGCGCGGAGGGCACCGGAGTCGAACCGGATCCGGGGGCAAGCCGGACGCGCGGGTATCAATCGCGCTCCACAACCGTGTGGCCACACCCTCCACGGTGCGATTGTCGTGGCACGAGCACCGCGTGCGCAATTCGCCCTTTCTGCCCCGGCTGACTGCGTCGATCAGAACACGGAATCGGCTCGATTAGCCGTCTTCAAGACGGTGTTGGTCCGATTTCTCCCACGCACTCGTATTTTTTGTAATCCTGCCGGGGCATCCGACTGCGGCGGTCACTGGGGACCTCGACCTGGGGGGACGAGAGGTTGACCGTACGGAGCAGGGTTGTTGTGATGCACCGCCGCCGTATCGGCCGCAAGGGCGGTTGGTGATGGACGCGCAGGGGCAGGAGCACTCGACTCTGCGCGACTACCTGCAGGTGCTCCGCCGCCGCAAGTGGATCGTGCTCACGGCGGTCGTGGTCGTTCCCGTGGCCGCCTACCTGTTCTCGGCGCAGCAGCAATCGAAGTACCGGGCCACGGCCGAGGTGCTCCTCAGCCGCCAGAACCTGAGCCAGTCGCTGAACGGCGTCCAGGACCCGAGCCTGTCGATCCAGCCCGACCGCCTCGCCCAGACGCAGGCAGACCTCGCGCAGGTTCCACCGGTGATCGAACGGACGCTGCGAGCAGCGCAGGCGACCGGCATCACGCCGGCCGAGTTCGCCGCCGACTCGAGCGTGTCGGCGAAGACCGACGCCGACCTCCTCACCTTCAACTTCACGCATCACGATCCGGCGCTCGCGGCGCGGCTGGCGACCGAGTACGCCCGCCAGTACATCGCCTACCGCACGCAGCTCGACACGCAGGCGCTCAGCAAGGCGCGGACGCAGGTGCAGGACCGGATCGCCCAGCTCGAGCTCGGCGGCGACACCAAGTCGGCCCTGTACGCGAGCCTCGTCGAGCGCGACCAGCAGCTCCAGACGATGCAGGCGCTCCAGACGGCGAACGCCTCGCTCGTGCGCGAGGCGCAAGGCGCGTCGAAGGTGCAGCCGCGGCCGACGAGGAACGCGATCCTCGGGCTGTTCCTCGGGCTCGTCCTCGGCGTGGGTCTCGCCTTCCTGCGCGAGGCTCTGGACACGAAGGTTCGAACGAGCGACGAGGTCGCGCGGAAGCTCGACCTGCCGATCCTCGCGCGCATCCCGGCGCCGCCGAGGCAGTTCCGGACCGCGAACAAGTTGGCGATGCTCGCCGACCCGGAAGGCGTCCACGCGGAGCCGTTTCGCGTTCTCCGCACGAACGTCGAGTTCGCGAACCTCGAGGTGAAGGCGAAGACGATGATGGTGACGAGCGCGGTCGAGGAGGAAGGCAAGTCGACCACCGCCGCCAACCTCGCCGTCGCGTTCGCGCGCAGCGGGAAGCGGACGATCCTCGTCGACCTCGACCTGAGACGACCGTTCCTGAACAAGTTCTTCCCGCTCGGCAGGCGACCCGGGCTCACCGACGTCGCGCTCCGCCATGTCTCAGTGGAGGAGGCGCTCGCCCCGTACCCGCTGACCGACGGGCCGAGCTGGTCGCTCAAGAACCGCATGTCGGGGAACGGGACCGTCACGATCGCCGGCCGGCTCGAGGTGATCGGAACCGGGCCGCTGCCGCCGAACCCGGGCGAGTTCCTCGGCTCACACGTCGTCGACGAGATCCTGGCCGAGCTCGCAGAGCGCGCCGACCTCGTCCTCATCGACGCAGCGCCGCTCTTGAGTGTCGGCGACGCGCTGGCACTGAGCGCCAGGGTCGAGGCGCTGCTGCTCGTCGCCCGCATCGACCGAATGCGCCGGCCGATCGTCCGCGAGCTGCAACGCACGCTCGAGGCGTCGCCGGCGAGGCCGCTCGGCGTGATCGTCACCGCCGCCGACTCGGACGAGACCTACGGATATGGCTATTCCTACAAGGGGCGCTACGCCGGCTACGCGAGACGGCCGGAGGAGAGAGAGGGCGCGGAGGCGATCGGGCTGAGATAGGGATGCGGACGGCACAGGAGCAGGCTGCGGCAGTCGGCGTCGGTCGGCGTGCAGAGGCTGCTGTGCCCGAGCGCACGCCGTTCGCCCATCGCCGGGGCTGGCTCGTACGCCGCGCCCTGCTAGCGGCCGACCTGCTCGGCCTGATGGTCGCATTCGTGATCGCAGAGCTCGCGCTGCCCGGTGACGCGCACGACCGCCTCGAGCCCGCGGTCGAGATCGGGCTCTTCGTCCTCACGCTGCCGTTCTTCGTCGTCACGGCCAAGCTGCAGGGCCTCTACGACCACGACGAGGAGCGCACCGACCACACGACCGCGGACGACCTGGTCGGGGTCTTCTACCTCGTCACCACGGGGACCTGGCTGTTCTTCGCGACGATGTACCTGTCCAACCTCGCGTCGCCGAGCGTCGAGCGGCTGTCGTTCTTCTGGGCACTCTCGATTGCCCTGGTCGCGCTGTTCCGGGTGGCGGCCCGGGCGCTCTGCCACCGGAGCGTCAGCTACCTCCAGAACACGATCATCGTCGGCGCAGGCGAGGTCGGGTCGCTGCTCGCGCGCAAGATCCGTCAGCACCCGGAGTACGGCCTGAGTGTCGTCGGCTTCGTCGACTCCCGGCAGGGAGAGCACCGCGAGGAGCTGCTCGGCGGCATCGAGGACCTCGAGTCGTTCGTCCAGATGCTCGACGTCGAGCGGGTGATCTTCGCGTTCGCCGGGCAGCCGGACTGGGACGTCCTGGACGTCGCACGCCACCTGCGCCGGCTCGACGTGCAGATGGACGTGGTCCCGAGGATGTTCGACCTGATCGGGCCGAAGGCGGAGATCCACACGCTGGAGGGGCTCGCGCTCGTCGGCCTGCCGCCGGCGAAGCCGTCGCGCTCGTCGCTGCTGCTGAAGCGCGCCGTCGACGTCGCCGGGGCGTCGGTGGGCCTCCTCCTCACCGCGCCGCTCTTCGCCTACGTCGCCTTCCGGATCAGGCGCGATTCCCCGGGCCCCGTGTTCTTCCGGCAGACGCGCCTCGGGATGAACATGCAGGAGTTCGAGGCGCTCAAGTTCCGCACGATGTCCGCCGACACCGACGACTCGGCACATCGCGCGTACGTCCGGGCGGCGATGGACCGCACGATCGCGTCCGAGGACAGCGGGCTGTACAAGCTCGAGCGCCACGACTCGATCACGCCGTTCGGGCGGTGGCTCCGGAAGACCAGCCTGGACGAGCTGCCGCAGCTCGTCAACGTCCTCCGCGGCGAGATGTCGCTGGTCGGCCCACGACCCTGCATCCCGTACGAGGTAGAGAGCTTCGAGCCGCACCACTTCGACCGGTTCCTCGTCCCGGCCGGGATCACCGGTTTGTGGCAGGTGACCGCGCGGGCGCACTCGACCTTCGGCGAGGCGCTCGAGATGGACGTCGCCTACGCGCGCGGCTGGTCGTTCGGGCTCGACCTGCGCCTGCTCCTGCTCACCCCGGTGCGGGTGCTCGCGGGCGGGACGCGATGACGGAGCCCGTCCGCGTCGCTGTCGTCGGCCTCGGCTACTGGGGCCCGAACCTCGTCCGCAACCTGTACGAGCTGCCGGAGGCAGAGCTGGTCGCCGTCTGCGACCTCGCAAGGGAGCGGTTGGCCCGGATCGGCCGACGGTACCCCGACGTCCCGCGAACGACCTCGTACGCCGATCTCCTGGAGGACCGGAACGTCGAGGCGGTTGCGATCGCCACCACCGTCGGCACCCACTTCGATCTGGCGAAGGCCGCTCTCGATGCCGGCAAGCACGTGCTCGTCGAGAAGCCCCTGGCGTCGTCCTCCCAGGATGCGCTGGCGCTGACCGAATGGGCCGACGCAAGGCACCTCGTGCTGATGCCGGGGCACACGTTCCTCTACAGCCCGCCGGTGAACCTGGTTCGAGACCTGATCCATGCAGACGAGCTCGGCGACATCTACTTCGTATCGTCCAGCCGGGTCAATCTCGGTCTCCACCAGCCGGACGTGAGCGTGATCTGGGACCTCGGCCCGCACGACTTCTCGATCCTGCGCTACTGGCTTGGTGAAGCGCCATCGTCCGTCTCCGCGACGAGCAGAGGGTGCGTGATGCCGTCGATGCCCGATGTCGCGTTCGTCAACCTCGGCTTTCCCTCGGGCACGATCGCCAACGTCCACCTGGCGTGGCTCGCTCCGACGAAGCTGCGGCAGACGGTCGTCGTCGGCTCGCGCAAGATGGTGGTCTACGACGACGGCAGCCGGGAGCCGATCCGAATCCATGACTCCGGAGCGGTGCTCGAGGACCCGGAGACCTTCGGCGAGTACCGGCTGACATACCGCACGGGCTCGATCATCTCGCCGCCGATCGACGCGAGCGAGCCCCTCGCGATCGAGCTTCGCGACTTCTGCCGTGCGATCCGGGAGCACGTCGAGCCGATCTCGTCCGCGCAGATCGGGCTCGACGTCGTCGAGATGATCGAGGCGGTCGAGCAGGCAATCGGTGAGCCGGGACTGATCGTGGGCGTCGGGCGGGGCCAATGAGAGCTGTGCTGGCCAACCCCAGGCTGCCTCTCTGGCAGACGACCGCCGTCGGGCTTTCGATCCTGCTGGCCTACGGTCTGGTGTCATCGGCGTGGGCCGGGACGATCGTCGTGCTCCTCGCCGGCGGCGCCCTCGTACTCGTCCTCACGGTCTGGCTGCCGCCGCAGATCTTCGTAGCCGCCTCGCTCGCCCTGCTCGTGACGTTCCAGTTGTCTGCCGAGCACCCATTCGTCTTCGGCGGCATCCGACCCTTCGTCCCCGGCGACATCCTTCTGTACACGAGCGACCTTCTGATCGTCTTCGTGATCGTCAGGGCACTGGCACCTCATCCCCGACGAGCGGTCGACTGGAGCATCCTCGACATACCGACGGCCGTCGCCCTCGGCCTCTGGGCGCTCATGATGATCATGGCGGCGGCACGGGGCTATCAGGCTGGCACGCCGACCGAATCCCTCGCTCGGCTGGGCGATCAGGTCGTCTATTACCCCATCCTTGCGTGGGGGTTCGTCAGGGTGCTGCGCGAGCGTGGCGTATCCGCGACCCTGGTCGGCAAGGCACTCGCGGCGACTGCGCTCGCATTCGTCGCCTACACGGCGTTCGAGCGGCTCACCCACCAGCGCTTCGAGGATCCGAACGCCGCGACGGGACACCTCGGCTCCGTGGTCACCGCCCACGGCATCACGCTGCACAGGGACTACGGCTTCTACTCCGCGTACGACCTCTACGGCCTCGCGGCCCTGGCTGCGATCTCGTACCTGCTTTTCGCCGGACGGCCGGCGGGACCGATCCTCCCTGCCGCCGGGATCTTCCTCGGCGCGAGCGCCCTGACGCTCGTCCGCGGAGTCGTGTTCGGGATGCTCGTCGGCGTTGTGCTCCTGACGCTGCTCGCGTTTCGGACGAGACGCCCAGACAGGCGGCAGACCCAGAGACTCCTCCCACTCGCGGGACTCCTCGCGGTCGTGGTCGTGTTGTTCTCGAGCATCTCGCCCTCGAGCGCTCGAGGCATGGCCGAGCGCTTCCTGCCCGGCCTCACCCCCCAGTCACAGGCCTCTGTCCAGACCGCTCAGTACCGACAGCAGGCGCTCTCGTTCGGTTTCCACGAAGCGAATGCCCGCCCGTTCGGCAACGGCCTCGCTTCGAACGTTGCCTCTGCACAGGGCCTGGCCGAGGCCGGTTTTCTCGCTCATTCCGCCTGGGCGACGATGCTCGTCTACACCGGCTGGGCGGGCGTCCTGGCGTTCCTCTCGTCGGTGTTCCTGCTCATCCGTCGCTCCACACGGTTGCCGGACGGTCCGGGCTGGCTCAAGCCGTTCTTCGTGGCAGCCTTCGCGCTGCTCCTCGTCGAGGGGTTCGGCTCGGACAGCATCGTCGGCCAGCCCTGGGTCCTCGGCGAGGCGGCTCTCGTAATCGGCCTCCGATTCGGTCTGGCAGATCTCGATGGCTGACGCCGCTCCGAAGGTCGCGGTCGTCATTCCCGTCCACGACGGGCTCGAGCTCACGCGCCGGTGCCTTTCGGCGTTGGAGGCTCAGCGGCCGGCCGAGTTCGAGACCGTCCTCGTCGACGACGGCTCGACCGACGGCACGACGGACTACGTCCGAACCCGTCATCCACGTGTAACGGTGCTGAAACGGGACGGAACCCTCTGGTGGAGCGGAGCCGTCAACGCAGGCTGCCGACACGCGATCGCGCACGGTGCCGACGTCGTCGTCCTGTTCAACAACGACAACGTCGACTGCTCGGTGGACGTGATCTCGCGCCTCGCCGGGGTCGCGTATGCCACGGGTGCATGTGTCTCGGTCGTTGCGCTCGTCGAAGGGGCAGGCGGGGACCGGACCATCCTCCACTCGGGGGGCAGCCTGGACTGGCGCGGCCGCGGCCAGCAGCTGCGCGAGACCGGTCTCGCCTTCGCGGCCGACGAACGGGTCGAGGAGTGCGACTGGCTCCCCGGAACCGCGCTGGCCGTTCGTACCGATGTCTTCGATGCCCTCGGCGGCGCGGACGACCGTCGGTTCCCGCAGTACCGCGGCGACATCGACCTCACGCTCAGAGCGCGCCGGGCCGGCCGCAGCTGTCTCGTCGTCCGCGACGCCTGGGTGCTGAACGACAAGTCGCAGACGGGATTTCGCTTCGACCGCCCGCTGGGCCCCCGGAGGGTGGTGGCCGGGCTCGTCTCGCGCCGGTCGCCGTACAACCTCCGCGAGGCGGTCCGGTTCGCCGTCCGCCATTGCCCTCCCGGACTCGTCCCCCGCTATCTCGCTCTCTACTACGGCCGATATTTCTACGCCTGCCTGAAGGCCGATCACCCGGGCGTCGCCCGGCTTCGAAACAAGGTCGTTCGGAGCAGCGGCTCGGTCACGTCCCCATGAGCGCCGTTGCCGTCTCGTCGGTGGAGGGCCGAGCGACTCGGGGCGGGCCACTGCGGCTCGCGCTGGTGTGCTGGTCCGGGAATGTGGGCGGAGCCGAGGTCTTCTCCGCCGATCTGGCGGTTGCGCTTCGTGAGCAGGGCGCCGAACCGGGAGTGGTGGTCGTCGGCGCCGACGGACCGATCTCCGACAGGTTGGACGCCACCTCCGTTCCCCGCGTGACGCTCGGGCTGGCCCGGGGATCGCGCGTGCTCGTCCATCCGCGTCGGCTCGCCCGAGCGGTGACAGACGCGGGCCGGGACGGCGCGATTCTCCAGTCGGACGGCTACCTCGCCGCCGCGCTCAGGGCCGGTGGGTACCGGGGCCGTATCGTCGCCGTCCAGCACGGCGCGGTGCTGCTTCGCTCCTGGCTACCGGCCTGGCGCCGCGTCCTGCGTGAGGTCGACCAGCTGAGCGGCGTACCGGCTCTCGACGCCCTCGTCGTCGTCTCGGATTCCGCACGCCTCACGGCGTCACGTCATCCACATCCCCGACGGATGCTCACGATTCACAACGGGGTCGACCTCGAGCGCTTCCGGACCCGCCCGGCGGAAGCACAGGGAGGCGGTCTCGTCGTCGGCTTTGCGGGACGGTTGATCGAGGGAAAGGGAACGGAAGTCCTCCTCCACGCGCTCGCCCGGATCCGTGACGATTCCCTGCGGGCCGAGATCGCGGGCGAAGGGCCTGCGCGCGATGCTCTCGAGTCGCTCGCCAATCGTCTCGGGATCGCCCCGCGGGTGCACTTCCGCGGCCCGGTCAACGACATGGCGGCGTTCTGGCAGACGTGCGACCTCGCCGTCGTGCCGTCGCATCCACCGCACGTCGAGTCCTTCGGGATCGTCGCAATCGAGGCGATGGCCTCCGGCTTGCCGGTCGTGGCGACTGCGAACGGTGCCCTTCCCGAGCTCGTCACCCACGGCCGCAGCGGGACGATCGTTCCCGAAGGCGATCCCGACGCGCTCGCGGCAGCGCTCGACACGTACGCGGCCCACCCCTACCTCCGCGTCGAGGAGGGCCGCCAAGGGCGGGCCGACTGCGAGCGCTGGTTCGGCATCGGCCGTTGCGCGCAGGCCTACCTGGAGCTGTTCGAGTCCCTGGGGACCGGCGAGGAGCCGACGGCCGCCTGATGCAGGCATCAGCCGCAACCGCCGGGCGCGCCGCAGCCGAGCCCCGCCCGGACCGGGGCAGCCAGCCCGAGCCCGATCGCGACGCGCTCGGGTCGGGCCAGCTCGGAAGCGGGTTTGCCTGGGCAGCCGGCGCCAGAATCGGCGCCTACTCGGCCGCTCTGCTGAGCGGGCCACTGCTCGCCAGGATGCTGACTCCTGACGAGCTCGGCGATTACTTCCTGGCGACGACCGTCGCCACCGTAGGCGCGATGCTCGCCCTGATGGGACTCAGCGGGGTCGCCCTGCGCGAGGTCTCGTCCGCGCTCGGCCTGGGTCGCCCGGACGACGCGCGCGCGGCGATCGTCGCGACCGTCGGCCTCGCCTGCATCACCGGCGCAGCGACCGCGGGCCTCCTGCTCTCGCCCGTCGGACACCTCCTCGCCGTCGACGTCCTGCACTCGGAGCGACTCGACGATCTCAGACCGCTCCTCGCAGCATGGATGGTCCTCTTCATGGCCGGGATCCTGGCCACGAACATCTGGCGTGGCCTGGGCAACGTTCGTCTCGCCGTCGTTCTCGGCGATTTCGGGCCAAAGGCGGCATTCGCCGTCGGCGTCGCAGTGCTCTGGCTCGTTTCTCGAGCGGTTGGGCTGGAAACCGTTCTCTGGCTGTGGATCGGGGTCTCCGCAGTACTCGTCGGCGCCTGGACGATCCTGCTCGCCCGCCGTACCTCATCCTTTCCGGCCGGCCGGCGGATGCCAGGGCTCTCGCTCGCCGGCGCAGGGATCGCGATCCTGGTCACGGGGATCATGTGGCAGGCGCTGGACCAGATCGACCTCGTCATCCTCGCCAATGCTGCGCCTCATCACGACGTCGCGCTCTACGGCGCGGCGGCCCGCATCTCGCTGCTGCTCGCCGTCCCGTTGATCCTGGTCGAGTTCGTCATCTCGCCCGTAGTCGGCGCGATGACCGCGCGCGGCGAGATCGATGCGCTTCAGGTCGTTCTCCGTCGGGGCGCGACGATCGCGATGATTCCGACCGCGCTGGGCGCGATCGCCGTGGTGGTGGGCGGCCGCTGGATCCTCGAGGGCCTTTACGGCTCGTACTACGGGCAAGCCTGGCCCGTGCTGGCGGTGCTCGCCCTGGGCGATCTCGCCTTCGCGCTGACAGGATCGTGCGGACTAGTCCTCTGGATGGCGGGCCACCAGCGCCTGACGGCTGCGGTAGCGACGGCCTTCGGCGTGGCCACGCTCGGCGGCGCGATCGTCGCGGCCCGCGCGTTCGGAATGCTGGGCCTGGCGATCACGATGGTGATCGGCATCGTCGGGCAGAACGCCGTCCTGCTCGTTCTCGCCCGCCGACGGCTCGGAGTCTGGACGCACACATACCTGCGTCCGAGAGAGATCGTGGGCGGGGTGGCGTCGGTCATCCACGCGGTGCCGGATGCGCCTGCCGTCGGGTTCTCGAGCTCCGTCCACCCGAGCCGATGAGCGTCAAGCCCCGCGTCCACCGGACGCTGCACAGCATCGGAGTCGACGTCGTCCGTTACGACGGGAGGCACTTCCCGGCTCGGAGACGTGCTGAGATCCTCGACGCGCTCACCGTGGATCTCGTGCTGGACGTGGGTGCCAACGAGGGTCAATTCGGCCGAGACCTCCGGCGCGAGGGATACCGGGGAGAGATCGCGTCGTTCGAGCCCCTCGGCGACGCCTTCGAGCGTCTCGCTGACGGATGCGACCCCTCCTGGAAGGCCTACCGGATCGCGTTGGGCGCCGCCACCGGCCCGGCTGTGCTCCACCGAGCTGAGAACTCCTGGAGCAGCTCGCTCCTGCCGATCACGGCCCAGCACGTCGAGGCGAGCCCCGACGCGACCTACGTGGGTACCGAGGAGGTCGACGTACGGACACTCGACTCCTACGGCTTCGAGGGCCGCGTCTACCTGAAGATCGACGCCCAGGGGTTCGAGACGCCGATCCTCGAGGGCGCCCGGGAAACGCTCGACCGTTCGGTGGTCGCTCTGGAGCTGGAGCTTTCCACGACCGCGCTCTACGAGGGCCAGGCCCTGATGGGAGACGTGCTCAACGACCTCCACACGCGCGGCTTCTCCGTCCTGTCGCTGGCGCCGTGCTTCGTACATCCCGCGACGCGGGAGATCCTCCAGTTGGACGGCATCTTCGCCAAGCGGCCCCAGAACGGAGGCGACTAGCCCTCGTGGGTCAAGTGCCGCGCAACCTCGTCGCCGATCTTCAGTCGAGGCTCGAGTTACGGCGTGCCGTCGAGACCGGGACCTGGCGTGGAGAAGGTGCGCGGCGCCTGGCGGCTGTCTTCCCGGAGGTCATGACCGTCGAGCTGTCCTCCGACCTGCACGCGGACGCGCGCTACGCCCTTGCCGCCAGTCCACATGTTCGAGTCCTGCACGGGCCCTCGCCCGAAGTTCTCGCCGAGGTCGTCGACGGGACGCCGACCCTCTACTGGCTGGATGCCCACTGGAGCCACGGAGACACGGCCGGCCGGGACGACCAGTGCCCGCTGCTCGAGGAGATCACGGCGATCGCCGGCGGCTGCACGATGGACGACTGCGTCCTGATCGACGACGCGGACTACTTCCTGGCGACGCCCGCCGGTTCGTTCGACCCCGCTCAGTGGCCGTCCATCTGGCAGGTGTTCGAGGCGCTGCGGTCGGTGTGGCCCGACCACCACGTCAGCGTCGCCCACGACATCGTGGTCGCCGTTCCCCTGCAGGCGCGTGACCTAGCGGATCACTTCGCGCACGAGTCGATCGGTCACTACTGGCCACTCCATCGCCGGGCTCGCCGCCGCGTGCTGGCGCAGATGCTCACGCGGCTAGAGCGGGAGGGGCAATGAGCGCCCTGAAGGTCCTCGTCGTCACGAACATGTATCCGACGAACGAGGTCCCTTGGGCAGGTGTCTTCGTCGCCGAGCAGGTCGAGGACCTACGCGCGCTCGGCCTCGACATCGACGTCTTCTCTTTCGACGGCCGGGTCGACTGGAAGGAATACCCGCGCGCAGCGCGCTCGCTGCGACGAGTCGCGGGCGGGAACGGCTGGGACCTCGTCCATGCGCACTACGGGCTGACCGGCGCAGTCGCGTTGACGCAGCGCCACACACCGGTGGTCACGACCTTCTGGGGCAGTGACACGTTCGTCCCCTGGCAGCGTGCGGTCTCCTACGTGGTCGCACGGCTGACCGTCCCGCTGTTCGTCAGCGAGCTCGGACGTGCGCGGCTGCACCGCCGAGCCGCGGCCGTAGTGCCGTCGGCGGTCGACACCAGGCGCTTCCGTCCCCGGCCGCGTGCGGAGGCTCGACGGGAGCTGGGCTGGGACGAGAACGGGCTCTATGTCCTGCTGCCGGGCCCGCGTGGGAGCGCGATGAAGAACGCGGCCCTCTTCGACGCCGCGCTGAACTCGCTTCCGGCAGAGCTTGGAGCACGGGGTGTCGCCCTCGAGGGCTACACCCGTGATGGAGTGGCGTTGGTGATGAACGCCGTCGACGTCACGCTAATGACGTCGTTGTCCGAGGGCTCTCCGGTCGCCGTACGCGAGTCGCTCGCCTGCGAGACGCCTGTGGTCTCCGTGCCGGTGGGCGACGTGCCGGCTCTTCTGAGCGACCTTCCGGGGTGCGTGGTGTGCGAGCGGGATCCCAGAGCGCTGGCCGACGGCGTGCGGCAGTCGCTGGAGGCCGGACGCAGCCATGCGCTCCGCGAGCGGGCGGCCCTTTTCTCGCGAGAACGGACGGCGCGGAGAGTGCTGGCCGTGTACGAACGGATTTTGGGGCGACGACGATGAGGCGGCTGTGCATGGTCGTGCACGGGCCCTACCCGCTCGGCGAGCCTCGGGTCGAGCGCGAGGCGCTGGCCGCCCGTGCCGCAGGTTGGCAGGTTGAGGTGCTCGCGACGCGCAGAGCGGGCGAGGCTGCGGAGGAGCAGGTGGACGGCGTGCTCGTTCGTCGCCTGCCGATCGAGCACCGGCGCGGGGCAGGCTTCGCGGCTGCGTTACGCGAGTACGTCGGGTTCACCTGCCTGGCCACGAGAGAGCTGGCACGGGGGCCATGGCACGAAGTGGTTCACGTCCACGCTCCGCCCGATTTCCTGATCGGCGCAGCTTTCGTGCCACGGCTTCGCGGGGCTCGGGTGATTCTCGACATCCACGACCTCTCCTCGGACATGTTCGCGATGCGATTCAGCGACCGTTTCGGAGCGGGCGCGGCCAATGTGCTCTTGCGGATCATCGAACGCGTCGCGACGCGGGCGGCAGATGCAGTCGTCACGGTGCACAAGCCTTACCACGACGAGCTCCAGCGGCGAGGCGTTGCTACGCAAAAGCTCACCGTACTTTTGAACAGCGTCGACGAGTCGCGGCTTCCGGCAGTCGGGCGGGAGTCTTCGGCGGACGGATTCCGGATCGTCTACCACGGGACGATCACGCCGCACTACGGTGTCGACCTGCTCGTGCGGGCGGCGGCTCAGGCTGCGATGAGGGTAGAGGATCTGCGGCTCGAAATCTACGGCGAGGGCGATGAACTGCCTGCCCTTCGTGCCCTTGCCGGTGAGGTGGGGCTCTCGGAGCGTCTTAGCACGAGTGATGGCTACCTCCCACTCAATACGGTGCTCGAGCGAATCGCAGGGGCCTCGGTTGGCGTCGTTCCGAACCGGCCGACCCGGCACCACCGCCTCGCGCTCTCCTCGAAGGTGTTCGAATACGTCGCTCTCCGGATCCCCGTGGCCGCTGCCGATCTGCCGACGCATCGGGCCCACTTCTCGGAGGACGAGGTGCGCTTCTTCCGCGCCGGAGACGAGTCGGCGCTAGCCGCAGCGCTCGTCGACGTCGCTGCCAATCCCGATACGGCGCGTCGCCGCGCGGAGAAAGCTCTGAAGCGGTACGAGGCCTACCGCTGGTCCGAGCAGGCGCGCCGCTATGTCGAGCTCTTGGACCGGCTGGCCAGATGACGCGCGGGATTGCCCACCACGGTTGCCCGCGGCTCCACGTCCCGCGTGACTACGGCTCCAGCCCCGACGATCGCCCCGGCACCGATTATCAGGCCGCCCAGGATGACCGCCCCGGAGCCGATACTGGCGCCCTCTTCGACGCGAGTCTCGAGCAGCTTCCAGTCTGCCTCGGTCCGAAGCAATCCGTCGTCCGTTGTCGCCTGCGGGTACTTGTCGTTGACGAACACGGCGCCGTGCCCCACGAACACGCCGTCGCCGATCATCACCCCCGTGCAGATGAAGGCATGGCTCTGGATCTTGCAGTCGGCCCCGATCTGGGCCCCGCGCTGGATCTCGACGAACGGCCCGACCCGGGTGTTGTCGCCGATCTTGCAGCCGTAGAGATTCGTGAACTGCTGGACGACCACGTTCTCTCCGAACTCGACGTCGTCGATCACGCGCGGCTCGGCATCGTTGACGGGCGCGACGGCCACCCTCGTAGGATAGGAGCACCACGGTGAGCGGGCTACGCGTGCTCGTGCCCACGAGCCGTAGCTGGTACCGGATCGTCAGCGCAGGCGCGATCCTCGACTTCGAGAACGCGATGGCCGAGAGCGCCGCCGTGGATTTCGTCGATGTGCCGCCGCTCGGCCGTCGCGCGCGTGTTCGAGCCGTCGTATCGGAGCGGAGAATGCACCGGCCGATCGCGCTCGCAGACGACTACGACCTCTGCTTCCTCGCCGTGTTCCAGCCGGAGGACATCCGCGCATTGGCCTTTCTCGGCGGACTGCGCCGCCGGTGCCGGCGCGTGGTCGTGTACGTCTTCGACGCCTGGACCTCTTCGAGTGCCACCCTGCAGCGCCACCGCGAGCTGTGGCGACTGTGCGACAAGGTGTTCGTCTCGTTCCCGGCCGCCGTGGAGGCCTGGCGCTCCCAGCTCGACTGCCCCGTCGAGTATCTGCCCCAGGCGATCGATCCCGCACGGTTCCATCCGGGGTCGGACCGCCCGATCCACGTCCTCTCGATCGGGCGTCGACTGGAGTCGGTGCACCGGCAACTGGTCGGCATCTCCTCACGGCACGGCCTCTGGTACCAG
>Ga0070679_100003033_pt1 | contig 15341 bp, 7 predicted proteins | sample KBSC63BmetaG_FD_65652 | JGI IMG/M metagenome (GOLD analysis project Ga0070679, IMG submission 65652) | Corn rhizosphere microbial communities from Kellogg Biological Station, Michigan, USA - KBS C6-3B metaG | ecosystem: Host-associated > Plants > Roots > Rhizosphere | place: USA: Michigan... | reverse complement strand
CGCCCGGCGGCGCCTGCACTACCACGATGAAATAGTTCTGGTCTTCTTGCGGGACAAACCCGGTCGGCACACGGAGATACATGTAAGCCGTCAGCGCCAACCCACCCAAGAACAGCACCACCATCACGTACCGGATTTTTAGAACGCTGGTAATAATCTTTCCGTAGACTCGTCCCGTGCCGTGGATCGCGCGATCGATGCCATGCGCGAAGGTACGGTAACCCTCCGACAACCACTCGATTCGAGTCCAATCGAAAATTGAATATTTCTTCTCTTCTCCGCGCAGCAGAATAGCCGCAAGGGCCGGCGATAACGTAAGTGCGTTGAAGAGGGAGATTGCAATGGAGAAGGCGATCGTCAGCGAGAACTGTTTGTACAAAATCCCCGTGGTGCCCGGGAAAAACGATACCGGCACAAATACCGAGATCAGCACCAGCGACGTAGCAACGACTGCGCTCGCCACCTCCGACATCGCAACGGAGGTTGCGGTGTGCGGGTCGGTGCCATCTTCATTGATGTGGCGTTGAGCGTTCTCAATGACCACGATGGCGTCGTCTACCACGAGTCCCGTCGCCAGAGTGATTCCGAATAGCGTCAGCGAGTTGATGGAGAAGTTGAAGATCTTGATGAACGCGAACGTACCAATCAATGACACCGGGATTGTGACTGCGGGAATGATAGTTGCGCGCCAATCCAGCAGGAAGAAGAAGATCACAATCACAACGATGATGATCGCTTCTTCAAGGGTACTCACCACTTCCCTCACCGAATCACCAACTACCGTGGTTGTGTCGAACGCGATCACGTATTTGATGCCTGGGGGAAACGACTTCGCTAATTCGATCAGCTCGGCCTTCGCCGCTTTATCCACTTCCAGAGCATTTGCATTCGAGAGTTGCTGCACACCGACGCCGATAGCTTCATGTCCGCTGTACATGAGATTCGTGTCGTAACTCTCGGCGCCGATCTCAGCGCGTCCCACATCTTTCAGCTGGATGATTCCATTCGGCGTGTTCTTGAGAATGATGTTCTCGAACTCGCGCGGATCTGACATACGTCCGACTACCCGCAGCGTGACCTGGAAATTTTGCTTCGCATCGGATGGCGGACGTCCCAACTGACCAGCCGGAATTTCGACGTTCTGCTCTTGCAATGCGGAAATCACATCAGCCGCCGTCAACTGCCGAGCAGCCAGCTTCGTCGGATCAAGCCATATGCGCATCGCGTACTTGCGTTCGCCGAAGATGACCACATCGCCCACGCCAGGAATTCGTTTCAGGGCGTCCTTGACGTAAACATCGAGATAGTTCGAGATGTACTGGTTCGAAAGGCTGTTATCGGGAGAGAAGAAACCGGCAGCGAATACGAAGTTCGGATTCGCCTTGGTAATGGTGATTCCGGTGTTTTTGATTTCCTGCGGAAGGCGTCCGGTGGCCGTCGCCACGCGATTCTGCACGTCAACGGCGGCTACGTTCAGGTCGTAGCCTGTACGAAACGTCACATTGATGTTGCTGGTGCCGTCATTCGAACTCGTCGAGGTGATGTAGTGCATTCCCTCAACGCCGTTGATCTGCTGCTCCAGCGGTGTTGTTACCGCCGACTCGACCACCTGCGCATTCGCGCCGACGTAGTTGCTCGTGACCGTGACTTGCGGAGGGGCAAGGTTCGGGTACAGCGAAATCGGCAGCGTCGGGATGCAGACAGCTCCTGCCAGAATGATCAACAACGCGCAGACAGTCGCGAAAATCGGACGCTTAATGAAAAAATCGACCAAAGAGATATCCCTCCGGCAGCTCTCGTTCCGCAGCCGTTTCCTATGAACTAAAAGAGTTTTTCTAAAAGTTAGCTGATGGGGTGAACCGGCACGCCGTCGATCAGGAACTGAATGCCGGAAACAATTACCTTGTCCCCAGGATTTAGACCACTCGTCACCACGTAGTCATTCCCTACCGTATCGCCGAGAACGACCGCCTTCTGCTTAGCGACTGTCCCGTGTTCTCCCTGCGTCGCGACATAAACGAATGGCTGACCGCCAATGCGCGCAACCGCGAGAACGGGGACCTTCGGTGCTGGAGCTGTACTCCACACCACGCGAGCTTTCACCAGCTGCGAATTTCGAAACTTGTCGAGCGACGCGTGGATTGGCGCCTTCACGAGGACGCCCTGCAATGCGTTGTCTACCTGCTGCGAGATGAAATCAATCTTCGTCTTCTCGATCAACTCGCCTCGGCTGGTGACAATCTCCACGGGAAGTCCCATCCGTATATCCGACGAAAGTTCCGTCGGAATGTAAATGTAGGCTTCCAGATCCTTGTTTTCGTCGACCGTGGTTAGTACTGTCTGCGGAGACACGTAATCACCAAGATGCACCGGTATATCGCCCACGAGACCATCAAAGGGCGCCACCAGGTTGTAATAAGCCAGCTGGCGTTGCTGGGTCACAGTCGCAGACCGGGAAGCTTCCCAGTCCGCTTTCGCGTTCTCATATGCCTGAACGGCGAGGTCGTAACTCTGCTTGCTGGTCACCCCGGCTTCGTATAGCTTGCGCTGGCGCTCTACTTCCGTTTGATTGTAAATATAGGTCGCCTTCTTTTGCGCCTCGGTGCTGGTTTGCTGATTGACCGTAGCTTCCTGCTTCAGCGGGTCGATCGTCATCAACACCTGTCCCGCACGCACGTGATCCCCGGATTTAACGAGAATGCGCGTCAGCGAGCCATCTACTTGCGGCTGGATCGTGGCTGAGCGCCGCGACTTCACCGTGGCTACGTATTCGTCCGAGCGCGCTACAGGCGACAACGACACAGTTTCTGTTTGCACGGGGAGCGCTTGCGGTGCAGGCGGCTGCTTCGCCTCCGTATTGCTGCACCCAGAGTGAACGAGCAGAACAACACCCACAAAAGCCACAAGCCAAATCTGCGACACCCTCTTCAAGTTGCCCATCCTCCAAAACATGCTATTGAAAGGAGAAGATGCTTTTAGCCCTGCGACGGATTCAGTTTGTATAGATTCAGAGACGACGGATTCGGGCTTTTGTCACGCCTAATGCGGCATTGCATTTGTACGCGAGGAATGCAACAGCAACAAAAAAAGGCAGGTCCTGAGTTCGTCAGAACCTGCCGTTAGCCGATGAGACGCTGATGATTCTTGGCTAACTAAAACGTGAAGTGCAATCCATACTGGAGTTCCCGTCCGGCGTTCCCAACCACCGACGTTGCCTGGCCAAAGCCATTCGTCAATGTTTGGTGACTAATGACGTTGTTGGTTGGGCTGCATGGCGCGTACATCCCGGCGGCATTCGCGGTACCGCAGTTTACGGTGGCGAATGTTGTACTGGCGCCAGCCAAACCGTTGGTTTGATCGCCGCGGAAATTCGCGTGGTTGAGCAGGTTGAACAGATCGAGGCGGAACTGCATTCTGACGCGTTCCGTCAGCTTGAAGTTCTTGTCGATCGATAGATCGGTGTTCAACAGGCTCGGCCCACGGCAGTAGCCTCGCGGCTCCATGTTCGGCATGATGGTGCCGATCTGGTAGCCGACCAGCGTGAATGCATTTGGATTGACCACCTGATCGCCATCCGAGACGCCGCAACTCTGCCCTGGAACAATCAGGGGACGTTGCATGCTTCTTTGGTTGGCATTGTTAAACAGCCCCTGCAGTCCATCTCCGTAGGCGGAGCCTGCCCTGAGACTCGCATTTTCCTGGATACCGTTCTGGTATGCCGTCTGCGAGTTACCCATGGCTTCCGTCGTAATCAAACCCAACTCCCATCCTCCCAACGCACCTCGAACCACTGAGTTCATATGGCTGAGGTCGGGCAGGTAGTAGTTGAAGTTTGCCGTGAAGATGTGAGGCCGATTGATCGCTGAGTTGCCACGATCCAACCGTGGATTGGTGGGATCCGTGAAACTCTCCGGCCCAATGTTCCCCGAAGAGTCGTCCAGGAGCACGTTCGCGATCGAGTGCGACCACGTATAAGCCGCAGTCAACTGCGATCTCTTGTAACGCGTCTTGAACAACGTCTGCAGCGAGTGATAGGTCGCGTCGCCTTGATGAGTGAACCAGGTCAGCGCACTCGAGTAATTGTTGAACTCGTAGAATCCGGCCGCCTGCACATCCCCGCTCCCCATAAACGACGCGGCCAACCAGTTCTGCGGAGCAATCTGGTTGAGGTCGTAACTTGAGGTCTGGTGTATCGCGTGGTTTCCAACGTAGCCCAACTCGAGCGTTGTGTCTCGAGCAAGGCTGCGCTGCACGCTGAAGTTCCACTGATACGAGACGGGAACGATGTCTCTTGCGTCCATACCTCCTGATGGAGCGGCGCCCGGATTGAGCGCTGCTACGCCGCCATCCAAGGGCCGGTGGTAGCTGGCCGTAATAGCAAATGGAGCGTTGTCGACCAAAGTGTAACGGCTTACGCGCTCACGCTGGAAGAACTCGCCCGCACCGATGCGGACCGCCGTGTTCCCATCGCCCCAAGGATCCCACGCGATACCAACTCGCGGTGCGATCATGTGATTGTTGTTGTTAACCAGCGCACGGCCAGGTCCAGGAGTTCCGGAACTGAAGTTGGTTCCAAACTGCGCATTCGCGGCGCCGCAAGGATCCGTGCCCGCCACGATCCACAGCCCATTGCAGGCGTCAGATGGCGACAGCGCAGGATTATAGAGCGAAGGCTGGAAATTCGTGAGCTGGTTATTCGGTTGATAAGGAGCGTACAAGAAGGACCAGCGCAGACCGACATCCACTGTCAGCCTCGGAGTAACCTTCCAGTTGTCGGCAATGTAGAACTCGTCATCATGCCAGCGCAATTGCGCGCGGACATTCGTCGAGGTCTCCTGCAAGTTCCAGGCAGCGCCCGGGAGCAGGACGTTGGCGAGGTTATTCCCCGTACCGCGAATCGTTCCCGCAGCGTCGGTATAGGTGAGATTTCCGTCATTGGTGCCGAATATCGGCCGCTCCGAGCTGGACGTACTTACATCTTCATTCTTTCCATTCCAACTCATCAGCACACCGAACTTCAGCGTGTGCTTTCCGATGATCTTCGAAGCATCGTCTTTCGCTACGTACAGGTCGAGTGTGTTGTTCCAGGGAGCGATTGACCAGTAGTTGTTCCCGCTCCCGTAGTTCCCCATTCCGCCCCACATGGTGGGCACACCGGCAGGATCGCGCTTGATCGACTGTGGATACTCGGTCGGTATGGCAGCGCTGATTGCATTCAGCAAAGCTGGCCCGTACAGGTATCCATTGTTGGGATTAACTCCGCCGGGAGTAATGTTGATGCGATTGTTCGAATACGAAAACTCCGCATCATTCACCATCGTCGTTCCGATTGTTCGGGTCCACTTGCCGACGATGCTCTTGGAGGGCTGCGCCCAATTGTCATTCAATGCCGGGAAGGGATCTTCTCCCCAATAGCCGGCGTTGTAAGCATTGTTCGTCCACGTGTCCTGGGTAAAGCGGCCCATGATCGTGTTGTTCTTGTTCAGGTTGTAGTCAGCACGGAGGTTCTCCTGCCGCCACATCAGGGGCGTCGCCAATGACGACGACCAATTGTTTCCGTTCACCGTTGCCTGATTCGGCAGCGGATATTTTTCGGCTAATAGCAATCCCGCCGCGCTCGGGTTCGCAATTTTCAGCGGATTGCCAGCCGCCTGCAGCGCGACTGGAATCGTCGGAGTGGGTTCTCCGCAACTTACGCCTTGCGAAAAATCGCCCAGGGCTTCAGCAGCGGTTGGGACACAAGCCGTCTTCGTGATGCCGCGGATTTCATGGTTCCACTCCTGGCTCCAGAAGAAGAACAACTTGTTCTTGATGATTGGACCACCAACTGAGTAGCCCCAGTCATTGCGTCTTACTTTGTCTTTGCCATCGTGCGGAAGCGTCTGCCCGGCTGCATCGGCAATCGCAGTGCGCTGTGCCGCGAAATAAGTTCGCGCGTTGAGCACGTCATTACGTCCGCTGTACAGCGCGCTCCCGTGCCAGTCATTACTTCCACTACGGGTGACGATATTGATAACCGCACCGGCAGCCTGGCCATATTCAGCGCCATAGCTGTTGCGCAGCATCTTGAATTCCGCAATCGACTCGATCGATGGATAGATCAGAATCGTGCGGTTCGAACCGGTGTCGTTGTTGTTAGCGCCATCCACCAGGTAAAGGTTGTTCGTGGTGGCATTTCCGTTCACCGAGAAATCAACGCCGCCTTGCAGGCCTTTGTTCTTGCTGTCGAAGTTGTTGGCCGCTGATACTCCCGGCGCCAACTGCGTCAACTGCACAAAACTGCGTCCATTCAGCGGCAGTTCGCGAACCTGCTGCCCTTCGACGGTTTCGCCGAGAGATGCATTGTCGGTCTGCACCTGAATCGCATTGGCTTCCACGTCCACATGCTCGGTTGCGCTTCCTAACTGGAGTTTTACATCCACCATCGTTGTGGTGGATGCGTGTACTTCAACCGCATTCGTGACTGATTCCTTGAAGTTCGCGGCTTTTACTTCCACTTGGTATGTGCCCGTCGGCATGGCTTCAAATCTGTAATCGCCGGCGGAGTTTGTGTTCTGTGCGCGGGTAGCGCCCGTTGCGGTGTTGGTAATCGACACGGGAGCATCTGGAACAACTGCTCCGGTTTGATCTGTCACCGTTCCCGCAACTATGCCTGTTGTCACCTGCGCGTATGCAGATAACGCCAGACAAGCCACACAGAAAAACAACGAAACGATAAAACGCTTCATCGGGTCTCCTGCTTCTCTCGTTTGTGCCGATTTTTCGGCATTCTCTTTTTGTCAAAGAAAGCTCACCGCCCAGGCCGGGAGTCGCAGTGGCATGGTTCAGAAGTTCAAGCCAACTTCTGTCTCGAACGAGGTGAATAGAGTTCTGCTCCTGTCCTCTTGTGTTCATTCGCTTTTGCGTCGGACCTGTCCTCTGACGCGGAGTCGAAGCACGATTCAGCTACTCGGTCTGATGGGATTCTGCCTTACAGGTGGAAATACGCAATATCCACTTGACGATGTTTTCGTATGACCACTACGATTCGTGGTGATGAAAAGAGTTCCTTCCGGGATTGTCCCGATACTCGCCGTTGATCGAAGATTACCGAAGCCGCTGCAAAATCAGATCTACGACGGCTATCGTGCTGCTATCGTCGAACGCAGATTGCGCTCAGGACAACGAGTTCCATCCACGCGTGTGCTTGCCACCGAACTCGGCGTGTCTCGCATACCTGTTTTGAATGCCTACGCTCAACTGCTGGCCGAAGGCTATCTCGAAAGCCGCATCGGTTCCGGAACCGTGGTTTCCCGTTCGCTACCGGAACAGTTCGGAGTTTCCAAGCCAAGTCGCGCACACGTGACTGCCACGCGATCGCGGCCCAGACCTATTTCAAAAAATTCCGTGAACTTGCAAGCAATCGGAGTCGTTCCCTGGGCCCTTCACCAGGGAGCCTTCGGCGTTGGCCAGATTGCGTTCGACGCTTTTCCGTCTCGCGTGTGGTCCAGGCTGGTCGTGCGACATAGCCGCAATTCTCCAACGAGCGATTTGCACTACGGGCAGGCTATGGGCATGCGGGACCTCCGCGAAGCGATCGCCAGTTATCTCGGAACAGCCCGAGGTGTGCGCTGCGATGCCCAGCAGATCATGATCGTGAGTGGTTCGCAGCAGGCTCTCGAAATCTCCGCGCGCGTTTTGCTCGATCCCGGCAGTCGCGTATGGATTGAAGAGCCTGGTTATCAGTTGGCCCGCCATGTGCTTGCGATGAACGGCGCCCAGATGATCCCGGTTCCCGTTGATGAGGAAGGCATGGATGTTGCGGCCGGCATCGAGCGTTATCGCTACGCTCGAGCGGCATCGGTTACGCCCTCTCATCAATACCCGCTCGGGGTCACGATGAGCGCAGCGCGACGCCTTCAGTTGCTGGAATGGGCGGAAAGTTCTGGTTCGTGGATCTTCGAAGACGATTACGACAGTGAATACCGGTATGAGAGCAGACCGATCGCGTCGTTGCAGGGACTCGATTCCAATTCCCGCGTTATCTATATAGGAACCTTTAGTAAGGTGTTGTTTCCGTCCTTGCGCCTTGGCTATGTGGTCATTCCTCCGGATCTGGTTGATCACTTTGTTGCAGTACGCCGGGCGATGGACTTGGGACCTGCTACCTTCCTGCAGTCCGTGCTGGCCGACTTCATTCGCGAAGGCCACTTCTCAAGACATATTCGGCGGATGAGAATCCTGTACGCCGAGCGAAGAAATGTGTTGGTGAAATGTTTGAAGCAGGAATTCGGCTCCTCGGTTCAGGTACGAGGAGGAGAAGCCGGAATGCATCTTGTGATTACCTTTTCGAAGGGTGTGCCTGATCGCGAACTTACCAGGATCGCAGCGCACCAGAATCTATGGCTCCTGCCACTTTCAACTTGCTACTTTGGCAAACCGGCCTCCGAGGGCTTGATCATGGGATTCGGCAGCACCCCGGTCCAGGAAATACCGAAAGGTGTTCGTAAGCTGCGAAACCTGCTTCGAGCGAGTGGCCAGGAATTCGCCGCCTCGGAATCCGAATAAGCATCGGGAACCGATGAGCTAGTACTATCTTTTGGTCGCATCGCGATCTTGATGTCCAGGCATGAGTAGATGATATAGCAGACTAGCATGTCGCAGTTGACTTGCTCGGTTTACCCCGCCTACAACTGCAAATCTCTTCACCCTCCAGCCTGTGGATTTCCGGTATTGCTCTATTTATCAATGGGAAATGGTGGAAGTCGAATTGCCTCCCCTGGTGGTGCCGCTGGTCCTCTCTATAAACTCCCTGGGGTAAATATGAAGAAACTCGTTCTAATCGGCGCATCCTTCCTGCTAGGCGTCTTAGTCTTGTGCTCCACTTCTGTGGCCGACAATGTCCCGATTTCTGGAGGCGCTGGCGCTGATAACGACAATGATCAGTACATAACCATGCTTTTTGGGAGTTCCGAGATAGGACATTTTGGGAACATGGGACAGCCGCCAGTACCGACAGTGCGGAATTGCTCCCTTGGACAGGCGTGTCAAATTGAGCAAACGATAACGGCGGTATTCGTTTCGTATCCCAACGCGGCCGCTTATGGATACGATCTCGTTTACGCGCAGTTGTATTTTGATTTGGTCACGGCCCAGCCAGTGACGGGAAATGACATCGACCCACCCGGCGCTACCGTCACCGGTACGTTCAGCGGAATACTCGAGTTTCTCGACTGTGTGCCCGGGGCCGACTGCGCCTATTCTCTCCTTTCTCTGGATTCGGTTGGCTGCCTCCATGGGCCGGGGACTTGCGTTCCAGGGCCTCCAACTCCGCTCGATACATGTGGAGACAATGGCGATAATGCCTGCGTTTACAGCGTTTCTGGCATCGCCAGCGGATTCGCGGAAACGGGTAATCCGCGAGCGGCCAGCACTCTCAATTACTCGGGTACTGCCGTGCTAACTCCAGAACCGTCCAGCCTGATCATGCTCGGGACAGGCTTGCTGGCTATCGGTACGTTCGGGAAGAAACTACTTCGCACATGACCTCTTGCTTCCGCATCTTGCAACAGAGATGCTTACTTCGATGCGGCTGATTGATGACTTAGGCCCCACACATATGCAGCCAGTGCGGACGCCTGGTCAGGAGTGAGTTGTGCACCACCCATCGGCGGCATCGGGGCGCGATATCGCTTAGGCTCCGGCACGCCGTTCGTGATGACTCTCAATATTCCAGCAAAACTGCCGTCACTCCATAGCCATTGCCGACTCTTCAGAGAGGGAGCCAGCGGAGTACCAGTCCCTTTCGCGCCGTGGCAACCGGCGCAACTCGCTCCGCCCACTTGGCCGTGGTAAATGCGATCGCCGAGCGCCACCATTTCGGGCGTCGCTCCATCGGGTACAGGAGGAGGTGCGTTGGTGGCCGCCCCTGCTTGCGAGTTCGTGCCCTCGGGCGGCCTGGCAGAAGTCGCGACGACAACGCCTGCCGAAGCCGGCGCGCCCGGGCACGGAGTGCCTACTGCGGCACGGTTTCCGGGATCACCGTGATAGACAATCCGGTAGATGCGCCCGCGAATATCGTCCGAAACATAGAGCGCCCCATCGGGTCCGACGGCAAGCCCAGATGGACGGTGTGCAGCGCCCTCCGGAGTCTTCGTGGCCCCCGCAAAACCGTCGGCAAAGATCTCGCAATTGCCGGTCGCATGATCACCGTCGAGTGGCTGAAACACTACGTTGTAGCCACCTTGCGGATAGGGCGCCCGATTCCATGAACCGTGAAAGGCGATGAAGACACCGTCACGATAGCGGGCTGGAAATTCTTTCTGATCGTAACGCACCATTCCATTCGGTGCCCAATGTGCGGGGAATGCCGCGACCGGCGCGACCTTGTTCGCGCAAACACCGATGGCTTTGCCGCCATCACCGCCGTATTCCGGCGCAAGCACCAGCTTCTTCTGCGCGCCGTCGTAATAGCACTCGGGCCAGCCATAGTCGCCACCGGACTTCAACAGCATCAGTTCTTCTGCTGGCAGCGTCGCTTCCTCTTCAGGTTTGTAGAGTTCCGGCCAGTTCGAATGCAGCTGGTCTCGCCCGTGTTGGGTCACAAAGATGCGACCAGAGGAATCGATAGCGAAGCCCTCGGCGTTGCGTATGCCGGTTGCATAGCGATCGGCGGCTGAAAATGTCTGATTCGTTTTGTTCGCATCATAGCGCCAGATCCCCCCACGCGTTTCCAACTCTGTGCATGGATCGTTGCCAGGTATCTTGGGTTGCCGGTTTTTCGTCTGGCAGGAATTCGTGGCCGTAGCAACGTCGATGTAGATAGCACCATCGGGACTGATGATGAACGGGTGCATGGGATGATCACCACCAAGAGGCAACTTCGAGACGATGGTTTCAGCAGCACCTTTTGGAACAATCGAATCGGGGGGAAGCGAATATCGCACGATCCGATCGTTGATCTCCGCGTATATCGATCCCTTATAGATGGCAATGCCTAAACCACCTGCTCCGCCCGTGCGCGCGGTTTCGCCGAATCGCTCAATCACGTCAGCTTTGCCTGCACCTGTCGTGTCTTGCAGCGCAACAAGAAAACCGCCTTCAGGCGGCGTATCGAAGTTGTAATACTGCCCCGACCAAGTGTTGACGTAAACCACTCCGCTCGGACTGACTACCATGTGGCGAGCGTGACCAATGCCGTCAGCAAATACGGTCGCGCAAAAGCCCGGGGGCAACCTCAATCCGCTGCTGGAGCACGGTTCGCTCTTAGCTTTTTTCCCAGGGCTGGCCTGGCTTTGAGCCGAGACCGTCAGGCTCAAACCGCACGACACAGCGATGACGACAATTATGGAAGACAACTGGAGTCTGGATGAGCGCAGCAATTGATGAAGCCCCCCAATTTCGAATAACAGAACTGCAGCGGGAAATTCTAATATAACCGTCTGTCATCATCTGCGCTCCAATGTCTTTATCGGGTGAGCCACTCCAATGCCGTGCTTTGATCTACGCGTCCATCAGAGGGCGGCATGCATTCTGTTTTGCCGACGTGCGTTACATGCGTCTTTATGGCACCGACGGCTTCATGACACGCCTCTTATTGAGGTCAGATGGGAAGGATTGATCGGAAGCGAGGCAATCAAAAGAGGTGAGGTCGTTTCGTCAAACGGCCTCACACAGTGCTCTCGGCACGGTGCCAAGCGACGATTGGGGAAATCGTGACGCTACACCGTCCGGTGCAGACAGAATCTCTGGTGCAGACATGATCCGAAGATGAAATCGTTCCCTCTGCGCGATCTCACCTATCCACCCGGGCGTGTACTAGGGTCGTGCATTCGAATTCGAATCCCGGGTGTCTACACCTGCCGGAATAGGAGAAATGGCAGGTACGACACAAGCCTAAAGTGGTAGAACGAATAGTCTGGCAACAGACATTGGCACTGTCAAGTCATTCCCCACCGCCATTTTTCTAGTCTGAATGAACTATGAAGTGGAGAGAAGAACAGCTTCGACGGGTTCGCCGGACACTAAGATACAGAAGCGTGTGTAGCAGAGCTCGCAGCACTCGAATTGGTAATCCCCTAAACCGCTTGCGCTGGATGCATCAAAGATTTGGGCTAAGAGCACTTTAAAACACTGTCAGCGGCGAACGCGAATAGCGGTCGTTATGGCGACTAGGCGGCTTCTGGAAATTCAATCAGATTGAATGTCGGTGACGGTACGCCGATCAATTGGAGTGCCTCATCCATGGTGTGAACAACGTGTATGTTGTGGCGAGTATCTGTGGAGAATTGCTCGAACATACGCGACATGCCATAGAGCACATTGTGCGGGGCAACGATCATCGCAAGATAGTTGTCGGCCATAACCGGGTGCCTTGAGGCAATGGCCCTGATCGTCTCGCTTGAGACCCCACAATCGGACACAGCACTGTAGTCAACAATGAAATGAAATGGCCCATGACGAAACCAGGATGCTCGTGCGGATTCGTATCCTTCAAGCAAGACCCTATCTGTAAGATCACCCAGAAATGAGAGTCGAAGAATTCTATTCGCAGCGTCGAATTCAAACCGGAATCCTTCCATGGCACACCTCGGCGACCGGTATGAAGCGTATTGACTGGACCTGGATGCTCCCGACGCGCACTCCATCGCATATTGCTGCCCCGAGTAGCACCGGACGGCCCTCCTGTCGCACTGACATTTCTTTGCCTCTGAGCTGTAAGTTTTGTTAGTTCTGGCCGGGGAGGAAAGAAGGCAGACTTGCGCTTGAAAGTTCGAACTTCTTTAGGAGCGTCCCCATGCGTCTCGTCCGATTGTTTTTTGGAATGGCAATTCTGCTTTGTGCACTTGTTCCGGCGCACGCCCAGGATTACAGCAAATTTCTGTTTAACGTTGGCGGCGGCATCGGCTTTCCACTGGGGAATCTCAGCAATTTCGTCAACGACGGCGGGAACTTCGTTATCGGTGGCGGATACGGCTTCATGAAACATGTAGGAGTGGACACCGAGTTCATGTGGCACGATCTGCCCATCAACGACACGACCAAAGCGCACCTTCAGACGCCGGGTGCGAATGCACGTCAGTATTCATGGACGTTTAATCCAATCGTCCACACTCAGATCGGAGACAGATTCGGCGTTTATGGGATTGGTGGAATCGGATGGTATCACCGCTCGGGTGAAACCACCACGCCAGGTGTGGGTGTGATCTGTGATCCGTATTGGTCGTGGTGGTACGGGTGCAGCGTCGGCACCGTGAACTTCGTTACAGGCAGCCGAAGCGCAAACTCTTTTGGCGAGAACATCGGTGGTGGCGCCACGATACGACTGGGCGGCGGCCATGTGAACTTCTATACAGAGATCAGATATCACCACGCTGGCTACAACAGCGTTTCCACCAACCTTCTTCCTCTCACTTTTGGGATTCGCTTGTTTTGACCGATCGCGGAACGAACCGCCTGCGCCAGTCTGAGTCGCGCGTGGCAGCCAGCATTGTTGCCTCTCAGGGCGCCATTACTGAGATTTCCTTCCCCATGTACTGGACCGTTTTGTCCGGTTGGGCTATAGCTGTGCCGGAGCCGTGTCCAGCAGACACCCACGAGACATTGAACTGAATGTTCGCAGGCATTTCCGGATAATCTCCTCGTCGTTCTCCGATCGTGAGCGTTCGCGTTGCTTCGGACCACCGCAGAGGGATGAGAGCATGGGCGCCCTTTTCATAGTCATAGCTGTCGCCCGCGTCCTGGTAGAGATCGAACTTGCCGTCCGCACCACGATAAATTCGCAGATCGATCGGTCCCATCGGCTTCTCATTGGCATACTGGATTTCAGGGCCTAAGGGCAGAATTGCACCGGCGCGCACATATAAAGGAATGCGATCGAGAGGAGCATTCGAATCAATTTCAACGCCGCCCTTCTGCGGCGCTCCGGTCCAGAAGTCGTACCAGACTGCCGATTCCGGCAAATACAGAGTTCTGCGCGAAGCGTTTGCCTGAAGAACCGGGCTGACGAGAATGGATGGGCCAAACATGAATTCGTCGCCGATATCGTGGGTGTTTGCGTCTGTACGCCAGTCCATCACCAGCGGACGTTGAATTGTGTAGTCGTCGGTCGTGACGTCCCAGGCTAGCGAGTAGATATAAGGCATGAGGCGATAACGAAGCTTGTCGTAGGCGATCAGGATCGGCTCAACTTTGTCGAATGCCCAGATCTCATTGGCCGGTCTATGTCCGTGTGTACGAAAGATGGGACAGAAAACTCCGTACTCGAACCAGCGAGCGTACAGTTCTTGAAAGCTGGCATCGGCAAGAGGATTGTCATGAGGCGGCCAGTAGCCACCAATATCCGTCGTCCAATAGGGATATCCGGAGAGCGCGAAGTTCAGTCCTGCCGCGACTTGATGTCGTAGACCCCAATATGAGCCGTAGACGTCGCCGGACCACACGGTGGCTCCCACGCGTTGTTGACCGAGGAACGCCGATCGCGTGAGAAGAAATACGCGCTTGCGGTCGGTAGTCGCCTTCCAATGCTCCTGAATGCCCAGCGTGTGCATAAGCGGGAATACATTCGTGTACTCGGCGCCGTTTCCGATTGCGATCTGCTTGTTTTGCAGGATCGCGTCGCCCATGTGCGGCCAGAATTCTTCTGGCTCGGCGCTATCCAGCCAAAACGCGTCCCAACCTTGCGAGAACAGCTTGCCCGCCAGGTTATTCCAATAAAACTCGCGCGCTTTCGAATTGGTTGCGTCGTAGACGTGCGCGTTGGGAACATCCCAGTGATTCTCGGTCATGACTTTGAAGTTGTCGGACTTGTGGTCGAACATGCCCCAGACCGATAGCATCGCGTGAACGTTCTCATCGTGAAGGCGGTTGAGTTCGCCGGGGACATCAGGAAACTTGTCAGTGAAGATCGGATCACCCTCTGACTTCCACCAGAACCAGTCCTGCACAATCCCATCGAGCGGGATTTGTTCTTTGCGGTATCGCTGCGCGATTGCGAGCACCTCGTCCTGCGAGACGTACCGATCCTTCGATTGAAAGAATCCATAAGCCCACTTGGGAAGCAACGGCGAGTGTCCGGTTAAGTTGCGATACTGATGGATGAGCTGGTCCATCTCCGGACCGTAGATGAAGTAGTAGTCAATCGCGTGACCGGCAAGCGAGCGCATGTTCAATTCGAGCGGAAAGCGATTATCGACGTGGGTGACCGAAGCAGTGTTCCACAGCAACGCATAGCCCTTCGTCGACAGCAACAAAGGAATCGCGACATCGGTGTTGTTCTGCCCGAGTTCAACGGTCGCACCACGATAGTTGAACAGCCCACTCTGATGCTGTCCCAGCCCGTAGTAGCCCTCGCTGAAGTCTGG
>Ga0070679_100003032_pt1 | contig 15342 bp, 15 predicted proteins | sample KBSC63BmetaG_FD_65652 | JGI IMG/M metagenome (GOLD analysis project Ga0070679, IMG submission 65652) | Corn rhizosphere microbial communities from Kellogg Biological Station, Michigan, USA - KBS C6-3B metaG | ecosystem: Host-associated > Plants > Roots > Rhizosphere | place: USA: Michigan... | reverse complement strand
CGCGGCCACAACGAGATCGGCGGCGGCTTCGTGGGAGGACTGGTGGCCGCCCTCGCCTTCGCGCTGATCGCGCTCGCGCGCGGGGTCAAGCGCGCCCGCGCGTTGTTGCGCGTTCATCCGCTCTCGCTCGTCGGCATGGGACTACTGCTCGCCATCGCGAGCGGCATCCCCGGGCTCCTCCTCCACGGCGACTTTCTCCGCAGTGTCTGGATAGATGTCACCGTGCTCGGGATCCGCATCCACCAGGGCACCGCGCTCATCTTCGATCTCGGTGTCTACACGGTGGTGCTGGGCGGTGTGCTCGCCTTCCTCTTCGGCCTGAGGCGGGAGGCCGCGCGATGAGCGCTCTGTACGCCTTCGTGGCCGCGGCGCTCTTCGGCTGCGGGCTCTACATGGTTCTCTCCCGCAACGTCGTCCGCCTGCTGCTGGGGCTCTCGCTCGTGGCGACCGCGGTGAACCTCATGATCTTCCAGGCGGGGCGCATCCGCTCGGTGCAGCCGCCGCTCATTCCATCTGGCGCCGACCGACTCGGCGAGTCGGCCGATCCCCTCCCCCAGGCGCTGATACTCACCGCGATCGTGATCGGCTTCGCGCTCACGGTGATGGTTGCGGCACTCGCGCTACGCTCGTACCGCGACCGGGGCACGCTCGTGAACGAGGGGCCCGGTCCCGCCGAGCAGCTCGGGGATCCGTTTGACGGCGAGGCGGGCGATGACCGCTGAGACGGTGACGGGCACCCTGGCCGACGGCATCTCGTTCTGGCCCGTTGCGATCCCGCTCGGCGCTGCCGCGATCACCGCTCTGCTCCGGCGTCGGCCGATGCTGCAACGTGGCGCGATGGAATCGGGAGTCCTGCTCATGCTCGCCGCATCGGTGTGGCTGCTGGCGCACGTAGCGCACGGAGCCGTCGCCACCATGGCCTTCGGTGGCTGGGGTGCGCCGTTCGGCGTCACCTTCGTGGCCGATCGCCTGGGCGCCGCGCTGACGACGGTGACGGGAATCATAGCTCTGGCCGTCGCGATCTACGCCCGAGCGGAGATCCGCGCGCGGCGCCGGCGCGCGGGGTTCGATCCACTCTTCCTGGCGATGCTGGCCGCGGTGAACGGTGCATTTCTCACGGGCGACATCTTCAATCTCTACGTGTGGTTCGAGCTGATGCTCGTCGCCGCCGTCGGGCTCGTGACCATCGACCGGCGGCCCGCGCAGATAGATGGCGCCATCCGCTATGCAGCCATGAGCATGCTGGGCGCGACGTTCATCCTCATCGGCATCGGTCTTCTCTACGGCGAGACCGGTACGCTCGACATGGCTTCCATATCGGCCGCGCTCGTGGGCCGCGAACCCAGCGTGACGTCGAGCGCGGCTGCATACCTGCTCCTTGCCGGCTTCGCGCTCAAGGCGGGGCTCTTCCCTTTCTTCTTCTGGCTGCCGGCCTCGTATCACACCGCACCGATCACGGCGTCGGCCGCGCTCGCCGGCCTCCTCACGAAGGTCGGCTTCTATGCGTGCCTCCGCGTCTTCGTGGTGGTGTTTCACGCCGCCGGCGAACCCACGGTCCCGGGCCTGCCCGCTCTCTTCGCCCTGGTGGCAGCGGCAACGATGGTGCTCTGCGTCTTCGCCGCCATCGCTCAGGTAGACGTGCGGCGACTCCTCGCCTTCCATATCATCTGCCAGGTTGCCTACATGATGCTGGGGCTGTCGCTCGTCTCGCTGCTCGGGATCACGGCGGCGATCTTCTACATGTTTCACTCCATGCTCGTGCAGGCAGGACTCTTCCTCAGCGCGGGAGCGATGGGGCGGGCTACCGGCGGCTACGATCTTCGCCGCGCGGGTGGCCTGATGCGCGAGCGTCCGCTGACCGCGGCGCTCTTCGCGACGCTGGCCCTCTCGCTCTCGGGGACTCCCCCGCTTTCCGGCTTCTGGGCGAAATTCCTGGTGATCGACGCTGCCTTTCGCGGCGGTGCCATGTGGCTCGCCGTAACGGCGCTCATCGTCGGATTACTCACGCTGTATTCCATGAGCATCGTCTGGACGGATGCCTTCTGGAGATCGCCGCGCAAGACGGCTCCGCTGACCAGGCGGGTACCGCCAGCGATGGTCGGAGCGATGGCGCTGCTCGCGGCGTGCACGCTGGGCATGGGGCTGGCGATCGAGCCAGTCTCCGGTTTCGCACGCGCGGCCGCCGAGCAGATGCTGCCTCGGGCGACCGCCGCGCAGGGCGCTTCCTCGGCAACCGCTACGCGGATGCGTACTCCGATGAACGCCGACCGGGGGGCGCCATGAGCTCGGCGCACCGCATGCGGGCCGCGATATCGCTCACGGGCGCCTTCGTGTACGACATCGTCGCGTCATCCGTCGCGGTGGCACGCGTCGTTCTCTCTCCCGACCCGCGCCCCGAGCCCGCGATCGTCGTCATCCCCGTAGACGCCCGCACCGACTGGGGCGTGGCGCTCCTTGCGTACCTCGTATCGCTGACGCCGGGATCCACCTGTCTGCACGTGTCCGACGATCGCCGCTCGCTGTACGTTCACCTGCTCGACGCGCCGGACATCCCCGAGCGCGTCGCCGGGATCAAGTCGCTCTACGAGCGCTGGATACTGGAACTGGAAGGAGAGGAGTCCGCCACATGACCCAACTTGCCGTCGCCGCCGCGCCAATCCTGATCGCGGTGCTCGCCGTGCCGCTGGCGTTGGCCGCCTACCGCATGATCAGGGGCCCAGGCTACGCTGACCGCTTCGTTGCGCTCGACATGCTCACGGCGGTATCCGTCGCGCTCTCGGCGCTCACCGCGTTGGCGACCGGCCGCAGCGCCTTTCTCGACATCGGTATGGGACTCGCCCTCGTCAACTTCGTCTCGACGTGCGCGTTTGCGACTCTCCTCGAGCGCAAGCGAGGAGGGGGCAAGTGATCGTGGCGATCGTGGCAGTGGTGCTCATGGGGGCGGGCGTGGCATTCATAGTCATCGCGGGCCTCGGCGTGGCGCGCCTGCCGGACGTCTTCCAACGGATGCACGCGGCCACCAAGGCCGGCGGCATCGGATCGACCCTGGTGATACTCGGCGTGCTGGTCGCGGGTGGTGTAGCACGCCCATTGACCGGCGTGCTGACCATCCTGTTCATGCTGCTCACTCTCTCGGTGGCGTCACAGATGCTCGCGCGCGCCGCATATATGTCCGGCGCGGAGCTGCGAGGCATCGAGCGCGGCGACCCTCTGGCCGGGGTGCTGGAACGGGAGGGAGCACCTCTCGAGGAGCGCACGGAAGTCAGCGCACTTCGATAGTTCCGCGCATGGTAGGATGGAAGATGCAGTAGTAGTCGTACCGCCCCGGCTTCTCCGCCACGTAGCGCCAGCTCGAGTCCGCGTTGAGGGTCTTCGAGTCCCAGCTGGCATCGCGCGCCGTCGCCGTGTGCGGCACGAAGTCCTTGTTTTCCCACACTATCGTGTCGCCTGGGCTCACAGTGAGCTCGGCGGGCTGAAAGGTGATGTCCTTCATGAGGACGACGTGCGAGCGCGGCGCTTGCCGCGTGCACGACGCGGACGCCACGACCACCGCCGCGACCAGCATCGCGGCGGCGGTGTGACGCGACATCCGGTTCATCATCACGAGCCGGACGTGAGCGACTTCTGGATTCCCTTGGCGCGCTCGAGGTGGGCCGCGATGGCGGGGCGCACCTTGGTGAGAAGATCCTTCAGCTCCGCGTTCTGCGCATCGGGGATCAGCGTGCTGTCCAGCGCATCGAGCACGGCCTGGTGGTAGGCGACCTCGTGATCCATGTACGCGCTGTCGAAGTCGGCGCCGGACTTCGTCTTCAGGCTCTCCTGGGACGTCTGCGCACCCTCGTTCAACTGCCGGCTCACGTCGTTGTCCTCCGGCGTGACACCGAGCTTGGTGGCCAGCGCCACGGCCTGCTTGTTCACCTGCGTGTGGTCGGTGATCATCGTCTGCGCGAAGTCCTTCACCGCCTTCGACTTCCCTTTCGTCTTGGCGAGCACTCCTGCCGCGCTGTCTATCGAGTTGGCCGTGACGGCAATGTGCGCGATCTGCGCATCGTTCGGCTTGGCGGGAGCTGCGGTGGCAGCGGTATCGGCGGCTGGCGCCATGGCCGCGGCGGTGGTATCGGCGGCCTGCTCGCCTTTCGGTTTGCACGCTACGAGCGCGCAGCAGGCGAGCGCGGCACCAAATAGTGTTACTGAACGGTTGTGGAACGAAGGCATCGACATGGTTCATCTCTCCAGAAAGGGGCGGTCCACTACGACTTCAGATTCCAAGCTGACAAATTAACGACAATTGTCATGTCGTATCTGTATATATTCCGTCCTGCCGCACGCTAACGCAAGCTTGCCAAGGCAACCGACATGCCCACCCACACCCATTATCTCTGGTTCAACACGAAGCAGCGCCAGGAGATAATCGACATCACCGACCAGGTCGCCGAGCAGGTGACCGTGAGCGGGATCCGCGAAGGGTTCGTGCTCGTGTCGGCGATGCACATCAGCGCATCGGTGTTCGTGAACGACCACGAGTCGGGGCTCTGGCACGACATCCTCCACTGGCTCGAGCACACCGTCGCTCCGTGGGACCCGGAGCGGTATCGCCACAACGAAACGGGTGAGGACAACGCCGCCGCTCACCTTCGGAGCCTCACGATCGGCCACGAGGTGATAGTGCCGATCACCGACGGACGGCTCGACTTCGGCCCGTGGCAGCGCGTGTTCTACGGCGAGTGGGATGGCCAACGCAGGAAACGCGTGATCATCAAGGTGATGGGAGAAAAGTGACGCGGCGCGAGCCGACCCACACCGTCAACAGAATGCGCTCGAAACTCCCGCTCCGATCGCCGCTCCCAGCGGGCTGGTGATCGCTTTCGCGTTTCCTCGCGGGATGAGCCCGAGTGCTCCAAGACCCGCGCCCGCGGCACCGAGCCCCACGCGCGCGAACACCTCGCCCGCCGACGGCGTATCCACCGGCGCAATGGTGATCGAGTCGCTTCCGATGCGCTGTGTAACTCTCTCGCGAAGCCCCTGCTGCACGAGCGCGAGCGGAAGCGGCTGCGACGGCGGAGCACTCGAGTCCGCGCGTACGTTTTGAGCGTGGAGAGCCGCGGCGGCAAGGAGCGCCAGGAATGCAACCGAGAAGTGGACGCGCATGCTGACGTGGATCCATCCTGGAGGTGGGGAGCACTGCGCACGGTTGGAGCGGCCTGCCAACGGATCTTACCGCCACCAAGCGACCTTCGCTAGACGTCTGTTTCGCACTCGCTCGCTGTGCGCGCTGCGGACGCGGACCCGTGCCGCCGTGTATTGTTCGCCACCGGCGCACCCGATCGGATGGTGCCCGCTTGAACACCATCACACCACAATGCCCTCGTACAACCGCTCCTGCTCCCACTACCCCTCCGCGAAGCTCGCGACCAGCGCACTCTCAGCGCTCATCTTCGCTACCGCGACCCGCGGCGCGCTCGGCCAGCAGTCCGCGACTGTGCTCGATACCGTGCGGGTGACCGTCGCCTCGCGGAGCGCGGGAACGGGCGTGCGCAGCGAGGAGGTCATCACGCGCGAGGAGATCGCGCGCCGGCCCGGACGCAACCTCGCCGACATCCTCGACGACGCGCTCGGCGTGGAGATCATGGGCCGCTCGCCGGCGCAGGCTGACATCGCGATGCGCGGTTCATCCACTACCCAGGTGCTGATACTGGTGGACGGCGTGCGAGTGAACGACCCGCAGACTGAGCATGCGAACCTCGATCTCGCCGTGCCACTCGACGACGTGGAGCGGATAGAGATCCTTCGCGGCGCGGGCTCCACGCTGTACGGACCAGACGCGGCCGGCGGAGTGGTGAACATCATCACCACCGGCCACGATGGCGCCGCGGCATCGCGCCAATCGCTCCGCGGGTGGGGTGGCAGCTTCGGCACCGGCGGTGCGTCGGGCTCGATCGCCGACAGCATCGGCGCCTTCGGCATCCAGGCGAGCGCCGAGCACGAGCGCTCCGACGGCCACCGGTCCGATACCGACTACGGCGTGACGCTCGCCTCGCTCGCCGCGGCGCGGCAGGTGGGAAGCGGGCGGCTGAGGGCGCGCGCCGGGCTCGGCGTCCGCTCCTTCGGCGCGGCTGACTTCTACGCCACCTACCCCTCGCACGAGCGTACCCGCAGCGCCACCGGCTCGATCCGCTACGACTTCTCCCCCAGCGATCGCTTGCGCACGTCGCTGACGGCGAGCACCCGTCACCACAGCGACGACTACGTCCTCTTTCGCGACAATCCGTCTGTGTACCACAATCGCCATCGGAGCTGGCAGTCGGGAATCGAGGCCGTGACACGGATCGCTCTCGCACCCACGGTAGTCGCGGCAATCGGGGCCGATGGATCGGACGCTCGGCTGCGCAGCGAGCGGCTGGGTAACCGCGACGAGCAGCGCGGCGCGCTCTTCGCCGAGGCGACCGTCGGCAGCGCGGGGAGCGCCCAGCTCAACGCGGGCGCGCGGATCGACTGGTCATCGATCAACGATGAGTTCATCTCGCCCTCCATCGGAGGGGTGGTGCCGATAGCCTCGTGGGCGAGGTTACGCGCCTCCGTGAGTCGCGGCTTTCGCGCACCTACGTGGACGGAGCGCTACTACGTCGACCCCGCGAACGTCGGCGACCCCGATCTCCGGCCGGAGGAGTTCTGGGGCGGAGAAGCTGGTTTACGGCTCGCGCCCGGAAAGGGGTGGAGCGCCGACCTCACGACGTTCGCCCGCCACGCCACCGATCTCATAGACTGGGCTCGGAGCGCGGATGCCGATTCCACCGCGCCGTGGCGCACTACCAACGTGGCGAGCGCCGACTATCGCGGCGCCGAGCTCGCGCTGCGCCTGCACAATTGGCTCGGCGCGTCGTGGTCGCTGCGCGGCTCGGCACTCGACTTCGACAGCCATGGCGCTGCGGGCTTCATCGGGAAGTACGCGCTGCGCCCGGTCACGCGGAGCGCGGGGCTGGTGGTCTCCGACCCTCTCTGGCGCGGAGGGATCGCTACGCTGGATGCCGCGTACGGGGAGAGGGCCGACGATGACGGTCACTTCCGGCTCGATGCCCGGATAGCGCAGAGCTGGCGCGATCTGAGGATAGTGCTCGACGTCAGGAATGTCACCAACGCCGACTACCTCGACGCGTCGGTCAAACCGGTCGCGGGAAGATCGGCCTTCATCACCCTCGAGTGGAGTGGAGGGAAGTGACGCGACGGGGGCGGTAAAGCATCGCGCACTTCACCCCTCGTCGTCGGCATCGAGCTGTGGTTCGACCATCTTCTCGAAGCAGCTGGGACAGATGCCGTGGCTGAAGCGCGTGTTCGTGTGCTTGGAGATGTAGCTCTCCACGCTCTGCCAGTAGTTCTCGTCGTCGCGGATCTGCTTGCAGTACGAGCATATCGGAAGGATCTCGCGCAGCGTGCGCACCTCCGCGAGCGCTGCACGCAGCTCGCGCACCAGCCGCTCGCGATCTTCCTCGGCGCGCTTGCGCGCGGTGATGTCACGCGCCACGGAGTAGATGGTCCGCTCACCGAACTCCGGGGCAGCGTTCCATAGAAGCCATCGGTAAGAGCCATCCTTGCAGAGGTAGCGGTTCTCGAAGCCGACCGCCTGATCGCCGGCTCTGACACGTGCGTTCTGGTCGAGCGTGCGCTCGCGATCATCGGGGTGTACGAACTCGATGAACGGCCTCGACTTGAGCTCCTCTATGGTGAACCCGAGCGTTCGCTCCCAGGCTGGATTGAGGCGCTTGAAGTAACCATCGAAACCGAGCTGGCAGAGCATGTCGATGGAGACCTCGAAGTAGCGATCTAGCTGGTTTGCGGAATCTTCTGACATCACTCCTCATTGACGGCGGGGCCAGGTCTGGAATCGTGAATTGCTACAAGCAATTCACGATTCCAGACCTGGCCCCGCCGCTCCGATTTCGGACCTGGCCCGCCGTGCGCGGGCTCGGTACGGCGATCAGAAACGGTAGGTGAGGCCAACGCTCCCGTAGAACGTCGCGTCGTACGCTCCCGGAATGATGTAGCCATCCCCGTGCCCGCCGTCCTGCGGCTGCGCGAGTCCCGCGTAATCGGGGCCGACGAAGAGAAACGAGTAATTAGTGCTCCCCATCAGGTTCTGGCCGCCGGCCGACACATCGAGCAGCCAGTTCCCTGCGACCTCCCGCCTGACTCCCACTTCGGCACCGAGCAGATCGTACGATCTCACGTGCGTGGAATTATCGAAGGTCACGGGTACCTTGTCCACGTACTGATAGGTACTGTTGAGATAGAGGCCGTTCGCGGCCGCCACGTCGATCCCGGCGTTGAACATGTTGCGCGGCACGCGGGGCACGGCGTTGCCGGAGAAGTCCACCGTCGCGGCATCATTGTTGTTGTCGCTCTTGAATTCGATGAACTTGGCGTCCGTGTAGGAGTACGACACCCACGGGCGCAGCGTCGACAGCGCACCGGTCGGAGAGTTGACTGCGAGATAGCTGAGCGCCACTTCGGCTCCCCGATCGCGCTGCTTCCCGGCGTTGGTAGTGAATCTCACCGAGTTGACCGTCTGCGTGACGAGCTTGTCGGTGTTCTCGACGTCGAACAGCGCCACCTGACCACTCAGCCTACCATCGAGCAGGCTCACGTTCGCTCCGACCTCGTACTGCACCGCGCGCTCGGGATCGAGCGTGAGATCCACCGTCCCATCGTTCGCGATCGCATTGCTCAGCAGCGGCGGGGTGTACCCCGAGCTGACGCTCGCGTAGACCGATCCATTGCCACCGAACTCCCTGCTCACGGCGATCCGCGGGGTGAAGACCCAGTCGAACGTTTTCACCATCAGCTCGGTGGTGTCGCTCACCTGGTTGCCCTTCAGCATGTTGCGGATGGCGAACTTGTTCCTGTTCAGGCTTCCGCCTGCCGTCAGCGTCACCTCGCCGGGGAGCTCGAAGCTCCACTCCGTGAAGATCGACGCGTTCACGGCGAAGTTCTGCTGGGTCGTCGGACGCTGCGGGAAGGGGGGAGCCGGGATGATGAACACACCGTTGGTGGCTACGTTCGACCGCTGAACGATCCCGCCGAGCGTTCCGCTGACACCCACATTCTCGCCGACCCGCCCCGTGTAGCCGAACGCCGAGCGCACCCCGAAGTTGACCTGGTTGTTGTCGGTAAAGCCGTGCGCGAACGGCTGATTCGAGTTGCGGGAGCTTCCAAAGACGGTGGTCTGATTGGTGAAGCTGCTACCGATGCGGATCCGGTCCGTGGCCCCGGCCACGAAGCTGGTGACGTTGATGTGCGAGTCGTTCGCGAGATACGCATCGTTGCTGAGAGCGCGGCGCGCGTAGAAGTCCACGCTGTCGATCTCTCCGGCCAGCTCCTCGAACGACCGGTTGTACGATGCGTATGTGGAGAGCGTCTGGTTGCTTCCCACCCTGAAGTCCGCACTCCCGCGGACGTACTCCTTCCGCGACCCGCTGTGCGGCCGGAACGAATCGTATTCCTGGTGGCCGTAGTTCAGGGTCAGATCCGAAGAGGCACCGGCGGCCTGGAGCGTGGTGTTCGTGCGCAGGAGGCCATCGCTGCCTCCCGTCACTTGCTGGGTGATGCTCTTCTGTCCGGGAACCGGCCGGGCGGTAGTCAGCTTCACCGCTCCGCCTATGAAGCTCCCGTACTGGCTCGACGCTGGTCCCTTTATGACCTCCACGTTGCCGAGCGCCGAGTAGTCCACGTCGTCGAGGATCGTGGTACCGGTGGCGTCGGTGAGTGGGATGTCGTTGAGAAATACCTGGTATCCGAGGCCGTTCGAGTTCGGACTGTTGCCGCTCGTGCTCGGGTAGTAGCCGCGGATCGTGATGCGTGCTCCCCCCCACGGAGTGCGCGACTGCATGAACACGCCGGGCAGGGTGTTGATGGAGTTCTCGAGACTGAGGCCGGTGGACCGCTCGAGATCGTGTCGCGTCAGGATCCCAACCGACGGCGCGGCGGCTCTACCGACTACCTGTACCCCCGGCAGCTCGGTGGCCGATGGCGCCAGCCGGACATGGAGCGGCTCGCTCGGATCCGTGACCGTCACCTCCTTCGAGTCGTACCCGACGGCGTAGACGCTGACCCTGGTTATGGAACGCGCGCTCGTCAGGGTGAAGCTCCCCGACGCATCGGTCGTAGTGCTCGCGTCGGTGGCGCGAGCGGAGACCGTGGCTCCCGCAATCGGCGAGCCCGTTCGCTGGTCCGAGATTGTTCCGTGAACCGTGGTCTGTGCGTACAGCGCCACGGGAAAGAGCAGGGAAAGGGCGGCGTAGAGGAGTCGCTTCATGCGCGCAGTTCGCTCCTGATTGAAGGTCAATGGAAGGTGCCATCGCGCCGATCCGGGCGGATCGACGTCGGCGGAAGGTGGTCGTCGCCTGTGTCTGCCCGCGAAGCGGGCGAAGCGCTGCCCACTGGGCAGCGGGACAAAATAAACTACGCTCCCAGTGCCACGAGTGCTGAGGCGTGGCGACACGGATGTGTATCGCCACGCCTCGGTGTTCGCTTCGGCCAGGCGCTCCCCTACCGCAGCGTAGTGATCGGATCGACCCTCGTCGCGCGGCGCACTGGAACGAGGAGCGCCACTACGGCGCACGCCACCACAGCGAGCAGGGTGACCCCGAGCGTCACGGGATCGAAGGGTCGTACTCCGTAAAGGAGCCCGCTGACGAGCCGCGCGACCACCACCACGCCGGCCGCTCCCCCCACGAGCCCAGCCACCATCCACACACCTCCCTGCCGCAACACCAGCGACGCGATCTCGCGCGGCGTGGAGCCGAGCGCGACGCGGATCCCGAACTCCTGCTCGCGTGCCGCGGCCATCGCGGCGAACATCGCGTAGACACCCACCGAGGCCAGGAGCAGCGCGAGCGCGCCGAACGCGGTCATCAGCACCACCGGGAGCCGGCGGCCCGTGAGCGCATCGGAGAGGAAGGCGCTGAGGGGGATCGCGTTGCGCATCGGCACGTTCGGGTCGAGTGATGCCAGCGCGCTCCGGATGGGACGCACGAGAGCGAGGGGATCGCCGCTCGTGCGCACGAAGAGAAACCTGCTAGGCCGCACATCCTGCCGTTCGGACACGTACGTGATCGGCTCCGCGTCCGGCCGGGCGGGATCGTTGCGCACATCGCCCGCTATGCCCACCACGGTCAGCGGCGTGGAGTTGGGATCGGGACCCATGCGCAGCTGCGCTCCGAGCGCGTCACCCTTCGGCCAGAAGCGCCGCGCCATCGATTCGCTGATGATGACCGTCGGCGGCGCGTCGGCGGCGTCCTCGCGGCCGAAGACGCGGCCGCTCCGGAGCGGGATCTCCATCGTGCGGAAGTAGTCGTCGGAGACATTGGCGTAGAGCGCGAACGGGAGCACGTTGTCCGACGGCGGCGGCGCTCCGATGACGCGGATCCCGTTGCGCTGCATCACCGCCGTGGGGAGCGCGCTCGCGTCCGCGACGCCGGTGACGCCGGGGAGTGCGCGCAGCTGCTCCTCGAGTCGCTCGAAGAAGTTCTCCTGCTGCTCCGGCGAGCGATAACTGTCTGCCGGGAGCTGGACGTTCACGCTCAACACCCCTCCGGGGTCGAAGCCCAACGATGCCGACGTGAGCGCGGCGAGACTGCGGATGAGCAGCCCTGCTCCCGCGAGCAGGCTCACGCAGAGCGCGATCTGCGCGGCCACCAGCACGCCGCGCAGGCGTCGCGACTGGCGGCTCTCGCTCGCGCCGCGCGACTCGTCGCGGAGCGTACTCTGGGTGTTGGAGCGCCGCGCGGAGAGCGCCGGCATGAGGCCGAAGGCGATGCCGGTCAGGAGAGCCAGTACGAAAGTGAAGACGAGCGCGCCCGGGTCGAGCGAGAGGTCGGCGTACGACGGGAGCGCTCGCGACGCGAGCCGGCGGAGCATACTGAGCCCGAGCGCCGCGAGCGCGATGCCTGCCACACCACCCACGAAGGCGAGCAGCGCGCTCTCGGTGAGAAGCTGTCGCACCAGCCGCCCCTGCCCCGCGCCAAGCGCCACACGTACCGCGAACTCCTTGCGGCGCGAGATGGTGCGCGACAGCAGCGCGGCGGCCAGGTTCGCGCACGTGATGAGCAGCACCAGGCCGGCGCTCGCCATCAGCACGAGGAGCGGCGCGCGCGTGTCACCCGCCATCGAGTCGCGTAGCCGCACGGTCGACAGGGTGATGCTCCCGTTGTCGCGCGGATACTCGCGCGCGAGATCGGCGCCGATCGCGGCGATCTCGCTCCGCGCGGCGTCCGCGGTCACGCCGGGCTCGAGCCGGCCCACCAGCCCGAGCCACCCCGAGCCGCGCGCACTGATCGGATCGCGCAGCAGGAGGCGCACATCGAGCGGGTAGTAGAAATCCACGTCGCCACCGGGCCCCACGAAGCCGCGCGGCAGCACGCCGGCGACCGTGCGCGAGATCCCGTTGATGCGGATCGTTCCTCCCACCACACCCGGATCGCCGCCGAGGAGCTGCTGCCAGGCGTCGTAAGTCACCATCACCGTGAAGGCAGTGTCGCCCACGGCATCGTCGTCGCGGAGCGTGCGTCCCAGCGCCGCGTTCACGCCGAGGACGCGGAAGAGCTTGGGCTCCGCCCACTCGACTCGCACCACGCGCGGCTCGTCGCCGCCGCTGAGAATCGACTCTCGCGGCAGCGTCGCGAACGCGGCCGTCCCCACGAGCGATCGCTGGCGCTGGGCGATGTCCGTCACGGTGCCAGCGCTCAACGGCCCGCGATCGTTGGAGCCATCGAGGAAGCGCCCGTAGACGCGCACGAGACGGTCGGCGTCGGTGTACGGGAGCGCATCGAGCAGCACCGACTTCACCACGCCGAACACCGCCGCGTTCGCGCCGATCCCGAGCGCCAGCGTGAGCACCGCGAGGAGCGTGAAGAGCGGCGCTCGCAGCGCGGAGCGCGCACCGAAGCGAAGATCCTGGCGGAGGTCGCTCAGCCACTCCGCCCGCTCGCTCCGGGCGACCCGCTCCCTGTCGACTGCGCTCATAGCCACTCTCCACTCATGGGTATCGCCGAAGCGGCGCCGCGCCTCGGCAAGCGCGGCCTCCGGCGTCATCCCGCGCTCCACCAGCTCGGCGACGCGCATCTCCAGGTGGAAGTCGATCTCCGCGTCCACCTCCTGCTCGATCGGCGGCCTTCGCAGAGCGAGTCGGAAAGCGCGGCGGATTCCGTGCGGGAGGTCGGCCATGGGAACTGCGGGTCAGGCGGTGCGCAGCGCCGCGAAAACCGCTTCGGCGTAGCGCGTCCACGTCGCGGTCTTGGCGGCGAGCTGCCGCCTGCCGGCGCGCGTGAGGGTGTAGTACCTGGCGCGGCGGTTCGCCTCCGACACGCCCCACTCGCTCTCCACCCACCCCTGCTTCTCCAGACGGTGCAGCGCGTGATAGAGCGCGCCATCCTCCACCTGGAGCTGACCGGTGGTGGCATCCTCGATCCATCGCGCCACGGCGTAGCCATGGCGCGGGCCCCAGGTGAGCGCCTTGAGGACGAGCACATCGAGCGTGCCCTTGAGGAGATCCATGCTTTCGTTGCTCAAGCGGGCACTCCGGCTGAGGAGGTTCCCATGAATGTTTCAGGGAAGAAGATGGGATGACGCGTTGTCCGCGTCAAGAGAGCCGGCAGGCGACATCGTCGTGCAGACGGGCTGATGGGTTGACGCACGCGCGTACAGACACGAGCATCCTGCACCTCACGGAGAAACCATGACGACGATTCCCGACCCACCAAGCACACCCCGACCCGGCCCCCTCGCCGATCCCCTCACCGATTACCCCCGCCCCGGCACCCTGGATGTCAGCTTCTTCGGGCACCCGCGCGGACTCTCCACGCTCTTCTTCACCGAGATGTGGGAGCGCTTCAGCTACTACGGGATGCGCGCCTTCCTCATCCTCTACATGGTGCACGTGCTAGGGTTCGATGACCGGCACGCGGGTTCAGTGTACGGCACCTACGTCGCGAGCGTGTGGGGGGCTGCGATCATCGGCGGCATCATCGCCGATCGCTGGCTCGGGCAATACAAGAGCGTCCTCATAGGCGGGATCATCATCGCGCTCGGCCACTTCACCCTGGCATTTCATCCACTCCCATTCTTCTATGCCGGGCTGGGGCTCATCGTCATCGGGACGGGGCTCCTCAAGCCGAACGTCAGCGGCATCGTCGGTTCGTTGTACGAAGCCAACGATGCACGACGCGACGCGGGATTCTCGATCTTCTACATGGGGATCAATCTGGGCGCCGCGCTAGGTCCGTTGATCGCCGGATATTTCGCCCAGGAGGTGGACTGGCACCTCGGCTTCGCCTGCGCCGGCGTCGGGATGACGCTCGGGCTCATCCAGTACGTGGCGGGCCGGAAGCGTCTGCAGCCCGCGGCGGAGCGTCTCGAGCGCCAGCGGCGCGAGGCACGCGCGGCCGCCGCCGAGCGGTTGCGCGCCGCAGCCGAGTCGAACACCGGCGAGCCGATTTTCTGGGGTTTCACCAGGGAGGAGTGGAAGCGACTGGCGGCCATGGGAGTGTTCTTCGTGTTCGCGGCCGTATTCTGGGGCGCGTACGAGCAGGCCGGCTCCACGCTCAATCTCTTCGGCGACCGCTACACGCGCACATCCATCCTCGGCTTCAGCTTTCCATCGAGCTGGTTCGTCTCCGTTCAGGCGATCTTCGTAATCCTGCTCGCACCGATGTTCGCCTGGCTCTGGACTCGGCTCGGCAATCGCGAGCCCTCCACTCCCGCGAAGTTCGCCTGGGGACTGCTCTTCACGGGATTGTCGTTCGTCCTCCTGCTCATCCCGGCGTTCAATCTGGAGGCAGCGCCCAGCCTCCGCGTGAGCCCCTTCTGGCTCATCGGCTGCTACTTCATCCAGGAGCTCGGTGAGCTCTGCATCTCGCCGGTGGGGCTGTCGGTGTTCACGAAGCTTTCGCCGGTGAAGATCGTGGGCTTCATGCTCGGCGTCTGGTTCCTGGCCGACGCCGTGGGTAACAAGGCAGCAGGCTACGCCGCGGGCTTCATCTCGTCGGCTCCGCTCCCGATCCTCTTCGGCGTGATAGCCGCGGTGTGTCTCATCGCATCGATCGTGGCCTTCGCGATCATCAAGCCCGTGCGCGGGTTGATGGGCGGGGTGCACTGAGGTTTCAGGCGCGCGAGCGCAGGTCAACTAGCGCGCCTGATTCTTCAAGTTTGCGATGGCAGCCCGGGCGGCTCCTCGAGCACCATCTGCTCGGGAGGACCGATCGATGCAGTCGGCTTCGCGAACAGGTCGAGCCCGCGTCGCCCGAACGTCTCGAGTACTCGCCGGGAGCGAATCCAGTAGGCGCACCAGATGAG
>Ga0070679_100003031_pt1 | contig 15342 bp, 10 predicted proteins | sample KBSC63BmetaG_FD_65652 | JGI IMG/M metagenome (GOLD analysis project Ga0070679, IMG submission 65652) | Corn rhizosphere microbial communities from Kellogg Biological Station, Michigan, USA - KBS C6-3B metaG | ecosystem: Host-associated > Plants > Roots > Rhizosphere | place: USA: Michigan... | reverse complement strand
CCGAAGACCTGCACCGCGCGGTCGGCGACCCGGCCGGCCATCTCGCTGGTGTAGAGCTTGACCATCGAGCACTGCGCGTGGGCGGTCTTGACGTCGAGCCGCCCCGACGGCGGGTCGAGAGCGCGGGCCACCTCGTAGACCATGGTCCGCGCCGCGAACAGCTCGGTCAGGCTGTCGGCGAGCATCCCCTGCACCAGCTGCTTGTCGGCGAGGTACTCCGCGCCCACCCGGCGCTGCGCCGCGAAGGCCTGCATCTCGTCGACCAGCCGTTCGGCGGCGCCCAGGCAGCGGGCCCCGATCATCAACCGCTCATAGCGGAACCACTCGTAGACGAAGGCCATGCCGTCGTCCTCCGCGCCGATCAGGTTCTCGGCCGGGACGCGGACGTCCTCGAAGGCCACGATCGGGTGGTGGTGGGCGAAGGTGTGGGTGTACGCCGGCGTGCGCACCACCCGGATCCCCGGGGTGTCGATGTCGACCACGACCATCGCCTGCCGGCCGGCGTTCGGGCCGGTGGTCAGCACGCCCTGGAAGAACACGTGGTCGGCCTTGTTGTAGGACGTCACGTGCCACTTCTCGCCGTTCAGCACGTAGTCGTCGCCGTCGCGCGCGATGGTGGCGCTCAGGTCGGCGATGTCGGACCCGGCGTACTCCTCGGTGATGGCGTAGGCGCCCTCCCTCCGGCCCTCGATCGTGGGGACCAGGTAGGTCTCGCGCTGGTGGTCGTTGGCGACCGGGCCCCACCACTGGGGAGGCGTGGTGAGGCACCAGGCGAGGGCGTTCGTCACCCGCCCGCCCTGCTCCTGCACGAGCACCTGCTGGAGCGTGGAGCAGCCGCGGCCGCCGAGCTCGACCGGGATGTTGGTCGCGGTCAGGCCGAGCTCGACCGCCCGGGCCTCCAGCCGGTGGGCGACGTCCTCGGGCAGCTCGCCGCCGTGCTCCTCGGCGTACTGCTCGTGGAGGATCAGCTCGTCGGCGAAGCCGCGGGCGCGGGCCTGGAGCTCGAGGTCCTCGGGGGTGAGTCCGTACACGATGTTCCTCTCGGTTCCTCTCGGGCGGACGCGGCCATGGTGCCGGACGATGGTGCCGATGGCACGGGCTGACTGACTGTTCAGTCTAGGGCAGCGGGAGGCGCCCTGGCCATCAGCTCGGGCCGTGACGGGCGACCGGGTGGTCCCCTCAGAGCGGCAGCACGAGCGCGTCGACGACGTACGCCGCCGACGGACCGACCATGACCGGGTTGAGGTCGACTCCGGCCAGGTGGTCGCCGAGCTCCACCGCCAGCCCGCCCAGCGCGACGACCGTGGCGGCGAGGGCGTCGACATCGGCAGGCGCCGAGCCCCGGAAGCCGGCGAGGAGCCGGGCCACCTTCAGGCGCCCGACCAGGTCGAGCGCGGACTGCCGGTCCAGGGGCGGGAGCGCCACGGCCCGGTCGGCGACGAGCTCGACCAGGACGCCGCCCGCCGCGACCATCACCAACGGACCCAGCAACGGGTCGCGCACGATCCCGAGTGCGACCTCGACCCCGGAGGCCTGGTGCTGGACCAGCACCCGAGGTCCCAGCCGACCCGCCACGTCGTCGTACGCCGCGACCAGGCCCGCGTCGTCCCGCAGGTCGAGCCGGACCCCGTCGGCCTCGGTCTTGTGGTGCACCTGCGGGGCGTCGCTCTTGAGTACGACGGGGTACCCGACCCGGCCCGCGCCCGTGAGCGCCTCGGCGCGGCTCGTGGCGCCGACCCCCGGCACCACGGGGATGCCGTAGTCGGTCAGCAACGCCGCCCAGTCGGTCGACCCCAGGGCGCCGCCGCGCGAGAGACGGGCCGTCCAACGGTCCCGCCGTGCGACGTCCACAGCGACCTCGGGTCGGGGGCGGGGCGGCTCGGCCATGAGCTGCCCCAGGGCGCGGAGCCCCGAGGCAGTCCCCTCCAGCACCGGGATCCCCTGCGCGCGGAGCCGCTGGGCGGACGCGGGGTGGAGCGCCGAGGCGACGTTGGTGACCGCGGCCACCGGCTTGTCGGTCCGGGTGAGCAGGGTCTCGAGCGCCTCGCACAGGCTCTCGTCGCCGTCGTACTCCTCGACGAGGTCGCACGCCAGCGCCACCACGCCGACGTCCGGGTCGTCGGCCAGTGCGCTGAGGCACTCGGTGAACAGCTCCCTGGTGTCCGAGCCGCGTCCCCAGACGTCGAGCGGGTTCGTCGGGAGGAGGCCGGGATCCAGGAGGGCGCTCAGGCGGGTCTGCGTCGCCTCCGACAACGTCGCGAAGGCGACGCCGAGGCGGTCGGCGACGTCGGCCACCAGCGTCCGTTCCGCGCCGGAGTCGTGGGCGGTGGCGATGCCACGGCCGCTGCCCGGCACGTGTCGGCGACCGATCGCGAACAACTCCAGGCTGTCGGCGAGGTCGTCCGGGTCGCTGCACCGGTGCACGCCGTACGCCGAGAACAGGGCCTCCCAGCCGGCGTCCGACCCGGCGATCGCCCCCGAGTGCGCGTCGACGAGCGCGCGCCCGCGGGCCGACGTACCGACCGTGAGGGCGCACACCGGGATGTCGCGCTCGGCCGCCTCGGCCAGGACCGCGGCCAGGCGAGAGGCGTCGCGCATCGTCTCGAGCACGAGCCCGAGCACCCTCGTCTCCGGGAGCGAGAGTGCGTACTCCAGGTAGTCGGGCGTGGTCGTGAGGATCTCCTGGCCCGACGACACGGCCAGGCTGTAGCCCAGCGCGCGGGTGGTGCGCAGCATCGCGGAGAAGACCGAGCCCGAGTGGGTGACCAGGGCGATCGGGCCGGACGGCACGGGGTCGCGCTCCAGGTAGCCGATGGCCCGCACGCCGGCGACGTTGTTGACGAAGCCCATGCAGCCGCCGCCGACGACGGCCATCTCACCGGCGGCGGCCACGATGTCGTCCTTGAGGCCGTGCACGGAGCCGAACACCACCGCGCCGGCGTCGCCCCGGGCGGCCGCCACCTGCAGCGTCGGCGCCACCACCTTGTCGGGGATGCCCAGCATCACCAGGTCGACCGGCTCGGGGATGTCGGACAGCGACGGCAGGCAGGGGAGCCCGAGCACCGTGGAGCGGGTGGGACTGACCAGGTGCACGCGCTCGAGGCCAGGACTGCGCAGGATCTCGGTCGTCAGCCGTTCGCCGAACGACCCCGCGCGGTCGCTCGCGCCGAGCACGGCCACCGACCGGGCCGCCAGCATCGTGCTGACCCGGGAGCTGCTGGTCATGGTCCACCGTTCGTCGCGCCAGCCTGACTGACTGTTCAGTCTACGAGCGTGCTAGCGTGCGGCACAAGGCGCTCCCGGTCCGGGCGAGGGAGCCGGTCGGAGGAAGCGAAGAGGTGGGATGGCCGCACGCGATCACGGTGACGCCGTCGCCGACGTACGCCGTGACCAGATGCTGTCGGCAGCGTCCACGCTGATCGCCGAGCGCGGCTTCCACGACACGCGGATCGCCGACGTCGCGAAGCGGGTGGGAGCCAGTCCCGCCCTGGTCATCTACTACTTCGGCACCAAGGACAGCCTCCTCACCGAGGCGCTGCGCTGGTCCGAGCGCTCCTTCTACGCCGCGACCGAGGAGATGCTCCGCTCGACCGAGGGCCTGAAGGACCGTCTCGAGACCCTGATCGAGTGGACGCTCACGGCCGATGCCGCCCAGACGGTCACCACCGACTGGGGTCTGTGGTTCGACCTGTGGGCGCAGGCCTTCCGCCACCCCGAGGTGAAGAAGGACCGCGCCGAGCTCGACGCCCAGTGGCGGGACCTGATCGCGCGGATCGTGCAGGACGGCGTCGACAAGGGCGAGATCGCCGAGCTCGACGTCCGGGAGTTCGCCATCATGTGGGGGTCCCTGCTAGACGGGCTCGTCGTCCAGGTCTCGCTCGACGACCCCGTCGTCGACTACCCGACGGCCCACCGGATCGCGATGTCGGTCGCCACCAAGGAGCTCGGGCTGAGGAAGCCGGCCCGCAAGGCGCGCACGAGCGGCTGAGCGGCCCTCGGCGAGCTGGGCGAGACTCGACCCATGAGCTTCGAGGTCTCCGGCGCGGCGTACCTCCGCTTCATGGGCAGGTACTCCGTGCCCCTGGCCGTGCAGTTCGTCGACCTGGCGGAGACGGCCCCCGGTCAGCGAGTGCTCGACGTGGGGTGCGGCCCGGGCGTGCTGACCGGGCCGCTGGTCGCGCGCTGCGGAGCGCACCGGGTCTGCGCGATCGACCCCTCGGCGGCGTTCGTCGAGGCCGTGCGCGCGGGCTTCCCCGGAGTCGACGTGCGGGAGGCCTCGGCGGAGCAGCTGCCGTTCGACGACGCGACGTTCGACCGTGCCCTCGCCCAGCTCGTCGTCCACTTCATGCGCGACCCGGTGGCCGGACTGCGCGAGATGGGCCGGGTGACCGGGCCGGGCGGCCTCGTCGCGGCCAACGTCTGGGACTTCGGTGAGGGCACCGCCCCCCTGTCGCTGTTCTGGCGGGCGGCACGAGAGCTCGACGGCGCCGCGCCGGGCGAGGCCGACCGGGCCGGGACGCACGAGGGCGACCTGGCCGCCCTGGCGGTCGCGGCCGGCCTGGAGGACGTCCGCGAGGGCTCGCTGACCGTGCGGGTCCCCTTCGCGTCGTTCGAGGACTGGTGGTCGCCGTACCTCGAGGGGGTCGGTCCCGTCGGGGCGTACGTCGCCGGGCTGGACGCCGCGCACCGGGACGCGCTGCGCGACCGGTGTCGCGGGCTGCTGCCCGCGCCGCCGTTCGAGCAGGAGGTGCGGGCCTGGGCCGTGACGGGGCGGGTGTGAGTCCGGTCAGGCGACCAGCACCCGCAGCGCCTGCGGGGAGATCTGCACCGCGACGTCGGCGCCCTCGGCCAGCCACCTGGGGGGAGCGCCGCCGACGTTGGCCACCTCGGCCTCCAGCCGCAGGTCGGCGCAGTCCAGCAGGACGTTGGTGTGTGCCCCGCGGAACGTCAGGGTGTCGACCCTCGCCTTGAGGACGTTGGACCCCTCGACGCCCGACGGCTCCGCCGCCACCTCGACCCGCTCGGGCCGGACCATCACCGAGACCTCGTCGCCGGCTCGCGCGTCCTGACCGGCGATGTGCAGGCTCAGCCCGCCGACCGAGCAGGTGATGCCACCCTGATGGGCGCCGGTGACCGTGGCCGGCCACAGGTTCGCCGTACCGAGGAACGTCGCCACGTGGGTGTTCGCCGGGGTGCTGTAGACCTCGCTCGGCGTCCCGACCTGCTGCACCTTCCCCTTCTCCAGCACGGCGAGCCGATCGCTCATGGTCAGGGCCTCGTCCTGGTCGTGGGTCACGTAGACGAACGTCGTCCCCACGGTCTTCTGCAGCGACCGCAGCTCCAGTTGCAGCTGCTTGCGCAGCTTGGCGTCGAGGGCTCCCATCGGCTCGTCGAGCAGGAGCACGGTCGGCTCGAGCACGAGGGCGCGGGCGAGGGCGACACGCTGCTGCTGGCCGCCGGAGAGCTGGTGCGGCTTGCGCTTGGCCATCGAGTTCATCTGCACCAGCTCGAGCGCGGCCCCGACCCGGCGGCGTACGTCGTCCTTGGTCGCGCGCTGGTACTTCAGCCCGAACGCGACGTTCTCGTGGACGTCGAGGAAGGGGAACAACGCGTAGGACTGGAACACCGTGTTGACCGGCCGCTTGTGCGGCGCCACCTGGCCGAGGTCCTGCCCGTCGAGCAGGATGTGCCCCTCGTCGGGCTCCTCGAAGCCGGCGACCATGCGCAGCGTGGTGGTCTTGCCGCACCCGGAGGACCCGAGCAGTGAGAAGAACTCGCCCTCGCCGATCTGGAGGTCGAGGCCGTCGACGGCCACCTCGTCACCGAACCGCTTGACCAGTCCGGTCAGCGAGAGGGCGCCGGCCATCAGACGGCGTCCCCGAGGAGGGTGTCGGCCAGGTAGGAGAAGTTCGCCACGAAGGCATCGACGTCGGCGTCGGTGTGCTGCACCGACATCAGCCACTGCTCGACCTTGCCCCAGGGCGGCAGGAAGGCACCGCGGTTGTGCTGGACCAGCCAGTGCGCGTGGCCGTAGCGACCGTCGAGCGAGCGGAAGTCGCGGAAGTTGCGGATGCGGTCCGGCATGAACGACACGCAGCCCTTGGCGCCGGCGGTCACGACCCGCCAGGGCGCGGCGTGCCGGTCGATGACTGCCTGGAGCCCGTCGCTCATCCGGGTGCGCAGGTGCTCGATGTGGGCGTAGGCCTCGTCGGTCAGCACCTCGGTGAGCATGGCACGGGCCGCAGCCATGGCCAGCGGGTTGCCGTTGAACGTGCCGACCTGCTGGTACTCGCCACTGACGACCAGCTCCATCACCTTGCTGCCGCCGATCGCGGACGTCGAGAGCCCGCCTCCCATCGCCTTCGCCACGCAGACGAGGTCGGAAGTCGCGCCGAGCAGGCCCGAGGCGCCCCCGGGACCGCACGTGAAGCCGGTCTTGACCTCGTCGAAGGTGAGCAGCGCCCCGTGGGCGTGCAGCAGGTCCCGCAGGGACGTCAGGTAGCCGTCGTCGGGGTAGATGATGCCGGCGTTCATCATGATCGGCTCGAGGATCATGCCGGCGATCTCGCCCGGGTAGCGCGCGAGCGCCGCCTCGACCGCGGCCAGGTTGTTGGCGGGCACGATCACCGTGCCGGCGACCGTGCCCGGGAGGAGCCCGGTGTTCTCGGGGATGCCGCGAGGGGCCTCGACCGGACCGAGGTCGCCCACGTCCTCGGGCTGCACCGAGACCATCACCGAGTCGTGGTGACCGTGGTAGCCACCCTCGAGCTTGATGATGCGCTCCCGGCCGGTGGCCGCGCGCATCAGGTGGACGGCGTCCATCGTGGACTCGGTGCCGGAGTTCCCGAAGCGCCACAGGGGCTGGCCGTACCGCTCGGCGAGGTTCTCGGCGACGATGATCGAGTCCTCGGTGGGCTGGGCGAAGTGGGTGCCCTTGGCGACCCGGTCGCGGACCGCCGCGACGATCGCGGGGTGGTTGTGCCCCGCCAGCGAGACGCCGTACCCGCCGTGGAAGTCGGAGTACTCGTTGCCGTCGACGTCGTACAGCTTGGAGCCGTTGCCGTGGCTCAGCCACACCGCGTGGGGCTCCGCGACCTGCCAGCTGGACGTCGCGCCACCGGCCAGCACGGTCGCTCGCTGGGACATCTGCTTGCTGCGCACCTGGCGCTGCAGGAAGCTCTCGGTCTCCTCGACGATCACCGAGTCGAGGCGGGTGGACAGTTCGGGGGCGATCTCGGTCGCGGTCATTCAGGGCTCCTGCCCGTGCATCAGGTCATTGACTGATCGTTCAGTCTATGCGACGGTTTTCGAGCACGGCAAGACTCAGCCCGCGGCGAGAGGCGGCTCGATGACGGGACAGCAGGACGGCCCACGACATCCCCTCCAGGGATCGATCCAGAGGCGGAGCGTGCTCAAGGGGGCGCTGGCCGCGGGGGTGGCCGCGCCGACCCTCTCGGCGTTCCTCGCCGCCTGCGGGACCAAGACGAAGGCCGGGGCCACGGTGAAGATCCCGTCCCCCACCAATCCCGTCACCTGGCCGCTGAGCAAGGCCAACCAGGCGATCGACTCGGGGCTGACCCCCAAGCCGGGGAGCACGCTGCGCATCTACAACTACGCCGACTACGTGTCGCCGAGGTTCCTGAAGGACTTCGAGGCCAAGTACGGCGTCAAGATCCGCCTCTCGACCTTCAACGACGCCGACGAGGCCCTGACGAAGGTGGCGTCGAAGGACCTCAAGTTCGACCTGTACTTCCCGAGCTACGACTCGCTGGGCAAGCTCGTCGGTGCCGACCTGCTCCGCCCGCTCAACCACGACTACCTGACCAACTACGACAACCTGTGGCCGAGCTTCCACGACCCGTGGTACGACCGCGGTGCCCGCTACACGATCCCCTACACGATCTACACCACAGGGATCGGCTGGCGGACCGACATGGTCGACACCGACATCCCGTCGCTGGGCAACCCCTACGACGTCCTCTGGGACACGAAGTACGCCGGCAACATGGCGATCCTCGACGACTGGCACACCGCCATGTCGATGGTGCTGCTGCGCAACCACGTGGCGAACATCAACAGCACCAAGCAGTCCGACCTCGACATGATCCGCACGCAGCTGCTCGACCTGCGCCAGACGATGCGTCCCAAGGTCACGATCTCGATGTACACCGACATGCCGGCCGGGCAGTACGGCCTGTGCCAGATGTGGTCCGGAGACGCGATCAACACGCCGTACTACCTGCCGAAGAACGTCGACCCGTCGGTGATGCGCTACTGGTTCCCCCAGGACGGCAAGGGCGAGATCGACAACGACCTGGTGGTGTGCCTGGCCCAGGGCGAGAACCCGGTCGCGGCGCACGTCTTCCTCAACGAGATCCTCGACAACGACGTGGCGGCCAAGAACTTCGGCTTCACCGGCTACCAGCCGCCCCTGAACAAGTTCACCCCGAGCAAGCTGGTCGCCGACGGATACCTGCCGAAGACGCTCGCGACCGCCGTGGTGGAGCCCAGCGACTTCAAGACCGGGTACCCCTTGCTCCAGCTGCCCCCCGCCAGCGACTCCGCCTGGCACGAGGTGTGGCAGGAGTTCAAGGCCGGTGGTTGACGCAGACGATCGTCGGCGACCTCCCGGCAGCCGGTTCATCTGGCCGCTCCTGGCCCTCCCGGGCACCGTCTGGATCGCCGTCCTGTTCGTGGCGCCGCTGTACGTCGTGGTGGCGATCCTGTTCGGCGGGACCGACCCGATCCTCCGGGAGCCCGTCCCGGTGTGGAATCCCGCCGACTGGGACTTCACCCAGTTCACCTACGTCTGGGACCACATCGTCGGCTCGAACCCGTTCTTCCGGCCGGCTCTGATCCGCACGGTCGTGTACGTCGGGATCGCGTCCTTCGTGTGCCTGGTGATCGCGTATCCGGTGGCCTACTTCACCGCGCGCTTCGCGGGACGCTGGAAGGGCGTGCTCCTCGCTGCGCTGATCGCGCCGTTCTGGATCAGCTACATGATGCGGATGCTGGCCTGGGTCAACCTGCTGCAGACCGACGGCCTGGTCAACAAGACGCTCAGCGCCGGCGGTCTCTTCGACGTCCACGTCGACTGGCTCCAGGGCCACGCCTTCACCGTCGTGGCGGGGCTGGTCTACGGGTACGTGCCGTACATGATCCTGCCGCTGTACGCCGGTCTGGACCGCGCGCCGGCACGGATGCTGGAGGCGGCTCGTGACCTGGGGGCCAGCCGGTGGGAGACGTTCCGCCGGGTGACCTGGCCGCTGAGCCGCTCGGCCGTGATGGTGAGCCTGCTCGTGACGGCCCTGCCGATGCTCGGCGACTACTTCACCAACGACCTGCTGTCGGGGTCGCCGTCCACGTCGATGATCGGCAACCTGATCAACAACTCGGTGCTGACGCCCGGGCAGACCGGCCAGGCCGGCGCCTTCATCCTGATGATCCTGATCGTGTCGATCATCCCGATGGTGCTCTACGTGCGGAGCACCCGCAGCGGAGCGGACGTGATGTCGTGAGGCGCGGATGAACAGTCCGGTCGCGTGGTACCGCAACCCCTGGCGCAGGCCCTGGGTGCTCGGTGCCGTCACCGTCGGCTACCTGGTGTGGTCGCTGCTGCCGGTGCTGGTCGCGGTGGTGTTCTCCTTCAACGCCGGCCGGTCCCGCGTGGCCTGGCAGGGCTTCTCGATGCGGTGGTACTACGGCGACCCGCTGCGCTCGGTCTGGCACGACAACAGCCTGCACACCGCCCTGACCTACACCCTCTGGCTCGGCGTCCTGGCCACGGTGATCACCGTGCCGCTGGGCGTGGCGATGGCCCTCGGGCTGGATCGCTGGCGCGGACGCATCCCCGCCGGCGCCAACCTGGCCGTGCTGCTGTCCTTCGTGCTCCCCGAGATCATGATCGCGGTCTCGTTGCTGTTCGTGGCCACGGTGCTGGTCTCCCCGCTCCAGCTCGGGACGACCGGGCAGGTGGCGGGGCTGGTGACCTTCCAGCTCTCCTATCCCGTGGTGATCGTGCGCGCCCGACTGCTGACGATCGGGCGCGACTACGAGGAGGCGGCGGTCGACCTGGGGGCCTCGTCGTTCGGTGCCGTCCGGCGCGTGCTGCTGAAGATGCTCCTCCCGGCGATCTTCGCCAGCGCGGTACTGGTCTTCGCCGACGTCATCGACGACTTCATCATCGTGCGCTACCTGTCGGGTGACTCGAGCACGGAGCCGGTGTCGGTGAAGGTCTACAACACCGCGCGTGCCGCGCCGACCCCTGCCCTGAACGCCCTGACGACGTTGCTGCTCGTCGCCTCGCTGCTGGCCGTGACGATCGGCTTCCTGGTCTATCGCCTCATGACGCGGGGCGAGAAGAACGCGGGCGGTCTCGACGTGTTCGCCGGGGAGGCGTAGCAGTCGCTACTTTCGGCGTAGGATCGGTCTGAATCCCCGTTCAGGTCCGGTGCGTGTCGCGCCCGGACGCACCCTCCGGAGGAGGCGAAATGACGACGATCCCACCCGCTCCCCTCGACCCCGCAGAGGTCGAGCTGGCGCTGGCCCCGTTCGGCGAGTCCCGGCTGCTGCCGCGAGATGCCTACGTGTCGGCCGACGTGCTGGAGTGGGAACGCCGACATCTGTTCGCCGACTGGATGTGCGTCGGCCGCTCGAGCGACGTGCCACCGACCGGTACCCGCGCCGAGTCGGTCGGCGGCTACGGCGTACTCCTGGTGCGGGACCAGGAGGGCGTCCTCCGCGCCTTCGAGAACGTCTGCCGTCACCGCGGCCACGAGCTGCTGCCGTGCGGTGGCACCGGCACGGCGAAGCGCGCCATCGTCTGCCCGTACCACGCGTGGTCGTACAAGCCGGACGGCAGCCTGATCGGGGCGCCGAACTTCCGCGACATCGACGAGCACTACGACCGCTCGACGTTGGGCCTCACGCCGGTGCGCGTGCACGAGTGGCACGGCTGGATCTTCATCGACCGCACCGGGACCGCTGCCGACTTCTCGGAGCACATCGGAGGGCTCGACGAGATCATCTCGTCCTACGACGCCGAGTCGCTGGTGACCGCGGAGAGCCACACCTACGACGTGGAGGCCAACTGGAAGGTCATCATCGAGAACTACCAGGAGTGCTACCACTGCTCGATGATCCATCCCGAGCTCGTCAAGATCTCGCCGCCGACCAGCGGGGAGAACTACCAGGAGCGCAGCGGCGACTGGGTCGGCGGCTGGATGGACCTGCGCGCCGGGATGGAGACCATGTCCCTCGACGGCCGCAGCGGCGGGGTGAAGATGGCGCGGCTCGACGAGCACGAGCAGTCACACGTGCTGTACGCCGCGGTGCTGCCCAACCTGCTGATCTCGCTGCACCCCGACTACGTGATGAGCCACCTGCTGGTGCCGCTGTCGCCGGGGAGCACGCGGATCACCTGCTCGTGGGCCTTCCCGCCGGAGGTGGTCGCGACCGAGGGCTTCAGCCCGGCGTACGCCGTGGACTTCTGGGACCTCACCAACCGTCAGGACTGGGCCGCGTGCGAGTCCGTCCAGCGCGGCATCGTCGCCCCGGGCTACACCGCCGGCCCCCTCGCGCCCGACGAGACCGGGGTCTACCACTTCACCTCCACCATCGCCCGGGTCTACCAGGGCTCGGCCTGAGTCCGACGTCGTAGCTGCGGCTCAGCTGGTCCAGGCGCGCCAGAGGGCGGCATACTCGCCGTCCTGGTCGACCAGCTCCTCGTGGGAGCCCAGCTCGACGATCACCCCGTCGATCACCACCGCGATGCGGTCGGCGTCGTGGGCGGTATGGAGTCGGTGGGCGATCGCGACGACCGTGCGCCCGTCGAGCAGCGCGTTCATCGAGCCCTCGAGCGTGCGGGCGGTGCGGGGGTCGATCAGGGACGTCGCCTCGTCGAGCACCAGGGTGTGCGGGTCGGCGATGATCAGGCGCGCCAGCGCGACCTGCTGCGCCTGGGCGGGCGTGAGCGCCTGGTTGCCCGACCCGATCAGGGTGTCGAGCCCCGCCGGGAGCCGCTCGACCCAGTCGCGTGAGCCGACCGCCGAGAGGGCGTCCCACACGGCGTCGTCGTCGGAGTCCTCGCGGGCCAGCACGATGTTGTCGCGCACCGAGCCCACGAACACGTGGTGCTCCTGAGTGACCAGCGCGACCTCGGTGCGCAGCTGCTCGAGCGGCAGGGCCACCAGGTCCACTCCGCCGACCTTCACCGATCCCGTGCGCGGGCCGTTGATCCCCGACAGCAGTCGCCCGAGGGTCGACTTGCCCGAGCCCGACGGCCCGACGATCGCGAGGCGCTCGCCGACGCGCAGGTCCAGTGACACCCCGTGGAGCACGTCGTGGCCCTCGCGGTAGGCGAACCGCAGGTCCTCGCCGACCAGGTGCGGGCCGTCCGGGCGCTCGTCGCCGGCCACCCGGTCCTCCGGCACCTGGGCGATGCCGAGCAGCCGGCTCGTCGACGCGACGCCGACCTGCAGCCGGTCCATCTCCCCGACCAACCGGTCGAGCGGACCGCTCAGCGACTCGACGTACAGCAGTGCGGCGGTGATCTGCCCGAGCGAGATCCAGCCGCGCGAGTAGCCCCAGGCGCCGACGAGCAGCGTGAGCACCCGGGGGCTGTTGAAGCAGATGTCGATGACGCAGAACAGCAGGTTGCGCAGGGTCATCGTGTAGCGCTCGGCCTGCGCCGAGACCGCGATGTCGTCGTCACCGGCCCCGACCCGCAGGTCGCGAAGCCCAAGCGCCTCGACGGTGCGGGCGCCCTCGACCGTCTCGGTGAGGGTGGTGTTGATGCGGGAGTACGTCGACCCCTCGGTGATGTAGCCCTTCGGCGCCCGCTGCAGGTAGCGGCGCACCTGGAAGCCCGAGGCCCCGATGAGCACGAGGCAGGGGATGGCCAGCAGGACGCTGTTGAGCAGCATCGCGACGACCGAGAGCATCACGGTCAGTCCGGAGATGATCGCCTGGGGCAGACCGAACTGCACCGAGCGGCTCATCGTGCCGACGTCGCGCGTCACCCGGGTGACCAGGTCGCCCGTCGACGCCCCCTCGACCCGTCCGAGCGGCAGCCGCAGGACGGTGCCGACGATGTACTCACGGGCCGAGGAGAGCAGGTCCTGACCGAAGATCGTCGAGATCCGCTGGGCCAGGAACGTCAGCAGGGCCTGGGCGCAGACGACGCCGACGATCTCCAGCGCCAGGCGGTCGAGCCGGCTGACCTGCTCGGCGACCGCGCCGCCGGCCGTCGTACGGTCGACCAGGGTCCCGAGGAGCCGGGGTACGACGAGTGCCGCCGCCGCTGCGCAGCCGTTGAGCACGACCAGCCAGATCACCTCGGCGCGGCGGGTCCTCAGCAGGTCGCGGAAGAAGGCCAGGACGACGCGGTTGTCGGCCACCGGCCAGCCGCGCTCGGGGCTGCGCGACGCGGCGTACGTGTCGAGGGCGCGCTGCTGCCGGAGCGCGTGCCGGCGACGCAGGGCAGCCAGACGCTCGCGGCGGCTCGCGTTCACGGGCGGCACGAGCTCGAGGGGCACGGCCGGCTCGCGGTCGCCGCGCTCACGCCAGGTCGCGGCCGAGGTCGCCAACAGGTCGGTCGGTCCGGAGACGGCCGACTCAGACACCGGAGTGCTCATGGCTCGCCACCTCCTCCACCGGCGCGTCCATGGCCCGCGTGACGACACGGCGGTACGCCGCGCTGTCGCGCAGCAGCTCGTCATGGGTCCCGTCCACCCGGACTCGTCCGTCCTCGACCAGCACCACGCGGTCGGCGTGGTGCAGCCACAACGGCGACACCGTGGTGACCACGGTCGTGCGACCTCGGCGTACCTCGGCGACGCGCTCGGCGATCCGGGCCTCGGTGTGGGCGTCGACCGCAGACGTGGGCTCGACCAGCACCAGGATCGGGGCGTCGACGGCGAGCGCGCGCGCCAGCACCACGCGCTGACGCTGACCGCCCGACAGGCCGCGACCGCGCTCGTCGAGCAGCCCCTGCCAGCCGCCCGGGAGGGCGTCGTACACGTCCTCCGCGTTGGCGACCCGCAGCGCCTCCTCCGCTTGGTCACGGGTCAGGCGGCCGTGCGGGTCGATGGCGTCCTGGAGCGTCCCGGCGAAGAGCTGGCTGCCGGTGTCGCTGACCAGCACGTGCCGGCGTACGTCGTCGAGCGAGGCGGCGCCGAGGTCGACGTCGCCCAGCCGCACACCCCACTCCCGGCTCGCCAGCTCCTCGTCCAACGCAGCCAGACGCGCCCGCTCGGCGAGCCGGTGGGCGCGGGCCCGGCGGGCGGCCCGGCCCTTGATGCCCTCTTCGAGCTCCTGGCTGACCGGCTCGGTGTCGGCGGGCAGGTAGCGGCCGAGACGGTCGGCGAGGGCCTGGGTGTCCTCGGGCACCGCCGAGACCACGATGGTCAGCTCGCCGTCGCGGGCGGTGAACCCGCTGAGCTCGTCGTGCAGGTCGGCCCCGTCGGGCAGCGGGGTGCTCTCCGCGAGGTCGGGCCAGGGCGGCTGCTGTTCGAAGATGGCGATCGCCTTGCGGGCCGACACCATGGCCCGGGTGACCTTCTGCGCCAGCTCGAAGAAGGTCTGGATGGGGTAGATCATGAACAGCGCGTAGCCCAGGAAGCTGATCAGCTGCCCGATCGTCAGCTCGCCGTCGATGACCCGGTGGGTGCCCAGCCAGACCAGCAGCACGATGAAGACGCCGGAGATCAGCACCCCGACGGCCTCGATCGCGGCCTGCCAGATGCCGGCCGAGACCCCGGCCCGGCGGGCGAGCTGGGACTGGGCCGCGTAGTTGCGTCCGAAGGTGCGCTCCCCGCCGATGCCGCGCAGGATGCGCAGCCCGGCGACGATGTCGGTGGCCATCGAGGTGAGCTCGGAGTTGCGGCCCCGCTCGACCTGCTGGCGCCGGTGGAGCGGCTTGAGCAGCGGCATCGCGGCGGTCACGAGCACGGGGGCGGCGAGCAGCATCAGCACGCCGAGCTGCGGCGAGGTCACGAGCACGATGAACGCGACCACGAGGTAGGCGACGAGCTGGGATGCGGCCCGCGCCACGATCTCGGTGAGGGCGCCGAACTCGTCGGAGTCGCTCGACGAGACGCTGAGCACCTCCCCCGTCGGCGTACGACGGGGCAGCACGTGCCCCATCTGGACGACCTTGCGGGTCACCATCTTGGTCGTGCCGTAGAGGTTCACCAGCCAGCTGCGGACCACCAGGGTGTGGAGCACGATCCCGAACGCCGCGCCGATCACGGTGACGGCCAGCAACAGCCCGGCCCAGAACAGCGTGCCGCTGGCGGAGTGGGCCCGGATGCCGTGGTCGACCGCCTTGCCGAACAGCAGCGG
>Ga0070679_100003029_pt1 | contig 15347 bp, 13 predicted proteins | sample KBSC63BmetaG_FD_65652 | JGI IMG/M metagenome (GOLD analysis project Ga0070679, IMG submission 65652) | Corn rhizosphere microbial communities from Kellogg Biological Station, Michigan, USA - KBS C6-3B metaG | ecosystem: Host-associated > Plants > Roots > Rhizosphere | place: USA: Michigan... | reverse complement strand
CCTGCTTCGCGAGCGCGACCGCGAGGTTCACCGCGACTGTCGATTTGCCGACGCCGCCTTTCCCGCTGGAGACCGCGATGATCTTCCCGAGATTCGGCTGTGCGACTGGAGTGGGAGCGGGCACGCGCTGCTGCTGACCGCTTCGCGGCTGGTCCATCACCGGCAGCGCGCGTGATGCTTGTTTGCGATTCGCCTGGAACGCCGCGGCGTCGCCGACGTCGACCTGTACGTCCGTCACGCCTTCGACGCCCTCGAGCGCCTGACGAACGTCGCGCGCGAGCGCGGGATCGTCGCCAGCGGCGAGGAGAAGGGTGAGACGAACCTTCCCGGACGTCGTCGTCGCGATGTCGCGCACCACCTGGCTCGCCACGACGTCGGCGCCGGTGCGCGGATATGGAATGCGGGCGAGCGCTTGAGCGATGCGCGCCTGGAGTGGATTGGCCATGGTTCAGGAACCCGTCGAGAGAAACTGCCGAGCGGCGGTGATCACCTTGTCGCGGACCTCGGGAAGCGTTCCGGGAATCAGCGCCCCCGACGCCTTCGCATGGCCGCCGCCACCGAACTGCCGCGCGAACGTGTTCACGTTCACGTCACCCGTGCTACGGAAAGACACTTTCACTTTTCCGTATCCAAGATCTCGAAAGAACAGCGCCATGCGCGTACCCGCGATCGACCGTGCGTGCTCCACGATGCCGTCGAGATCTTCCTGACGGACATCGTATTTGTCGAGCGCGCCCGCATTCATCGACAGCCACGAGAGCCCGCACGCTTCGTCCACGCCAAGCGTCGCGAGCACTTCCGCGAGAAGACGAATGCGTCCCGCCGGTGCAGACGCATACACGCGAACGTACATCTCCTCCGGGTCGACGCCCGCATCGAGCAAGTCGGCCGCAATCGCATGACACCGTGGGGACGCGTTGCTGTAGCGGAAGCTGCCCGTGTCCGTCAGAATCGCGGTGTACAATGCCTGCGCGATCGCGGGCGTCATCTCGAAGCCGAGGGTGCTGGCCAGGTCGTACACGAGCTCGCCCGTCGCGCACGCGGTCACGTCGGTCAACACCACGGGCCCGGCCGGATCATCCGACGCGATGTGGTGATCGATCACCAGCTTCGGCACCGTCAAGGTGCGCACACTCTCCGCCAGGTTGCCGAGGCGTTTGACGTCGCTGATGTCGAGCACGACGAGAAGATCGACGCCCTTCAGCGCCGCGGACCCTTTCGCCGTCTCATCGCGAACGTCGTCACCGAGGAGAAAGCGGAACAGGTCCGGCCACGGCGTCGGATTGACGATGCGAACATCCATCCCGCGCTGCGCGAGCAGCCGCGCCAGGGCCGCCTCGGAGCCGCAGCCGTCGCCGTCGGCGTTCATGTGTGTCGACAGCGCAACCCGCCGCCCGGACACGAACTCGCGCGCAAGCTCGTGAATGGCCGCTCGGCGTGGTTCGGGAATGGCGAGGTAGTCTAGTGCGGAATGAGGCACTTTGAGGTGGCTAGAACTGCGCGTGGAGAACTTCGCGTGGGAGAACACCGGGTGGAGAACACCGCGGATTTTTCCACGCCCCTGATCGCAATAAGAAAACGGCGCCCGGGAGTCCCGGACGCCGTTTCTAAGATAACCCTGCCTCGTGTCAGTCGTCGGCGGCGGCGGCCAGATCCGGCTCGTGAGAGACCCGGGAGTGCGCCTTTCCGTACGTGAAGTAGATGATCAACCCGATCACCATCCAGACGATCAATCGAATCCAGGTGTCGGGCGGCAGGCTGTACATCATGTACCCGCAGATCAGAATCCCGAGGATCGGTACTACCGGCACGAACGGCGTACGGAACGGACGGGGGATATTCGGGCGCGAGTAGCGCAGCACCATCACGCCGAAGCACACGATCACGAACGCGAGCAGCGTTCCGATCGACACCAGCTCGCCGAGCAGCGCGATCGGGAAGAAGCCGGCGACCGCCGCCGCGACGATGCCCGTCACGATCGTGGTGACGTACGGCGTCTGGAACTTGGGATGCACCTTGCCGAACACGGGCGGGAGCAGGCCGTCGCGGCTCATGGAGAAGAAGATGCGCGGCTGGCCCATGAGCATCACGAGCACGACCGACGCGAGGCCGAGGATGGCGCCGATGTTGATGAAGTAGGTCAGCCACTTGAGCGCCGGGCCGGCCGCTTCGATCGCCACGAAGACCGGATGCGGGACATTCAAGTTCTTGTAATTCGTGAGTCCCGTCATCACGAGCGCCATCAGGATGTAGAGCACCGTACAGATGGCGAGCGACGACAGGATGCCGACCGGCATGTCCTTCTGCGGGTTCCGCGCCTCCTGCGCCGCGGTGGAGACCGCGTCGAACCCGATGTAGGCGAAGAACACGACGGCGGCGCCGCGCACGATGCCGCTCAGGCCGTAGTGGCCCGACTCTCCGGTGTTGGTCGGAATGAATGGATGCCAGTTCGCCGTGTTCACGTACATGAAGCCGAAGCCGATGACCGCGATCACGATCGCGACCTTCACGAACACGATGATGTTGTTGAAGTTCGCGGACTCCCGAATGCCCACCACGAGCAGCGCCGTCATCAACAGCGTGAGGAGGATCGCCGGCAGGTTGATCACGCCGGGCGTGAGCGCGAGGCCCGCACCGCAGACGCCATTCACCGCCGCGGTCGCGGCATTCGTGACCGGATCGACGCAGAGGATGTTGCGCACGAGCGTGTGCGTCCCGACGACGCTCATCGGCGCCTGCGTCCACGCCGCGGAGACGTGAATGCCGAGGTTGTCCTGGAGGAACGCGACGAAGTAGCCGGACCAGCCCACCGCGACGGTCGCCGCGCCGAACAGATATTCGAGAATGAGGTCCCAGCCGATGATCCACGCGATGAGCTCACCGAGCGTGGCGTAGCCATACGTGTACGCACTTCCCGCGATGGGAATCATCGCCGAGAACTCGGCGTAGCACAGACCGGCGAAGAGGCAGCCGAGTCCCGCCAGGATGAACGAGAGCACGATGGCTGGACCGGCATACTGCGCCGCAGCGGTGCCGGTCAGCACGAAGATGCCGGCGCCGATGATCGCGCCGATGCCGAGCATGGTCAGGTTGAGCGCGCCGAGCGCACGCTTCAGTGTGACCTCCTGGCCCTCAGCAGCCGCCTCGGCTTGGAGGATGGCGATGCTCTTCTTGGACCACAAACCCATAGCAGGAGTCTCCAGGGTCGGACGTAAAGCGCGGCGGCACTCAGGCAGCGCCGCCGCAGGCGGGGGAAGCGGACTGCTCAATGACCGTGTAACGCGCTCGAGCTCGCATTCGCTGCGAAGGCTCGGCGTTGTATACACTTAGGGCGCGGGCAAGTTGGACCGCACGGAAAGCGTTGTCAAGCAAAGCACTGTCAGAGAACGGACAAAACTCAGACGGGCGACGGGCGACGCGAGATGAACGAAACGCAGATCGTAGACAAATTGTCTAGCCACCTGCGTTTTGTTCAGCGCGCATCGACTGTTCTCGTCTAGCGTCGAACGACGAGCGTCTGGTTTTCAGACGGAATAGTTGGGTGCTTCGCGGGTGATCTGCACGTCGTGCGGGTGCGATTCGCGCAGTCCCGCGGTAGTGATGCGCACGAACTGCGTTTCGGTTCGCAGCTCGTCGATCGTCCCGCAGCCGACGTAGCCCATTCCGCTGCGCAGGCCGCCGACCATCTGGAACAGCACGTCGGACACTGGTCCGCGATAGGGGACACGTCCCTCGATGCCTTCGGGCACGAGCTTCTTCGGCGACAGCTCGCCCTCCTGGAAATAGCGATCGGCGCTGCCGTCCTGCATCGCCGAGAGGCTGCCCATGCCGCGCACCATCTTGAAGCGGCGGCCCTCGAGCAGGAACGTCTCGCCGGGGCTCTCCTCGGTTCCGGCGAGCATCGATCCCATCATCACGCTCGATGCGCCCGCCGCGAGGGCCTTGACGGCGTCACCGGAGTACTTGATTCCTCCGTCGGCGATGACGGGGATGTCGCCCGCGCCTTCGACGGCATCGAACACCGCGGTGAGTTGCGGAACGCCGACACCTGTGACCACGCGCGTCGTGCAGATCGATCCGGGACCGACGCCGACTTTCACCGCATCCACGCCGCGCTCGACGAGCGCTTCAGCGCCTTCACGCGTCGCGATGTTGCCGGCAATGAGCTGCGTGTCGGGGAACGCGTCGCGTACCTGTCCGGTCGCGTGCAGAACAGCTTCGCTGTGGCCGTGCGCGGTATCGAGGATGAGCGCATCGACGCCCGCGTCGATCAGGGCTTTCGCGCGTGTGAGGAAATCGCCCGCGGCGCCAATCGCGGCCGCGACGCGCAGGCGGCCGAAGCGATCCTTGTTCGCGTCCGGATATTGGCGACGCTTGTGGATGTCCTTGATGGTGATGAGGCCTTTGAGGACGCCCGCGTCGTCCACCACCGGCAGCTTCTCGATGCGATGCTTGGCAAGAATCTGCTCGGCTTCGTCGAGCGTGGTGCCTTCGCGCGCCGTGATGAGTCCCGTGCTCGTCATCGCCTCGCCCAGCTTCCGATCGAGATTCCGCTCGAACTGCAGGTCGCGATTGGTGATGATTCCGACGAGACGTTCTTCGTCGTCGACGATCGGCACGCCCGAGATGCGGAAGCGCTGCATGAGCGCGGTTGCTTCGCGAACGGTGTCCGACGGTCGCAGCGTGATCGGCTTGAGGATCATGCCGCTCTCGGAGCGCTTGACGCGATCGACTTCAGCCGCCTGCCGGTCGATCGACATGTTCTTGTGGAGCACGCCGATGCCGCCGGCGCGCGCCATCGCGATTGCCATGTCTGATTCGGTGACCGTGTCCATCGCGGCCGAGATGAGCGGAATGCGCAGCTCGATGCCGCGGGAGAAGCGGGTGACCACGGACACATCTTTGGGATGTGTCAGGGAGTGGCGGGGCGCGAGGAGGACGTCGTCGAACGTGAGCGCCATCTCGTCGCGAACGCGCGAGTGGGCGCTGGGTTGGGTCTGAAGACGCGAAAGCCCGCTCGCCTTCTTGTCGGAGGCAGCGGGCCGCGATTGGAGTCGAGTTGTGGTCGCCATAGCGAAAAGTAGGGGCTCGCAGGCGGGTGGTCCAGTGTTCGGTGCGCCTGGGCTCGAACTGCTTGGGACACGGACACTGACGGACACTGACGGACACAAACTGGTGGTGCCGAGATTGTCTCGCCTATACAGCCAGTGTGAGCAGAGAGAGACAATTCTTTGATTGGGACGGCCGCTCGGGACGGCACGAGGTGCATCCCGAGGCCGGTTCCAACAAGAAAGTCACCCTCTCGTTCGAGGGACGTGCAGGCCGAGACCAACCCAGCACTACCAGTTTGTGTCCGTCAGTGTCCGTCAGTGTCCGTGTCCCAAGCAGTTCACGGCCCGCGCGGCAAGAATCGGATCAGTGTCCGATCACCCTCAGCCGTCTCCGAATTCGCTTCGGCAAAAAGAACGCAGCCGCCGTCAACGCGCCGCGAAGGTTCAGGTCCGCCAGATCGCTCGGGTCCCCGGCCCAGTGATCGAGCAGCACCAAGCGTCCCGCGTTGGAGATCAGACGCTGCAGCGCGAGCACGAGAATGTACAGGTCGTCGATCTCGCCGAAGAACGGGATGAAGTCCGGAATGAGATCGATCGGCATCACGATGTACGCGATGGCGCCCGCCACGAGCATCTTGTCGACGACCGACACGCGCTTGTCGGTGATCAGTCCGCCCAGGAGGCGGACATACTGCGGAAGCTGGCGGATGTAGTACATCACGGTTCGCTTCGCGCCGGTCCGCGGCGCTCCCACTGCTGGACTGTCCTCAACGGGACGGCGACGTCCCCGCGTCTGCGCGCGTGCTGCCATCAGAGCTTCTCTCCTGATCCACCGGGATCCTTGGTGTCATGGGCCGGCGATGACGCGGACGATGGTGTGGACGGAGGCGGACCGGGCTGACTGCCGCTCGGGCGGGGGCTCACGAGCTCGCTCGCCATGTTCTTGCCGGTCTCGAGCGCGTTGTTGAGCACATTGGCCGCGCGATTCATGAAGCCGACCGTCTCGGCGATGGCGCTCGCGGAGACCTTGCCGGCGCGGAGGCGATCCTCGATCGCCTCGGTGAACCGCGTGAACGTGTTCGCGTTCTGCGACTGCCGCTCGGCGTAGCGTGACTCGAGGAACTCGACGTAATCGAGCACCTGGTACCCGCGCTCATCCGACAGTGTCTCCAACTTCCTGAGAATTCGGTCGCGCAGGTGCTCGTTCATTCGCGTCTCCTTCCCGTCAGCCTTTCCAGCGCGAGCGAGTGCCTCGCGCGTCGATGTGCACGTACGGTGTACGGTAGTTGTGGCTCGTGTACAGCCCAAGGCCTCCGACGAGCTCGGGGTACTCGTCCTCGACCTGATCCACCGCGCGCGCCACGATCGCCTCGTCCTTCAACGTCACGCGTCCGTCGCCGTCCGCGTCGATCGCGACGTCGGCTGCGTCGCCGTACTGATGCCGGCTGTCCCGCGCCGAACGCCAGACGCCCTTGTTGTGATCGGGCGTCCGGAAACCGCTGTGCACGTCAAATGCCACATCCGACGCCTCGTCATCGCGCTCGGTGTAGTCGGCGCGCGAGAAGCGCGCGGCCGCGCCGACCTTCGCGAGCACGAGCTCGAGCTTGTCGAGGAGACGCGGATTGAGCGCGACGTACTTTGGCCAGACGTCGGTCTGCGCGTCGTGCGTGATGAAGTCGCCGAGCTTGAGATGCGTGCTGACCTTCAGATTCAGATCGGCTGCGCCGACCTGGAGAAAGCCCTCGGGATGATCGTGATCGCCGAAGCGGTCGGCGAGGTACGTGCCGATCTTGTAGCCGTTGAGCTTGCCGCCGACCTTCTTGGAGAACGGCACCATCACCGCGAGCGTCGGCTCCGGCATGATCTCACGTTGCAGCCCGCGCACGACGGCGAGGTGATAGAAGCCGGCTTTCGTCGGCGCGACGAATGACCCACCGTCCAACGGCTGGGCGGCTTCGCCAGCGGTCGTGTCGTTCGTCGGCACCCACTCGTAGCTGAGCGCCGTGGGATCGCCGCCGACCTCGAGCGGAAACGTGACCTGTGTCTGCGGAAGCGTGAAGCGAACGCGCACCGCGCGACTCTCGCCGAACGCGTTCAGCGACGGGTCCACGCGGAAGCGGCCGTTGAGATTGGCGAACGGCGCCGCCGCCGCTTTGGCTGGACGATAGAACTGAACGACGCCCAGAGCCGCGAGCAGCATCACCATGAACACGCTGCCGCGCCTGGCATCCCAGCGAAGTGTGGATTTACGCGTCTGAGCGCCAGGTTGCATCTCGCTCATCGAACGAAACCCCAGGTGTCGTCTGCATTGAGGGTGTACTGCCGGGTGCGGCATCCGCTCGTCACGCACATGTGACGCACGGGCACGCCAGAACGCTGCGGCGTGGCAAGGCCAAGCTCCAAGCTATCCACGAGGTCGTCGCCGGGCAGGAGGGACTTTGGCCGAACGGACACGGTAGTGTACGTCAAGAAATCGCGAAGATGGAAATGCTCCGAGACGCCAACGACGCAATCCGCGCGACGGACGCGCGAATGCACGCGACCGCGCGACCGGCGATCTGTCGGCTGGAGCAAGACAATTGTGGGGAGCACGACCGAGGAGGGCACGTGCAGCACACATCGGCTGAACGCGGCTCGTCTGTGCGATGATAAGCGTTCGATGACGAATCGCAAACCCCAAAGCAACTCTGCTCCATAGGAGTGCGGATGAGCTTGATTTCGGGGTAGCGGGCACGACCACGCGCCGAGGCGAGGTGACCTTTTAGATTTCCGCCGCTACGCCTGGATCTTCCTTCCCATCTCTTCCCTCGATCGTTTCGCAACGTGTCCAAACGCCCGGTGGTTCTCGTGGTGCTCGACGGCTGGGGCTATCGCGCCGAACGTGAAGGCAACGCGATTGCGCTCGCGAACACACCGACGTGGGACGCGTTGGTGAACGGACATCCCGGCACGCTGCTCAATGCATCGGGGCGCGCGGTCGGCCTCCCCCAGGGGCAGATGGGCAATAGCGAGGTCGGACACCTCAACCTCGGCGCGGGTCGCGTGGTGATGCAGGATCTCGTACGCATCAGCGAGTCGATCAGGGACCGCTCGTTCTTCGAGAATCCGGTCTTCATCGAGGCATGCGACGCCGCGAAGAAATCCGGCGGCACCGTGCATCTCATGGGGCTGATCGGCTCGGGCGGAGTCCACGCGATCGACAAGCATCTCTTCGCGCTCATCGATCTGTGCGCGGAGCGGAACGTGCCGCGCATCGCCGTTCATGCGCTGCTCGACGGACGCGATACGATGCCCCGCTCGGCATTCGCCTACATGCGCGAGCTGCTCGCCTACGCGAACGGACGCGCCGTCGTGGGGAGCCTGGGCGGACGCTACTTCGGCATGGATCGCGACAAGCGGTGGGACCGCACGGAGAAGTGGTATCGCGTGTCCGTCGACGGCGTCGGCCCGGAAGCGAAGGATCCGCTCGACGTGATTCGCGACGCATACGACCGCAACGAGACCGACGAGTTCATTCGGCCGACGGTGATCGTCGGCGAGGACGGCAAGGCGGTCGCACCGATGCACGACGGCGACGCGGTGATCTGCTTCAACTATCGCGCGGATCGCATGCGGCAGATCGTGCGCGCGCTCACGCAGTCGGACTTCGACGGCTTCGACGTCTCGAAGCGGCCGAACCTCACCGTCGTGACGATGACCGCGTACGATCGCACGTTCGACCTGCCCGTCGCCTTCCCTCCCCAGTCGATGGCGAACATCGTGGGCGAAGTGGTGTCAAAGGCAGGCATGGCCATGTTTCGCACGGCCGAGACGGAGAAGTACGCGCACGTGACGTACTTCTTCAATGGCGGTGTCGAGACCCCGTTCCCGCACGAGGACCGTCTGCTCGTTCCCAGCCAGAAGGTGGCGACGTACGATCTGATGCCGGAGATGAGCGCGCCAGGAGTGACCGACGTGCTGTGCGACGCGATCACGAAGCGCGAGCACGATTTCATTCTCTGCAATTACGCGAACGGCGACATGGTCGGACATACGGGTTCGATGCCGGCCACGATCAAGGCCGTCGAAACCGTCGATGCGTCGCTGGCGCGTGTGCTCGCCACGGCGGACAAGACGGGCACCCGGCTCCTCATCACGGCCGATCATGGCAATTGCGAGATGATGATCGACCCCGAGACGGGCGGGCCCCACACGGCGCACACCACCAACCCGGTTCCGTTCATCATCGTCGATCCCGATGGAGAGCGTCCGTTGCGCGCCGGTGGCGCGTTGTGTGACGTTGGCCCGACGCTGCTCTCCATGCTCGGCCTCGAGCAGCCGAAAGAGATGACGGGTCTGGATCTGAGACAGAAGTGAGAGAAGGGCGAATGGGGACGGCGAATGGAAAGGACGAATGGAAACAGCGAGTGGAAAGGGCGAATGGAAACAGCGAGTGGAAAGGGCGAATGGAAAGGGCGAATGGAACAACCGCCGTTTCCATTCGAGGTCTCCATTCGCTCGTTCCACTCGCAGTCTCCATTCGCTCGTTCCACTCGCAGTCTCCATTCGCTCGTTCCACTCGCAGTCTCCATTCGCTCGTTCCATTCGCGGTGTCCCGCTCGCCGTTTCCATTCGCCTTTGCCGCAGTTTTGCGTTTTAACGGAGAAGACCGCGTGAAGAGATTCGTCGCGTCCACGGCGTTCGTGATCACGGGATTGTTGGCCGCGCCGACGGCTGTTGCGCAGGTTGGGCATCTGCCGACGCAGAGTCCGTACGTCGACCTCGCGCACTCACAGGAGCTGACGTTCTTCGGCGGCGAGTATCACGCCCACCGGGACGCCGCGAACGTGGGCCCGCTCAGCGGCCCGATCTTCGGCGTGCATTACGAATGGCGGGCCGGCGGGCCGGCGCATCTCGAGGGTGAGCTCGCGCGGATCTCGTCGGATCGAAACGTCATCAACCCGCTGATCGCGGGCCCGACACGCAATCGCGGGCAGGAAAGCCGGCCGCTCTATACCGGGGACTTCAGCCTCGGCATCAGTCTCACGGGCTCGAAGAGCTGGCATCACATCGTACCCGAAGTGCTCGGCGGCGTCGGGTTCATCAGCGATTTCCAGACGGCTCCGGATTCTGGCGGGTTCAAGTTCGGCACCCGCTTTGCACTCAACTGGGGTGGCGGCATCCGGATCGTTCCCGGCGGAAGGTGGCAGATTCGCGGCGACATCAAGAATCGCCTCTACAGCATGAGCTATCCGGAGTCGTTCTTCGTCGCGCCGGCCGGGGGCACGGCTCTCGTCACGACCACGACGTCGAAATCGTTCTGGACCAACAATCCGGCCTTCACCCTCGGCCTGTCGTACCTGTTCTAGCGGCGAAGAGGGCCGCGTCGACGGCGCCGGGGATCACACGAGCTCTTTCCTGGTGACTTCATGGCGCGCGACTTCGAGGACATTCACGACATCGACGACCTGAGCGACGACGAGCTGCGCGGCCTGGTCCGCGAGCATCTCGCGGCGCACAACGGGCTCGACATCGACGACATCACGGTCCAGGCACAGAACGGCACCGTCATTATCGCCGGTCGCGTGGGCACCGACGGCGAGCGTCTCATCGCCGAGCACATCGTCACCGACCTCGTCGGCGCTCAGAAATGCCGCAACGACATCTTCGTCGATCCGTCACGTCGCGCCCTCAGTCCCGAAGCGATCGATGAACACCTCGTGGATGACGATCGGCACGAAGGACTTCTCCTCGGCGACCGTCCGGTGCCTCTCAGCCCCGAAGCCGAGCATCACGAAGAGGATCTCAGCGCGGAGCTGTACGGCACGACGGACGTGCAGACGTCGATCGAGAATGGTATCGGCTGGATTCCGCCCGAGAACATCACGCAGGAAGGGCTCACGGATCGCGGCGAGTTCGGCGAAGACCACTGAGCACGGACGGCGTTCGACCGCATTCTCATCAAAGGATTGAGAATGCGGTCGTGCTGTTGGGGCAAGGCCCTTCCTCGCTGCACGACTGCGCCCGACGCCTTCCCGACAGGAGCATTCTTTAAAACGGGTCGTACGGCGCCGACGTGAACCTCCCGGTCACCACTCACGCGCGCAGCATCACCAGCAGCCCGGCCGCGAACGCGGCGGACCATACGGACGCAGCAAGCACGATCGAGGCCCGCGTGCCCACCTCGCGAGCGACGGAGATCAGCGAAGGCAGATTGACGATCGGGCCCGCGATCAGAATCACCGCGCCAGCGCCAGGAAAGCCGGCGGCCACGGCCAGCAGCGCGAGCGGAAGCTCGAAGAACGTGGGCAGCGTGAGCAAAACCGCAACGGCGGCGATGATGGCGAGCACCGCCCAGTGATGGCTCGCGTTCAACCCCGACAAGCGCGGAAACAGCCAGGCAGAGACGGTCGCCCCAACCACGATCGCTGGAACCGTTCGCCGGGCGAGCATTCCCAACGATCGCACGTAGTCGGCGAGAAACGACCGCGCCTGAGCCCGCGGTTCGGCGGCCATTTCGACGACGGCTCCCTGAGCTGTCTCCGGGCGCACCACCCATCGCATCGCGACGGGAACAACGATCACGAGCAGGAGCGCGGCGGCGAGTCTGACCGCGGCGACGTCGAGGGGAAACAGCAGAAACGTCAGAGCGATCGCCGCGGGATTCAGTCCCGGAGACGAGAGCAGCAGCGCCACCGCGGATCGGGCGCCGGCAGCCGCGCGCATCGACGCGAACACCGGCGTGATGCAGCACGAGCAGAGCATGAGGGGAGCGCCCATCGCCGCGCCCATCAACTGGCCGCCGAGTGCGCTGCGCCGCCTGAATCGGACGGCGAAGGTCGGAGCGAGCACCTGCACGCCTGCACCCACCAGAAGTCCGTAGACGAGCGCGATCCAGATGCGCGAGAAATAGAACGTCGTCGAATTGACGACCGTCGCGCTGATGAGCCCCGCGATGGGCTTGTCCCAATGCCCGCTCAGCTTGACCGCGTCGATCGTGCGTCCAGCTCCGCCCCACTTGTAATACAGCAGGCCGGCAATCGATGCGGCCAACGCGGCGAGCGCCAGATAACTCGTCCGAGGAACGACCGACTCCGGCGTTTCGCCAGTCGGCGGCGCAGTGCTGATGTCGAGCTTCATAGACTCCCAACTTCATGGCATCGGACGCCGTGCGCCAGGCGATGACTCGATTCGGAGCGCGCATGAACCGGGCTCGACTCACGCCCGGTCCGTCTCGCGCGGTCGTCCGCGAATATGTTTCTCGCATCGTCTCCGCGAACCCTCGCCTGCCCTTCCCCGCCTCGTGCCATCCTTCCTCACTCGCCGCGTCACCTTCGCCGCCGCGCATCGCTATCGTCGCCCGGATTGGTCGGACGAGGAGAACGATCGCATCTTCGGCCTCTGCGCGCGGCACAGCTATCACGGGCACAACTATACGTGTGACGTGACGGTGACTGGCGCGATTGATCAGAGAACAGGAATGATCGTCGATCTCGCACATCTCGACGCGGTGCTCTCGCGCGAAGTGCGGCAGCGCTTCGATCATCGCAACATCAATGTCGATGTTCCGGAGTTCGCGGACGGCCAGCGGATTCCGACGGGTGAGGAGTTGGCACAGTTCGTTTACGAGCGCGTCCAGAGCGCGCTCACGCCAACGGTTCGCGTCGTTGAAGTCGTAATAGCGGAAGATGAAACGCTGCGCGCGTCGTACCGGCCGGAGTGAGCTCGGCTCAGGCTGCTCGTGACGCACAGCACGCTTCGTTCTTCCTGTGGTGACAGAAGTACCGCGACGCGCGCGGCGAGTCGAATGTGCTCGCAGTCGGTCGCCCAAGGAGTGGATTTCGTGCCGCCGGGCTCCAGCCGCCGTCCAACCGCCGCAAGTCGCACCGTCGCCGAACAGCTCGCGCCAGTGGTTCGCACATATGGTGCGTTGCGCGCCGATGCGACTCCACGCATCGACGTCGAGGCGACGCGCGCGCGCATCGCATCCGGTCGCGTCGCATTCGATCCCGAGGTCGTGCTCGCGAACGTCGGCGATCTGACGGCGGGCTTCTGGCAGGCCGTCGGCGCGCTCGAGCACGCGGGATCGGCATCGAGCGTACACGTCGAGGCATTGCATCGGCTCGACGTCGACGCGAACGAGCTCGCCCGCTCGTGGTCGAAGAGCGAGTCGACGCGCAGCGATCCGGTGTCGAAGCTGGCGCGCCAGGCTGCGGGGCTGATCGGCAGCGCGGTGCTGTCGCGCGCGGCCGCCGAGATCACGACGGACTTCTCGCTGACGGGCTGGACGCGGTCGCAGTGTCCCTGTTGCGGCGCGTCGCCCGACATGGTCGTGAGTGCCGAGTCTCGTCGCACGTTCGTCTGCTGGCGCTGCGAGACGATGTGGCGCACGGACGAGCGCGGATGTCTCGGCTGCGGCGCCAGCGAGCCGCCGACGCTGGCGCGCATTCGCTCGGTGTACCTCGGCTATGATCTCGCGATCTGCCACGCCTGCGGACGATATCTCAAGGAGCGCGGAGGCTCGCTTCGTCACGACCTCATCGTCGAGCGTACGATCGTCGCAACGCTCGATGAAGCAGCGCAGTTGCGAGGACTGCGCGCCTGATCGGCGCCATCATTGCCGGCGGCGCGAGCTCGCGCCTCGGCGGTGTTCCGAAAGGGCTGGAAGTCATCGGCGGCAAGCGAATCGTCGATCGCGTGGCCGACGCCGTTCGCGCGGTGACGACCGAGCTGTTCCTCGTGAGCAACGTTCCTGGCGCGAGCGCGTGGCTTGCCGATGCGCCGGCGATTCCCGACGTTCGCAGCGAGCGATCGAGTCTCACGGGAATTCACACCGCGCTCGTGCACGCGAGCGCGCCCGTGCTCGTGGTCGCGTGGGACATGCCATTTCTCAGCGCCGAATTGCTCCATCTCATCGTCGATGCAGGCACACGCGCGCGGTACGCCGCGGTCCCCGAAGGCCCAGCGGGCGATGAGCCGATGTGCGCCGTGTATCACCCGGCCGCTCTCACGGTGGTCGACGCGGCCCTCGACGCGAACGACTTCAAGTTGACGAACCTGATCGCGCGTCTTCCCGCGGTCGAGCGGATTCCGCGCGACGCGATCGCGCGACTGGGTGACCCGGAGCGGTTCTTCTTCAACGTGAACGACGTGCAGAACCTGGAGATGGCGCAGCGCATGGCCGAGGCGTAGGCGGCGGCTCGCTTCGGCCGGCCTGAACGGAGTATTCTTCGGCGCCACTCCTCGCCCAGGAGCTTGAATGCGCCATCTCGCCGGCGTCTGTTGCGCCGCTGTTCTCCTTTCTGCCTGCCGTCAATCGACGGTCACGACGCCGCGGCCGAACGGTGGGTCGACATCCACCATCGCGAGCTTGCGCGCCGCCATCGATTCGATGGCCGACGCGCCGGAGTTCGCGAACGCGCACTGGGGAATTCTGATCGTCGATCCCGAGCGCGGCGACACGCTGTATTCGCGCAACGCCGGCAAACTGTTCATGCCGGCGTCGAACATGAAGATCCTCACGAGCGCGACCGCCCTCACGCTGCTCGGTCCCGATTATCGCTATCAGACGACGTTCGCGGCACACGGATCGATCGGCAACGGAACGCTCGACGGCGACCTTGCCGTGATCGGCACGGGCGATCCGTCGGTGAGCGATCACATGCTGCACGATGCGATGATTCCGCTGCGCGCGATCGCCGACTCGATCGCCGCGCGCGGCATTCACCACATCACGGGTCGCGTCCTCGCGAGCGGCGATGCGTTTCCCGGCGAAGTGCTCGGTTACGGGTGGTCCTACGACGATTTCGAGGACTCGTATTCCGCGCCCATCGACGAGCTGCTCTTCAACGAAGGCTTCAGCGAGATTCACGTCCGCGGCGGTGCGCACCCTGGCGATCCCGTGCAGGCGGAGATGCGGCCCGCGAAGACGTACCCGAGTCTCCGCGTGATGGCAACGACGGGTCCGTCGGCCTCGTCAGACAGTGCTCGTCGCCGCGCCAACACGCTCTCGGCGCGCAAGGACAGCACGACGTGGGCGGTCATTCTCCAGGGGCAGATCGCGCCGGGCGACACGGCAACGATCGAGGTGACGCATCACAACCCGGACGACGCGTACGTCGCAGCCGTTCGCGAAGCGCTCATCGATCGCGGGATCAGCATCGATGGTTCGCCGACGTCTCCGGCAGGGCCGCTCACGACCCTCGCTACACTTTCCTCTCCGCCGCTCAGCGAGATTCTGAAAGCTCTGATGAAGCCGTCGCAGAATCAGATCGCCGAGATGCTGTTCCGTACGGCGGCGCTCAAGGCAACTGGCAC
>Ga0070679_100003028_pt1 | contig 15350 bp, 14 predicted proteins | sample KBSC63BmetaG_FD_65652 | JGI IMG/M metagenome (GOLD analysis project Ga0070679, IMG submission 65652) | Corn rhizosphere microbial communities from Kellogg Biological Station, Michigan, USA - KBS C6-3B metaG | ecosystem: Host-associated > Plants > Roots > Rhizosphere | place: USA: Michigan... | reverse complement strand
CGCCGACGCCGCGCTCCTCATTGGCGACCCCGCACTCCTTGCCCGCGAGCATCGCACCCAAATCGACGCCGCGGCTGAAACCCCGCTGCTCTGGCTCGATCTCGCATCCCTCTGGCATCGCCACACAGGCCTCCCCTGGGTGGCCGCCGTCTGGGCCGTCCGGCCTGAGGCCGTCGACAACGCCGCGCAACTTGCGGCCGACCTCAACGCCTCCCGCGATAATGGCCTGGCCCATATCAACCGACTGGTCCGCGAGTGGACGCCGCGCATCGCCCTCCCGCCCGAAACCATCCGCACCTATCTCACCCGTAACATCCACTACATGCTCGACCCCGACTGCATCGAGTCCATCCACCTCTTCCGCAGCCTCGCCGCGAAAATCGATCTCCTGCCACCGCTGCGTACTTTGCGGATGCTGTGAGCGTCTACACTCAGAACGAGTTGTTCTTGTTCGTCCCCAGTTGTGAGTTTTGAGTCGTGAGCTCTCAGTAAGAGCCCGATGCCTCACAACTGAGAGCTCAAAACTCGTTGACCTCCATGGCACCGCCGCTCCAACCCGCCCTGCTCACTCTCTTCGCGGCGTCGCGTTTCATGCACTTCGTCTCGCATCTCGGCCTGCTCGGACTCTTCCTGGTCTCTATCGTCGACTCATCCTTCGTGCCGCTTCCCGTACCCGGCGTCACCGACATCATGATCATCGTCTTCGCCGCCCACCACTCCAACGTCATCTGGCTGGTGTTGATCGCGTCGGCCGGCTCCGCGCTCGGTGGCCTCTTCTCGCACATGGTCGGACAGGCCGGCGGCATGGCTTTCCTTGAAAAGCATGTCCCCTCGCGCATCCTCGTCCCCGTCACGCGCTGGATGCAGTCGCACGCTATGCTCGCGGTTGCGTTGCCTGCGGTCCTCCCGCCACCGGCGCCGCTCTCGCCATTCGTACTCGCAGCCGGCGCGCTCAACATGAGCCGCAAGCGTTTCATGGTTGCCTTCGCCCTCAGTCGCTTTGTCCGCCACGCCGTCGCGGCCTGGCTCGGTGTCCATTACGGACGCGGCGTGCTGCATCTCTGGCAAAACTTCACCGCCCGCTACGGCGATACCATCCTCATTGTCCTTTGGAGCGTTATCCTGCTCTTCTCCGGCTACGCTTTCTTCAAGCTCTACCGCACCTCGCGTCGTGTTGGCGTCAGCGTTACCGGCAACCACCCGATGGTCAAACCGCAGGCATAAGTCGCCGGCGGCTCTGTGATGACAGCCTTTTTCATCAGGCCTAAGCCGCGAGCGCTTTCTTCGAGGCAAACTTCCGCTTGTAATACGCCGTAGTCAACACAATTGCCGGAACGCCGACAATGGTCGGCCATAGCCACACGTACCAGGCATTCCCAAAGAACTGGCTCAGCGTTACCGCACTGAACGCCGACCACGCCGCGATGTAGCTCCCAATAAAATTCCCGAGGTGCGTGTACCACCAGAACATCTTCTCTCGCGGCTTCCTCACAAAGCTCATCAGTTGGGTGTAAGACAGCCGCATACCAATCAACCCAAACACGATCGACACCACGCCAAATCCCTGTACCGCGGCTGGTTTGAACGCGCCCAGCAACGCCAGCACTGCACTTGTCGCGAACGTTATTACCCCCGCAAACCAGTCAATCGGCTGCGCTTTCCCTCCGCGTGGAAGGTCCTTCAGCTTCAGCACGCGATAACCCGAGAACGCCGCATAGAAACTGAACACTGCCACCAACGCCAGAAACAACACCGGCAGATAGATCGCCATCGGCAGCGCCGTCGCCGCCACCACGCCCATGCACCACAGGTACACCATCCCCCAGCGTTTATGTTGCTTTCCACCCTTCGCCGTCGCCAGCGCCACGGGAGCCAGAAGAAACGACCCAAACCCCGCGGCAATGTGCACCGCAAGAAACACCTTCATCCATAACGGCCAGTCATGATGGCTCATAGCATCTCCTTAAACGTTCCCAGACAGTCATCGCACCACGCGATCAAACCAACCGCTTCCGCCTTGCCATAACGCACTGTCATCAACCAGTACGGCAGCCCCGGATGCCCTGCATAAGTCGCCGCGATACGCGCTTCAATCGCCTCGAAGCGCTTGAGGTCCGCCGACAACTCAGCCTTCTTCGTCTCAACCAACTTCTTCATATCGTCCCGCTCCGCACGGTTGCCGAAGAACAACTTCAGCAGCAGCTCGTTGCGCGGGACCTGGTCCATCGCCGGCAGGGTCAGCCACTCCCCCAGCCTGTTGCGGCCCGCGTCGGTCAGCCGATATCGCTTCCGCTCGCGTCCGCCGGTTCCCTGGTCATCCTCTACTTTTGCGAGACCTTCTGCGACCATCCTTTTCAGCGTCGGATAAATCTGGCCGAAGCTCTCGCTCCAGAAATTTCCTATCGACTCCCCGATCCGCTTCTTGATCTCATACCCAGACAATGGCCCTCCGCTAAGTAAGCCGAGCATCGCCTCGACCGTAGTCGTCTTTCCACTTTTCTCAGCGCTCATTCGAGACCTCGTTTTAAAACTTGCAGCAACACGAGTAGATCGTACATATCTAATAGATATATCTATTAGACTCATCCGTCAATAAAAAAAGCTGCTAAACTACCTCATGTGCCGGGTCCTACGCGACGCGATCCCGCCAACCCCGCCAGGTCCGGAAGGAAGCAACGGTAACGGGCCATCACGGGCGCAGTAGGGAAACCCGGTACACTTTCCCCCTTTTTATCTTCTTTAACCAATCAAGGGCGGCCACAATCGACGCCTTAGAAACTGTTCTGCGCACCTTATCCCGTCCATCGTTCATCTGACAGCCATGTAAAACGAAGACCGCGCTAATATTTCTTTGTCGTCTTAAGTGTCATTTCTGCCATTGTTCTCGATTTGGAGGGTCCCAGTTTGAGTCTTACGTTGAAGCCACGCCATAGCGTCCGCGCCAAAATTTCCGCCGTCGGAGCTTACGTTCCACCCCGCCTTCTCACCAACGCAGACCTCGAAAAACTGGTGGCCACCAACGACGCCTGGATCACGGAACGCACCGGCATCCGTGAGCGCCATGTCGTCGAAAAAGGCGTCGGCACCAGCGACCTTGCCGTCGAAGCGGCCCGCAAATGCCTCGCCGCGCGCGGCATCGACGCCAGCGAAATCGAAGTCATCATCGTCGCTACCGTCACTCCGGATATGCTTTTCCCCGCCACCGCCTGCCTGGTGCAGGACAAGCTCGGGGCCAAAGGCGCTTGGGGATTCGATCTGTCGGCGGCCTGCTCGGGCTTTCCCTACGCTCTGCAAGTTGGCGCAAAGCTGGTTGAATCCGGCGCGCACAAGAAAGTCATGGTGATTGGCGCTGATGTGATGAGTTCCATCATCGACTACACCGACCGCACCACCTGCGTCATCTTCGGCGACGGCGCGGGAGCTGTGCTGCTCGAGCCCTGCGATGAGGCTGCGGAGGAAGTTGGCCTTATCGACTTCTGGCACGAAATCGATGGTTCGGGCGCCGTCTCGCTCAACATGCCGGCAGGTGGCAGTCTGTTGCCGGCCTCCGCCGCGACCGTCGAAAACCGCCAGCACTTCGTCCACCAGGAAGGTCAGGCGGTCTATAAATTCGCTGTCCGCAAGATGGCCGAAGCCGCGGAAACTGTCCTCGCCCGCAACGGCGCAACCGGGGCCGACCTCGGCTGCTTCATCCCCCACCAGGCCAACAAGCGCATCATCCTTTCAACGGCAGAGCGCCTCGGCCTGCCTGAAGACCGCGTCATTATCAATATCGACCGCTACGGCAACACGACCGCCGCGACCATCCCTCTTGCGATGAGCACTGCGATGGAAGAAGACCGCATCAAGAAGGGCGATCTGGTTCTTTTGGCCAGTGTCGGTGCGGGTTTCACGGTTGGAGCGACATTGCTGCGGTGGGAAATCTAATCTGAAGTCTGCAGCTTGAAGAGGGTCATCTTCCGCAATCGGAAGATGACCCTCTTCTTTTACCGTTGCTGGTTCTACTTTGCGAAACTTCGCTCACTCCGCGAACTCTGCGTGAAGGCTTTTACCGCTTCCCGTCCCCGCAACTACAGTCCCAGCATCCGAACAATCGCCAACGCATTCGTCGTGCGATTGACGCCGGCCTTCATCAGATAATCAAACGCCAGCGGGTCATCCTCGACCGGCGAAGCCATATGCACATTCAACCCACCTAGCTCTGGAACCTCCGCCAGCTCCGCCAGCGCGAGGTCATGCGTCGACAACGCCCCGATGGCACCGTTCCGGACCAGCGCCCGCAACACAGCCTCCGCCGCGGCCCGGCGATCCGCGGAGTTCGTCCCACTGAAAATCTCATCGATCAGGAACAGGCAACCGCCTTCTGAACCCTGGGCCCTGGACCCTGGCCCCCCGGCAAGCGCGACGATATCCCGCAGCCGCTCCACCTCCGCCAGAAACTTCGATTTACCCTCGGCAAGCGAATCCACCAGCGCCAGTGATGCCCCCACCCGCAGCGCACTTATCTTCGCCATGCGTGCGCACACCGGAGCCCCTGCAAGCGCCAACACTGCGTTGCATCCCACAGCCCGCAGCAAGGTCGACTTCCCCGCCATATTCGATCCCGAGATCAGCAGGAACCGCGTCGCGGAATCCAGCTGTACGTCATTCCTCACAGCCACGGAAGCCGCTAACAATGGATGCGCCAGCCCCTCCGCAACGAACGTCGCCGCACCCTCCACGATCTCCGGATACACGTTGTCTTGATGCTCCGCCGCATACGTTCCCAGCGCGAGCAGTGCTTCGAACTCGGCCCACGTCCGCACCCACCTGCGCATCGCTTCCCCGTGCTCGCGCTTCCACGCCTCCAGCGAAATCGCCGCATGAGACCCCACCGCCAGTACCAGCGCCGGAGCGTAGTACCACTCCTTCGCCCGCTGCTCGACCAGCATCAGGCTCCCCGCCAGAGATTTCAGAGCCCGTTCTTCCCCTTCAGCGTCTTTCTGTAGCTGCCGCAACAACTCCCCGGAAAATTTCTGCTCCTGCACGAGCTTCAGCCCATCGCGCAAAATATTCGTCTGTCCGGCGAGCCGCTGGGCCCCTTCGATCTCCGCCATTACCCGCGGCCTCAGCCACAGCGCGAACGCCCCTTGCAGAGCCAGCAGCGCACCCACATTCCGCGGCAGCGTTTCGTACTCCACTCGGTGCAGCAACGCTGCCACGATCAGAACCATCCACGCCAGCGTCAGCGCGATCAGCGTCCACCGCATCCACCCCGCGAGGCCACCGCGCGGTGTGTTCAGCCAACGGTCGAAGCTCTCCGCCGGCAATTCCTCAAATGCCGACCGCCCCAGCAACGCAACGCGCTCCCGCAGGTCCAGCATCGGCGCCAGTTCTCGCACCGCTGCCTGCCTTGTCCTTACTATCTCTGCATCCGCTCCATGCAGCAACAGCCCAGCCAGCGCTCGCTGTCCCACTGCGGTCCGCGTCGTCGCCAGCATGCCGAAGATCGAGTCCGGCCCGAGAATATTCAGGTCACGCTCATACAGGTGGCCGTCTTCATGAAACGCCTCGCCTGTATGTCCGGTCTGCGGTTTCGATCCATCCACCCGCGCCAGCCCGCGCTCATACACATCCAGCAATCGCATCGCCCGCTGCGCCGCAGAGCGCGCCCGCAACTGCACCGGAACCAGACCCATCGCCACCACCAGCGGCGCCGCCGCCCACCACGCGTGGTCGGCGTGGTAAAAACCCTGCCAGGCCAGATAGACAAACAGTGCCACTGTCCCCAAGAGAATCAACGTCAGCGAGCTGCTGCGCGCCGACATCCGATCGAACTCTCCCGCAAACCCCGCCTGCCTACGCTCGTACTCAGCCTGAATGCTTTCGCCCATGTTCTTCCAGCATAGTCCGCTCGTCACCCGTTGCCGGCCAACTCCACCCCGCGTAGTCTTTTCTTCATGCGTAAGTTCCTTCCCCTCGCTCTACTGACCTTCGCGACCGCAGCCCTGGCACAAGATGTCCACGTAAAAGTCGACCCCAAGGGCGGAGGCAACACCACCAGCACGGACAACTTCGCCACCATCCAGCAAGCGCTCGACCACGCTCCGCAGGCGCCCCACGGTCGCATCTACATCCATATCGCGCCCGCCGTTTACCACGAGCGCATCAATGTCACACGCCTGCGTCCGCGCGTCACGCTGCTCGGCGAGGGCAAGCGTCCCGAGGATGTCGTCATCACCGCCGCACAGTTCGCCAAACAAGCCGGCGGCACATACTTCACCGAAACCGCCCAGGTGAACGCTGACGACTTCCAGGCCGACAACATCACCTTCGAAAACACCGCCGGCCCCGTGGGCCAGGCCGTAGCAGCCACAATCCGTTCCGACCGGGCGATCTTCAAACACTGCCGCTTCCTGGGCGATCAGGACACTTTGTTCGCCGACTTCGGCCGCCAGTACTACCTCGACAGCTACATCACCGGTGGTGTCGACTTCATCTTTGGCAACGCTACCGCCGTCTTCGACCACACCGAGATCCACATCCTGCGCCCGGGCTTTCTCACCGCGCAATCGCGCACCGCGCCCGACCAGATCACCGGCTACGTCATCACCAACTCGCGGGTCACGAGCAGCATCGCCACACCGCCGCCCGCCGACCCAACCAAGGTGGCTCGCACGAGCTTCTTTCTCGGCCGTCCGTGGCGGCCTTATTCGCGCGTCGTCTTCATGAACACAGAGCTCCCCGCCGACCTCGACCCTGCCGGGTGGTCTGCCTGGACGAAGAACGGCCCGACCCCGCTGGCTTTCTATGCCGAGTTTCACAACACCGGCCCAGGCGCTGCCATGACGCACCGCGCTCCATGGTCGCACCAACTTACCGCGAAGGAAGCTGCTGCGTTCGCGCCCGCAGTTTTTCTTCGCGGCGACGATCGTTGGGACCCTGTTGCCGAAGCCGCCAAACTCCCCTGAAAGCGGCCTTATTCGGCCGCCCGTCACCAAGCCGAACAGTAACCAGCCATTTCGTCTAAAATCCATCGCATGAATGCCCATAAACTCTTTGGCTGCATCGCCCTGCTCGCTGTCTCCGCCGTTCTCCGCGCGCAAACGCCTGCGCCAGCGGCCCCCGCAGCGATAACGGCTCCCGCGGCCGCCAAGCCGGCGCCGGCGCTTCCCACGACACACGGCATTGTGATCGCCAACATGGACACCACCGTCAAGCCCGGCGACAATTTCTACCTCTACGCCAACGGTAAGTGGCAGGCCAACACGGAGATTCCCCCCGACCGCACCAGTCTCAGTTCGTTTTCCGTGCTCGGCGACGTTGTCAACGCCCGCGTACAGTCGCTCATCGCCGAAGCTGCAAAATCCAGCAGCGTGACCAAAACGCCGGGTCCGGCCACTAAAACCAGCACCATCCGGAAAGCCGGGCTGACTTCCAAAACCGACGAGCGCCGCATCGCCGACCTCTACCGCTCCTACATAGACCAGGCGACCATCGAAGCCCGCGGCCTTGCGCCCATCAAACCACAGCTCGCCGCCATTGCCACGATCTTCAGCACTCGGGACCTCTCACGGGCACTCGGCCTTACCCTGCGCGCCGACGTCGACGCCCTCAACAACACCAGTTTCCACACGGCCAACATCTTCGGTCTCTGGGTCGCTCCTGGGTTCAATGATCCCGACCATTACGCACCGTATCTTCTCCAGGGCGGCCTTACGCTCCCCTCGCGTGAGTACTATGCCTCGAACCCCGACCTGAAGACGCTCCAGAAACAGTTCTTCGACCATGCCACAACGATGTTCCGCCTCGCCGGCTTCGACCATCCCAACATCCGCGCGGCCCGCGTCTTCAACCTCGAAGCTTCCCTCGCCAGCAAACAGCTCTCGCTTGCCGACAGCGAAAACATTCACCGTGCCAACAACACCTGGACGCTCGCCGAATTCGACCACTACGCTCCCGGCGTCAATTGGCAGGAGTTCTTCGCCGCCGCCGGCCTCGGCAGTCAGAACAGCTTCATCGTGTGGCAGCCCTCCGCTGTCGCCGGTGAAGCCGCCATCATCGCCTCCGCCGACCTCGATGCCTGGAGAGACTATCTCACTCTCCATCTGCTCGACACGTACGCCGGCGCGCTGCCCAAAGCTTTTTCCGACGAGCGCTTTGCCTTCTTTGGCACCATCCTCAGCGGCGCCAAAGAGCAGCGCCCCCTGGCCGAGCGCGCTACCCTCCTCGTCAACAGCGTGCTCGGCGAAGCAGTCGGAAAACTCTACGTCCAGCAATACTTTCCCGCCGCCGACAAAGCCCGCGTGCAGGCCCTCGTCGCCAACCTCATGGTCGCCTTCCACAAGCGTCTCGAAGGCCTGACATGGATGGCGCCCTCCACGAAAGCCGAGGCCATCGCCAAGCTTGACAGGCTGGAAATCGGCATTGGCTACCCCGATACCTGGCGCACCTACGACGGCCTCGACATCAAGCCCGACGACCTCTTCGGCAACCTCTGGCGCAGCAGCCTGTTCGAGTACCACTACCATACGTCCCTCATCGGCAAGCCCGTCAACCGCAAGGAGTGGTGCATGACGCCGCAGACGGTAAACGCCGTCAACCTGCCACTCGACAACGGCCTGAACTTCCCTGCGGCTATTCTGCTCCCGCCGTTCTACGATCCCAACGCCCCCGACGCCTTCAACTACGGCGCCATCGGCTCCGTCATCGGCCACGAAATCTCCCACACCTTCGACTCCGAAGGCGCCGCATTCGACTCCCACGGCAAAGTCCGCAACTGGTGGACGCCCGACGATTTCGCCCACTTCCAGGCTTCCACCGCCATCCTCGTCAAGCAGTACGACGCCTACAAGCCATTCCCCGATCTGGCTCTCCGCGGCGCTCAGACCCTGGGCGAAAACATCGCCGATGTCGCCGGCCTCACCGCCGCCCTTGACGCCTTCCACGCCTCGCTCAACGGCAAGCCTGCCCCTGTGATCGACGGCTTCACCGGCGACCAGCAATTCTTCCTCGCCTACGCCCAGAACCGCACGCAAAAGACCCGCGAAGCCGCTCTGCGCCAGCAAATCCTCACCGACCCGCACTCCCCCGGCGAGTTCCGCGCCGAAACCGTTCGCAACCTCGACGCCTGGTACACCACCTTCAACATCCAACCCACCGACAAGCTTTATCTGGCTCCTCCGGACCGTGTCCATATCTGGTAGCGCCTGGATTTCACTACGCTTTATCCTCTACGCTGTAATCACTGCCTTATGATCATTGCCGCAATCCGCTCCGGGACCGACCCCATCGCGCCACTGCCTCCGGCCACCTTCCACCGCTGGCTCGAAGACCCCATCTACTGCCCTAAATGTGAAGCGACCTACACCCTGGTCGTCGACTACGACCACGCCGTCGCCCGCCACTTCGCCGAAGACTCGCGCCGGCACCTCACCATGCTCCGCAAGGCCATCTTCGCCGGCCACTCTACCGACCACCGCATCACCCACTTCGAAACCAACGGCGTAGTCGTCACCGGCCACGCGAAACCCACGCCCGAACCCACTGTGGAAGCTCTCAAACCACTCACAAAGCTGATCAACTAGTCTGCTGTCGGTCGCTCAATGTGGTCGATCACTAAAGCATCGACCAGGTCTTTCGTCGCCTCAAGGCGCAACCCTAACTCCTGTACGGCGGTAAAGATGGAAGGCCTCGTCGCGTCGGGCAAACCATTGTCCGACGCAGCCGACCCTTCTTCCGGCGTCCAAAGAAGGTCGAAGTTGTAGACCCCTTTCAACCCTGTGTGGTCGACGATCTGCCGGCCCAGCTTTACATTGCTCATCGCGTACATCATCGCCTCCATAGGCACGGCGCGCCCGTGCATCTCGCCGGGCTTCTGCCTCAGGTCCCACTCGCTTATCACCTCGCCGCTCTTGTCCCGGACAACCGGAGGCATCTCGTTCGGTTGCACCTCATGCATCTTCAGGCCAGTTTTTGCGACCACCAGCGCATACACAGGAATCTCCCGCTTCTCGACTTTCGCCTGCATCCTGCAGCGTTCGGTCAACACCTGCTGCAGCATCGCCTTCTTCTGCACAAAATCGAGTTTGTGAAACGCTGGAAGGTCCGCCTCGGCAACCTTCGCTTCCATGTCCCACCGCTCGGTCCGCGCCCACTCCGGGTCGCCGACGACAAGATCGTTGCGTAGAAAATTAAATGCGAACTGGATGATCCGCGTCATTGGAGCATTGGTCACAATAATGCGGTCGCCATCGGGGGAAATCTGCAGCATGCCATGCGGTTCTCCCGACTTATCCAGCTTCATCGAAACCACGTCAAACTGCGGCGGTTTCGCCTTCGTCTGGGCGAATGCGCCCGATATCGCGAGAATCCATATGCAGAAAACCAATCGCTTCTTCATGCAAAAACTTTACCGCATCGAAGCCAGACATGTAATTACATGTTTATAATCTGATTATGGCAAAGACCCCGGCTCTTGACGTTCGCGATATCCGCTCCGTGACTGACTTTCAGCGTAATGCGAAGACCCATGTTGCCCGCCTCAGAAAAACCAAGGCGCCTATGGTTCTGACAGTCAATGGAAGCGCGGCCATCGTCGTGCAGGATGCCGTCACATACCAGAAACTCGTCGACCGCGTCGAGGAGCTGGAGTATGAGCGCGAGTTCGTCGCGGCAGTCAACGAAGGGATAGCCGCAGCAGAGCGCGGAGACGTTACCCAGCGCGTGAGGCACTAGAAAAGCTGGGGCGTGAACTTGGATTTTAGAGTCAAGATTCCGGACCAGCTCTCGCAGAGGGCAGGGACGATGTCCGCCTGATCGACGGCCGTAGCAACGATGCATTGCCGGGACGAAACTGGTGGGCCGGCCTCAGCGAAGCTGATCCTCTCATTGGAATCTCTGCCCGGGCGTTGCCCTCGCATTCCCGAAACCCTGCCGAAGCCAATCGTGTTGCCACTCTTACAAAGCTGATCCATTGGGTCAAAATTCCGCACCGTGCCTTGTAAAGACCGAATAATTCCCATTTCGGCACGTTGACCCCGCGAGGGCTATAGTGGGTGCAGGTAGGATCTGTCCTGAGCAGTTCACTTATTCGCCTGCTTCCGCAACGTCTGCCGGTCGGTACGTGTGTCAGCCGTACCAAGGTTGTTCTTTATGTCTTCTCTGGTGCATTGCATCTATGTAAGCACCGCTTCTCATCCCTTTCAAAATGAAGAACTCGCGAAGTTATTGCACACCTGCCGAGTTAAGAACGAACGTCTTGGGATAACCGGCATTCTTTTGTATATGGCTGGGAGGTTCTTTCAGGTCCTCGAAGGCGATCCCGATACCGTCTCTGCCCTTTACACCATCATTGAGAGGGACAAGCGGCACAAGGAAGTGACACAAATCATTTTCGAGGCAATTTCCAAACGTAACTTCCCCAGCTGGTCCATGGGAATGATCGATCTCTCGGGCGATAAGCTGCATCAGATCGCCTCTCTCAGCGACCCCGAGAACGGCGGCTCGGCGCTTGCGCGACTTCCAAATGGGCGTTCGAAGAAGCTCCTCCTCGCCTTCTGCGAAGGCCGTTGGGGTCCCACCGACGCTGATCTCGCAGGCGCGGCCCAGGCATGACCGCCAGGGTGGATCATCCCTTGAGATCGCCCATGCGAAGCCACCTTTCCTCGCAGCAAGCTGCCGCCAAGGTAATTACCTCTGCCTTTCAACCCATATTCGACGCGAAGAGCCGCAAGACTATTTCCTACGAGGCGCTGGTGCGCTCTCCGGAAAATGAATCTGCCGCCCGGATTTTTGAGCAGTTTGCCCCCGACGATCTCAACGCATTCGACCAGCGCTGTCGCGTGACCGCAATTCGACTTGCCGTGGCTCTCGGGATTCCCTGCAATTTAAACCTGAACATTCTTGCCAACAGCAAGTTTTCATCCGAGAGAAGGATTCGCAGTACTGTCGAAGCCGCCCATCTTGGAGGCCTTCCACTTGATTGCATCGTCCTTGAGGTCGCAGAGGGCCAGATCATCAAGGACCGGTCTGAATTTGCAAGGATGATCGATCTCTATCGGGGCATGGGCTTCAAAATGGCCATTGACGACTTCGGCGCCGGCTATTCGGGCTTGAATCTGCTCGCCGATTTCCAGCCCGATCAGATCAAAGTCGACAAAGCCCTTATCTCCAAGATTCAGAGCTGTGGGCCGCGCCAGGTCATCGTCCGCGCCATTGTGCAGGTTTGCCGCGACCTCGGTATCGATCTCGTCGCGGAGGGCATCGAGACCGAGGAAGAATACTCCTGGCTTGCGAGTGAAGGCGTCACCGTCTTCCAGGGATATTTCTTCGGCCGTCCCACCTTTGAGGCCCTCATAGAAGCGCACTGCCCCAGGAGCCTGCCTCCACCCGTTATCCCGTGATGAAACCGCGGGATAAGAGGCTAACCTGCTAAAATCAATAGTTGTGAGCAGCTCGACCATCCTCGAAACCCCAGCCGAAAACATCGCAGACACACCGAAGCTCAAAGTCGGATTCGTCTCTCTCGGCTGCCCCAAAAACCTCGTCGACTCCGAGGTCATGATGGGCATGCTCCACCACGGCGGCGCCGCCCTTACACCCGACGCCACCGACGCCGACATCATCGTCGTCAACACCTGCAGCTTCATCGATTCCGCCAAGCAGGAGTCGGTCAACACCATCCTGGAAATGGCGAAGCATAAGATCGCCGCCGGTGGCCGCGCCCGCAAGCTGATCGTCGCCGGCTGCCTGGTCGAGCGCTACCGAGACGACATTATCGCCAACATTCCCGAGGTTGACGCGGTAGTCGGCACCGGAGAGCTCGACGCAATTCTTTCCGCTGCTGGACTCACGTCGAGCGGGCACGCCGCCAACTCGCCCTTTACGATCCTCACCGCCGACCAAATCTCGCGCGCGTCTTCCGCGGTAAACCAACACTCTCGCCCCGAAAGCAACGGCCCCCAACTCACCTCAGAATCGGGTGGCCCATCCTTCGCGCCTTCCGCGAAGGGTGGGATGCCCTCCATCGAAGCGCCGGCAAACTCCTCTGCCGCCATGCGAAGCCTCTCGTCCGAAGCTCAGACGTCTCGTTCAGAAGGCGACCTCCGCGAACAGCAAGGCCGCTTCTCCCGCGCTGAGTGGCACGGAGCAGCCGCTGCCCTGCCCACCTACCTCGCCGATGAGTACACGCCGCGCATTCTCTCCACGCCACGTGCGAGCGCCTACATCAAGATCGCCGAAGGCTGCGACCACCCCTGCACCTTCTGCATCATCCCGCAGCTCCGCGGCAAGTTCCGTTCGCGCCGCCTCGGCAGCATCATGGCGGAGGCGCAGAACCTTATCGCGCAGGGCGTACGCGAAATCACACTCATCGGCCAGGACACCACCTGCTACGGCGAAGATCTCGGCCTCACCGACGGCCTCGCACAGCTTCTCGAAGCGCTGGCAGGCCTGGAAGGCATGCGCTGGCTGCGCTTCCTCTACACCTATCCCAACAAGGTCACGACGCGACTGCTTGAGACCGTGGCGAAGCACGACAACATCGCCAAGTACCTCGACGTGCCGCTGCAACACGCCAGCGCACCGCTGCTCAAGAGCATGAAGCGCGGCGGCAACGCAGAGATCTTCCTCAAGCTCATCGACAAGGCCCGCAGCCTCGTCCCCGGCATCGTCATCCGCAGCACCTTCATCGTCGGCTTCCCCGGCGAAACCCAGGCAGACTTCGATATCCTTTGCGACTTCGTGCAGGCCGCCGAAATCGATTGGCTTGGCGTCTTCAGCTACTCCGACGAAGAAGGCGCAGCCGCCTTCAACATGCCCCCCGCCGGCAAAGTGCCGAAGCGCACCATCGAAGCGCGCCGCCGCAAGGTGATGCGTATCCAGCAAAAAATCAGCGTCCGCAAAAAGGCCGAATGGGTTGGCCGCGAAGTCGACCTGCTGGTCGAAGGCGAGAGCGAAGAAACCGATCTCCTCTGGGAGGGCCGCACCATCCTTCACGCACCAGAGATCGACGGCAAAGTCTTCATCAACGACTTCGGACCGCATGAGACTTTGGTTCCCGGAACCTTCTACCGCGCCGAGATTACTGAGTCGCATGATTACGATTTGGTGGCTCGCATTATCGAGTAGCCTTTCGAAGCGACGAGATGAGTCACAAACTATTGAGATGGACGGCATCTGCAAACCTGAGCCGTGGCTTTGTATCTTTCAGAAAGTCCGGAAATCTTGCAAAACTTTGAACCTGAGATACCTTCAACAGTTCAAATAATTTCTGGCCATCCACGTACTGCAAATTAATACCTCGTCCTTGAACATTTGTAGCCAAACTGCGCGCCCCCGACCGAAATTTTGACGTTGTAACGAATACCCCCGAAGTCAGCCCCTTTAGCACCAGTGCGCCGACGAACGACCTGATCTGCTCCACCTCGATCGAGGAGCGGTAGCGTTTGACTTCGACGCCGATGACCTTCCCGCTAGGTGATGTAATTATTACGTCGATGCCTCCGTCATCTGAACGAGTAGTCAGCTCGGTTCTATATCCCAAACCGTTAAACACACTGCTAACGACTTCTTCCATCTTTCGAGGATCCATAACAAATCTGCTGTCAAAATCAGCCAGTAGCCGCTTTCTTATTTCCGATATGGGCTCACTAGCGTCTATGTGATCAATGTGCCGGAGGGCCCCCGTCAGTCCGTAATAGATATGCCAGACTTGATTCCTGCTGTGAACACATATAGTCTGCGTGACTGTCCACCATCCGCAAGTTGGGCAGTAGTAGCAAACGATACTCTCTTGATATGGCCTTTGAGTCATAGGAAGTTCATCAAGATACCAAGCTCCATGAAGCAGCGCGTTCCTTCGGATCATTGTCTCGTAATGAATTTCAATTTGTTTAGGAACTCCGCTCGAGAGATTCGATGCGCAGCATGCCCGCATCCTGGAACTACAAAATCTGCAAACCACAGGATGCAACTCATCCGATGAAGGCGTTCGAACGTCCGTGTGAGTCCACGCAGGCATGTTGCTAAAATATTGCCAAAACTCGGCTTTCAGGTGATTGTTCCAGCGAATAACATCAAATTTTGAATGCCGACTGGTCCGTGGTTGTCTACACTTTAGCCATGTCGATCTCGCTTACCCCTACCCTCCACGGCCATCGCGATTTCAAACTCGCCGGCATTCGTCGCTGGCACGACTTCGCTACGGGTTTCCAAACCATCCCGCCGCAGTGGAACGAGTTCAACGCACTCTCGCTCCCCCTTCGCGCGGAAACCCAGGTGACCTACGGCGCCACTTGCCAGATGGACATGGCGAACCATCGCTTCGAGTACCTCTCCGGCTACGAAGTCGAGGACTTCGCAAACATACC
>Ga0070679_100003027_pt1 | contig 15350 bp, 14 predicted proteins | sample KBSC63BmetaG_FD_65652 | JGI IMG/M metagenome (GOLD analysis project Ga0070679, IMG submission 65652) | Corn rhizosphere microbial communities from Kellogg Biological Station, Michigan, USA - KBS C6-3B metaG | ecosystem: Host-associated > Plants > Roots > Rhizosphere | place: USA: Michigan... | reverse complement strand
GATCGCCTCAGTTGACCTGCTGCGACCGCGTGCAGCGGCCGCCTCGCGTCGTGCGTCCTCGCTCCCTCGGTCGACGTACCGACGGTACGCCTCGGTCGGTCGCTACGGGCGCCAACGCGATCCGACTCACTGCGCGCGTCCTCGCTAGATCAACCGAGGCGAACTCTGGGGTTAAACGTGCGAGGCGTTCTAACCGAGCCGGCGCAGGAACTCGGCCTCGTCGATGATCTCGGTGCCGAGCGCGCGGGCGCGGCTCATCTTGGTGGCGCCGGCGTCGCGCCCGGCGACGACGAAGTCGGTCCGCTTCGACACGCTGCCGGCGACGGCGGCGCCGGCGGCCTCGGCGCGGCGCGTGGCCTCTTCGCGCGAGAAGGCGTCGTACTCGCCGGTGAGCACGAGCGTCTTGCCGGCGAGCGGGCCGGTGGCGGCGTCGGCCTCGGCGCGCACGCCACCGCGCTGCATCTTGTCGACGAGCGCGGCGTTGTCGGCGTCGGCGAACCAGTCGTGCACGCTCGCCGCCACCGTCGGCCCGATGCCTTCGATCCTCTCCAGCGCCTCCAGTGCCGCGGCGGCGAGCGCGCGCAGCGATGGAAACGCGCGCGCCAGCGTGCGCGCCGTGGTCGGTCCGACGTGGCGGATGTTGAGCGCGACCAGCACGCGCCACAGCGGCTGCGCGCGCGCGCGATCGATCGACGCGAGCAGCTTGTCGGCGGTCTTGGGGCCGACGCCGGGCAGCCCGGTGAGGAGCGCGCGATCGAGCGCGAACAGATCGCCGGGATCGCGGATCAGCTCGCGCTCGAGCAGGAGCGCGGCGGTGCGGAAGCCGAGCCCGTCGATCTCCAGCGTCTCGGCGAAATGATCGAGCCACATGATCGTCTGCGACGGACAGCCGCGACGGTTGGGGCAGCGCCAATCGGCCTCGCCCGGCTTGCGTGAAAGCTCGGCGTTGCACGACGGGCAGACGCGCGGAAACTGCCACGGCACCGCGCCCGCCGGCCGCTCGGCGACGACCGGCGCCACCACCTCGGGCCGCACGTCGCCGGCGCGGCGCACGACGACGAGGTCGCCTTGCCGGAAGTCCTTGCGCGCGACGTCGTCCTCGTTGTTGAGGTTGGCCAGCGAGATGGTCGCGCCGCCGACGAAGACCGGCTCGAGCACGGCGAACGGCGTGACCTTGCCGCTGCGCCCGGTGTTGACCACGATCTGCCGGAGGCGCGTCGTGCGCTCCTCGGCGGGAAACTTGTAGGCCACCGCCCAGCGCGGCGCCTTGGCGGTGGCGCCGAGCTCGTCACGCGCGGCGAAGGCGTCGACCTTGATGACCACGCCGTCGATGTCGAAGAAGATCTGGTGCCGGCGCGCTTGCGTGTTTGCGACGTAGGCGAGCACGCCGTCGATTCCGTCGACGATCTCGGTCGGATTGGTTTCGACGCCAGCGCCGAGCAGCAGCTCCATCTGCTCCGAATGGGTACGCGCGCCACGCGGCTCGACGGCGCCGACACCCCAGGCGGCGAAGCGCAGGTTGCGAGAGGCGGTGATGGCCGCGTCGCGCTGACGCAAGCTGCCGGTGGCGGCGTTGCGCGGATTGGCGAAGCGCCGCTTGCCTTCGAGCGACGCGTTCAGGCGCTCGAACTCGGCCCGTGGCATGAAGACCTCGCCGCGGATCTCGGCGAACGCGGGCGGTGATGGACCTTTGAGCCGCTCGCACAGACCGCGAATTCCGCGCAGGTTCGCGGTCACGTCTTCTCCGACGGTGCCGTCGCCACGCGTACCGCCGCGCACGAACACCCCGTGCTCGTAGACGAGCGAAATGGCGAGCCCGTCGATCTTGAGCTCGCACGTCAGGATCGGGACGTGCCCGAGCGCGGCTTCGACGCGCCCGAGCCACGCGCGCAGCTCGTCGGGCGAGAAGACGTTGTCGAGCGACAGCATCGGCACGCGATGGACGATCGGCGCGAAGGTCGCATCCGGCGCCCGGTCCTGCACGCGGGCGGTCGGGCTGTCGGCGCTGCGCAGCGACGGAAACTGAGCCTCGAGCGCGCGCAACTCGCGCACCAACACGTCGTACTCGGCGTCGGCCACCGTCGGGCGCCCGACGGCGTAGCGGGCATCGTGCGCCGCGACCTCCGCTCGCAGCGCGGCCGCCCGCGCGCGCGCTTCGTCCTCGTTCACCGCCACTCGGCGGTGACCTCGAGCTCGGTGTCGCCGTCGCCGCCGCCGCGCACGCGCGTGACCACGATGTCCTTGGCGCCGCACACCTCCAGGATCGCCGACGAGCCGGCGATCACGTCTTCCCACAGGACGTGATCGAAGCCGTTGCAGCCGGTGTAGATGGCGCGGCAATAGCCGGAGCGCGCCAGCGGCACGGCCAGCGAGCCGTCGGAGTAGTAGCGGTGGAAGAGCCCGGGCGAGCGGCGCATGAGGAACTCGGGCGAGAGCACGAAGGTGAGCAGGCGATAGATGCCGCGGAAGTCGTTGAGCGTGGCTTCGCGACTGAGCTCGCGCACGAGCGAGACGTCGCGGCCGGTCACTTCCATGATGGCGCCGAAGATCGCGCGCAGATGCGCGAGCGGATACCAGCCGGCGGCGAGGAAGCTCTCGTGCTCCACGGCGGGCGCGATCTGATCGGGCAGCCGCGCGATCAACTGCGCGCGCGCGTCCGGGCACTGACGATCGATCGCCATGAGGATGCCGCGGATGGCCACGCCCTTGACCTGAGGGACGTCGTCGCTCACGCCCCGATCTTAGCAGCGAGCGGCGCGCTGGCGGTCGCGAGAATCTACGTTATAAGGGCTGCATGGCCGAGTATGTCGCCGACTCCGCGCAGACGATGGCGGGCGCCCGAGACGAGTATTACAAGGTCAACGGCTTCGCCGCCGACGGCGGGGCCAGCGCCGATTGGGTCGACTTCAAGCTGGGCCCGATCCCGATGCCGTTCCCCAACACGCCGTCGCGCAAGCGGGCGGTGCGCTATCACGATCTGCACCACGCGCTCACGGGTTACGCCACCGACATCGTCGGCGAGTTCGAGATCTCGGGCTGGGAGATCGGATCGGGCTGCGCCGATCACGTCGCCGCCTGGCAGCTCAACTTGAGCGGCATGATGGGAGGCCTCCTGGTCGCGCCGCGCCGCACCTTCGCGGCGTTCGTGCGCGGGCGGCGCTCGAAGAACCTGTATCGCGCGGCCTACGACGACGCGCTGCTCGGGCGAACCGTCGGCGACCTGCGCCGCGAGCTCGGGCTCGACGCGCCGCCGCCGCGCGCCACCGCCGGCGACGTCGGCTGGTTCGCGCTCGCCGCGCTGGCCGGGCTCCTCATCGGGCTCGTGCTGCTGGCGCTGATCGTCCCGTTCGCCGTCGTGCTGAACGTGGCGGCCCTGTTCCGCCGGCGGTAAGATGCGCACATGAGCCCGGAGCCGCCGTCGGGGACGCTGCCGCCGTCGTCGGGGACGCTGCCGCCGCCGTCGGCGTCGCTGCTCGCGCGCGTCGATGCCATGCGGCCGGTGCGCACGCGCCGCCCGCGCCTGGAGGCGGCGGTGGTCGCGCTCGCCTCGCTGGCGGCGCTCGCGGCGCTGTTGACCGTGTTCCGGCCGCGCAGCGATCTGTCGTCGCTGATCGTCGACGGCGTGGCGGCGGTGTGCGCGCTCGTCTTCGGCGCCGAGCTGTGGTGGGCGCTGGTGCCGCCGCGCGGGCAGGTGCTGCCGCTGCGTCGCGGTGCCGGCGCGCGCGTGCTCGGCGCGTGGCTCGTCGTGGTCGCGGCGCTCGTGATCACGGGCCACGATCTGGCGCCCGATCCGCGTTTCATGGCGAGCGCGCGCGCCTGCCTGCTCGTCGGCACGATGACGGCGCTGATCCCGGCGTTCTTGTGCCTCGTGCTGTTGCGTCGCGCCGTCGACCTCGGCGGCTGGCGCATCGGCGCGGTGGTGGGCGGGGCGGCCGGTGCGCTCGGCGCGCTCTGCCTGCAGCTGCACTGCGCCAACACGCACCTGTGGCACGTCGTGGTCGCGCACGGCGGCGCCGCGCTCCTGCCGATCGCGATCTTCGCGTTCGTGACACGCAAATGACGAGCGGGCGCGAAGCGGAGCTGATGGCGCGCTACTGCGACGGCGATCGCGCCGCGTTCGACGCCTTGTACCTCGAGGTCGCGCCGCGCCTGATCGGCTTTCTCCACAAGCTCGTCGGCGAGCGCGCGCTCGCCGAGGACATCCTTCAGGAGACGCTGCTCAAGCTGCACGAGGCGCGCGCCTTCTACGTGCGCGGCGCCGATCCGGTGCCGTGGATGTTCACCATCGCGCGCCACACCGCGTTCGACGAGCTGCGCCGGCGCAAGCGCGCGCGCGTGCGGCTCGTCTCCAGCGACGACGGCAAGCCGCCCGAGCCGCGCGCGGATCTATCGGGCGCGCCCGAGCCGGCGCGCGGAAGCGACGATCCCGCGGGCGCCGAGGCGCTGGCGGCGCTCGACTCCTTGCCCGATGCGCAGCGCCAGGCGCTGCTCCTGACGAAGGTCGAAGGGCTGAGCCAGGCCGAGGCGGCCGCGCGCGCCGGCACCACGCCCGGCGCCATCAAGCTGCGCGCGCACCGCGCCTACGTCGCCCTGCGCAAGCTCGTCCGCCGCGGCTGAGCGCGACGTCGCCGCCGCTACGCCGGCGGCATGCGCTCTTTGTTGAAGCGCTCCTGGTGCCAATACGGATACGGCAGCGGCCGCGCGCTCACCGCGTCGAGCCGCGCGCGCTCCTCCGGCGTCAGCGACCACGTCGTCGCGCGCAGGTTGTCGCCGAGCTGCCGCGCATCGCGCGCCCCCACGATCACCGAGGTCACGCCGCTTCGCCCGAGCAGCCAATTGAGCGCCACCTGCGCCGTCGACACCCCGCGCGCGTCGGCCACGCGGCGCACCTCGTCGAGCACCGCCCAGCTGCCCTCATCGATGGTTCCCGGCGCGCCCCACTGCGACAGCCGCGCGTCCGCCGGCGCGGTCTCGCCGCGGCGATACTTGCCGCCGAGAAAGCCGAACGCGAGCGGGCTCCACACCAGCACGCCCACGCCCTGGTCGCGGCACAGCGGCACGAGCTCGTTCTCCAGCTCGCGCGCCACGAGCGAGTAGTAGGCCTGCAACGACTCGTAGCGCGCCACGCCCAGCCGCTCCGACGCCGCCAGCGTCTTCATCAGCTGCCAGCCGCTGAAGTTCGAGCAGCCCACGTGCCGCACCTTGCCGGCGCGCACCAGCTCTTCGAACGCCCGCGCCGTCTCCTCGACGCCCACCATCGCGTCGAACCCGTGCGCCTGATAGAGATCGATCCAGTCGGTGCCGAGCCGCCGGAGGCTCGCCTCGCACGCGGCCACGATGTGCGCGCGCGACAGCCCGACGTCGCCCGGCGCGTCGCTCATGCGCGCGTGCAGCTTGGTCGCCACGATCACGCGCTTGCGCTTGTCGCCGAGCGCGCGCCCGAGGATCTCCTCCGAGCGGCCCGCCGAGTAGATGTCGGCGGTGTCGAACAGGTTCACGCCCGCGTCGACGCACTGGTCGACGAGAGCGCGCGCCTCGTCGCCGTCCTGCGCCGCGACCGCGGCGAATCCGCCGACGCCGCCGAACGACATGGCGCCAAACGAGAGCGCCGAGACGCGCAGCCCGGTCCGCCCGAGAAGCCTGGTTTCCATGGGGTCGCTAGACGTCGAGGACGTCGTGATTGGCGGCGAAGCGCACCAGCTCGACCGCCGAGTGCAGCCCGAGCTTCTTCAGGATGCGCTCGCGATGCGTGTCGACCGTCTTGCCGCTGATCGCGAGCTCTGCGGCAATTTGTCGCGTCGTCATGCCGCGCACGAGCAGCCGGAAGACTTCGCGCTCGCGCGGCGACAACATCCCGAGCGGACCTTCGCGCCCGCTCGGCTTCTGTGTCGGGGACAGACCCGGCGCCAGGTAGCGTTCGCCCGCGGCCACCGCCTGGATCGCCGCGCGCAGGCCGTCGGCGTCCTGCATCTTCGTCATGTAGCCGTGCACGCCCGCGGCCCACGCCTCGTCGAGGTCATGCTGCCGCGTAAACGCCGAGAGGATCATGACTTTCGACTTCGGCGCGCGCTGCTGGATCTCGCGCGTCGCCGTCAGCCCGTCCATGCCGGGCAGCCGCAAGTCCAGGAGGACCACGTCGGGACGCGTCTGATCGATCAGCGGAAAGCTCGAACGCGCGTCGGACGCTTCGGCGACGAGATCGAACCCCTGCTCGCGCAAGAGGTGACGCATCGCTTCACGAAACATGATGTGGTCATCAACTAAGGCGACGGATATGTTCGCTTTCTGCACGCGCCAACATTATTACGCCTTTGTGAGGGTCGTCAACGCTTCGTGTGCAGCTGGCGTTCGAATTCGGCGATTTCTGCTAGCTCGCGAGCGTTACCGGCCGGCGACTTGGCGTAGGTCGCGCGCGCTTCGGTGGCGAGCGTCATCGCCCGGTCGGCATCGGTCGACACCAGCGCCTTGGCCAGCGCGAAGCGCGAGCGCGCCAGATCGACCGGCTCCGAGTCCTTCTCGCGCAGCGCCAACGCCCGCTCCAGCGACGGGACGGCGCGCTTGGCCGAGCCCGAAGCCAGCTCGCACAGGCCGATGCCGATGAGCGAGTCGGCGAGGTCGGGATGCGTGGGCCCGACCGTCTTTTCGAGCAGCGCCTCGGCGCGACGGTAGTCACTCAGGGCTGCGGCGAGCTTGCCCTCGGCGAAGAGCGCGTCGCCGCGGCCGTCGAGCGCCACGGCCACGCTCGGGTGCTCGGCGCCGAGCTTGGCGGTCCAGATGTCGAGCGTCTTCTGGTAATCGGCGCGCGCCTCGGCGGCGCGCCCCTCTTTGAGCGCGACGTTGCCGAGCCGGTACCACGCCGTTCCCGTGCTCGGATGATCGGGGCCGAGGTTCTTGGTCCAGATCTCGAGCGCGCGCTTGAACTGCGCCTCGGCCTCGCCTTCGTGCCCCTGTTCGAGCAGCACCGCGCCGTAGTTGATGTCGACGGTGGCCACCATCGGATGGTCGCGCCCGAGCGAGCGCTCGATGATCTCGAGCGCGCGTTTGTACTCGGCCTGCGCCTCTTCGATGTGCCCCGCCGAGCGCAGCGCGGCGCCGAGGTTGACGTGGAGCGAGCCCGCCTTCGGGTGCGCGCCGCCGACGGTCTTCTCGGTGATCTTGAGCGCGCGCCGATAGAGCGCGATGGCCTCGTCGTAACGGCCGAGCTGCACCTTGATGTCGCCGAGATCGCCGAGCGCCTCGCCGACGGAGAAGTCGTCGGTGCCGAGCGCCTTTTCGCGCATGGCGAGCACACGCGTGGCGCGCTCGTCGGCCTCCTTGTACTTGCCCTCTTCGGCGAACAGCGTCGCCACCTGCGCGTCGAGCAGCGCCTGCAGCACGTCGGGATGGCCGAGCCGATCGATCTTCGCCTGCGCCACGCGCGCCAGCTCGTGCGCGTCGGGGTACTTGCCCATGCGCTCGCCGACGACCCACACCAGGCCGCACTCGGCGAGCGCCGCGGTCTCGTCGTCGCGCCCGGCGTCGGCGGCGACGGCGGCGTCGCCGTAGGCGGCCTTGGCGCGCGGATAGTCGCCCGACGAATCGGCGATGCGACCCTCTTGCAAGAGCACCTCGCCCTCGAGCGGGCGATAGCCGATGGCGCGCACGTCGGCGATGAGCGGCGTGATCGACTGCTGCGCCGGCACGTAGCGGCCCGCCTGCCAGAGCGCGTGCGCGGTGGCCAGCGACTTGCGCGCGGCGTCGACACGCGCGCGCATGGCGGCGTCGGCGGGCGGACGCACCGGCGCGCGCAGCGCCTCGGTGTCGGCGCAGTCGCCGAGCGGAGGCAGCGAGCGCGACATCTCGGGCGCGCGCTGCACGACCTCGCTGTCGGCGGCGGTGAAGACGTCGACCTCGGCGCGCACGTCGTCGAGCCGGCGCTGCAGGCACTCCATGCGCAGGTCGAGCAGCTCCGCCGATTGCGTGGCGCGCACGCGCGTCGCCTCGCAGGCGTCGGTGTGCATGGCGATCCAGCGCGCGCCGTAGCCGTCGAGCGCGGCGGCGACGCTGGCGAAGGCGTCGGCGGCGAACGGCGCGCCCGTCTTGGCGAACGCGGCGCGCACCGCCTCCTTGCGCGCGTCGTTCCACACCCCCGCGAGCTGCCGATCGGCGCCCGCGCACGGCTTCGGCGCGTGCAGGTTGCGCCACGACGCCACGCCGGCGATGCCGACGAGCAGCGCGATCGCCCCGGCGCCGGCGAGGCGGCGGCGGCGCAGCGCCGGATCGTTGGCCATCGCCGCCAGGATCGCGTCCATCGTGGGAAAGCGCCGCTCGGGCAGCGTCGACAGCCCGCGCAGCACCACGGCGCGCAGCCACGCCGGCACCGCCGAGCCCGCCGGCGGCGGTTTGATGCGCCCCTTGATGATGTTGTTCGACAGCTCGGCGTAGGTGGTGCCGTCGAAGGGGCGCTCGCCGTAGAGCGCCTGATAGAACGAGACGCAGAAGCTGAACTGATCGGTGCGCGCGTCGCAGCCGCCGCCGAGGTGCTGCTCGGGCGCCATGTACGGCGGTGTTCCGACGATGGATCCGACCTGCGTCAGGGGCGTCTCGAGCAGGCGCCGCTCCGACGAGGTCATCGGATCGCCCGATGGCGTCTTCACGTCCTGGGTGGGCGGCGTGACGGGCGCCGTCGCCGGCGTGAGGGGCGCGTCGCGCGTGGCGCCGCTCCACGTCGACGCTTCGTCGCCGAGCGAGATCAGCTCGGCGTCGTGCTCGCCCGAGTCGCCGCCCGCTTGCGCCGTGCGCGCCAGCCCGAAGTCGAGCACGCGCACGCGTCCGTCGGCGCCGATCATGAGGTTCGCCGGCTTGAAGTCGCGGTGCACGAGCCCGACCTGGTGCGCCGCCGCCAGGCCGCGCCCGGCGTCGCGGAACACGGCCAGCACCTCGCGCCACGACGGCTTCTTCTTGATCCACGCGTCGCCGGTCTCGCCGTGCACCAGCTCCATGGCGAGGAACACGCCGCCGTCGACGCGCCCGACGTCGTACACGGCGACGACGTTGGGATGCGACAGCTGCGCCAGCGCTTGCGCCTCGCGCATGAGCCGCGTCGCCAGCGTGTCCGAGCTCGCGCCCGACGTCGTCACCAGCTTGACCGCGACGTCGCGGCCGAGCTCGGCGTCGCGCGCGCGATAGACGACGCCCATGCCGCCTTCGCCGAGCGGTCCGAGGATCTGATAGCGCCCGAGGAGCGAGCCGGGCTCGAGCGCGGTGCGCAGAAGGCGCCGCCGCGAGCGCCGACCGACGTTTTCGTCGTGCGTGTCGTCGTCTTCGGCGGGACGCTTCTTCTTGTCGTCTTCGGACACGACCGGTGCGAACATCGTACCATGCCGAGCCAAACCCACGCAGCCAGCCACATCGTCATTCGCAACATCCGCCCCGACGACGCCGCCGCCATCACCGACATCCGCCACCAGCCGCAGGTGATGCGCTACACCCCGGCGATGCCGTCGGAGCGTCCGCGCGACTTCTATGCGCCGCTGACGCCGAACGACCACGTGATGGTCGCCGAGGTCGACGGCCGCGTCGTCGGCTTCGCCAACCTGAGCGTCAAAGATGGCAAGCGGCGCCACTCGGCATGGCTCGGCATCGCCGTGCACGACGAGTTCGCCGGCCGCGGCGTCGGGCGCGCGCTCATGCACGCGCTCCTCGAGCTGGCCGACAAGTGGATCGGCCTCATTCGCGTCGACCTCGAGGCCGACGCCGGCAACACGCGCGCCATCGAGATGTACCGCCGCTTCGGCTTCGTCGAAGAGGGGCGGCAGAAGAAGGCCTACTTCTCCGACGGCGAATACGTCGACGCCGTCATCATGGCGCGCGTTCGCTGAGCGCGCGCGCCGCCATCTACTATATAGTGGCGCGGCATGCAGAAGACGATTCCGCTCGGCGAGCGGCGCCTGGATCTCGCGTTCATCGTGTTCTTCGCCATCAACCTCGGGTTCATCACGTACATCGTCGACATCGAGCAGCTCACGATCGCCGACCCCACGAGCTTCACCTATCCGCTGTGGCCGCCGCGGCCGCTCGTCGACATGGTGCACTGGTGGGGGCGGACGTTCGATCCGGCGCTGATGGCGCGCGAGCCGTGGTGGCGCGCCACCATCTGGCTCGACGTGCTCGGCTTCGGCCCGTTCTACGCGTTCGCCATCTACGCGTTCGTCAAGGGGCGCTCGTTCATCCGCGTGCCGGCGCTGGTGTGGGCCGGCGTCATGTTCGCCAACGTCACGATCATCCTGTTCGAGGAGCTGCTCGGCGCGCACAAGTCGCCGCGGCCGGGCATCGTGGTGGCGGCGAACATTCCGTGGCTGCTCATGCCGTGGGCGGTGGTCGCGCGGCTGATGCATCGCGAGCATCCGTTCGCGCGCGAGGTGCCATGAGCGCGGCGCGCTTCGCCGAGCGCTACGGCAAGTGCGCGATCGTCGCCGGCGCGTCGACGGGCCTCGGCGCCGCGTTCGCGCGCGAGCTGGCCGCGCGCAAGCTCGAGCTCCTGCTGCTGGCGCGGCGCAAGGATGCGCTCGACGCGCTCGCCGCCGAGCTGCGCGCCGCACACGGCGTCGCGGTGCGCACCGCCGCGGTCGATCTCGGCGCGGCCGATCTGCTCTCGCAGTTGCGCGCCGCCGCCGCCGGGCTCGACGTCGGCCTCGTCGTCTACAACGCGGCGCACTCGCTCATCGGCCCGTTCCTCGAGCAGCCGCTCGACGAGAAGCTGCGCATCATCGACGTCAATTGCCGCGGGCCGCTCGTGTTCGCCGATGAATTCGGCCGCGCCATGGCCGCGCGCGGTCGCGGCGGCATCGTCTTCATGGCGTCGATGGCGGCGGCGCAAGGCTCGCCGCTCGTCGCCACCTACGCCGCCACCAAGGCGTTCGACCTGGTGCTCGCCGAAGGGCTGTGGGACGAGCTCGGCGCGCACGGCGTCGACGTGATCGCCTGCCGCGCCGGCGCCACGCGCACGCCCAACTACGAGGCGTCGAAGCCTTCGGGCAAGGTGCCGCTCATGGAGCCCGAGGCCGTCGCCCGGCGCGCGCTCGACTCTCTCGGCAAGCGGCCGAGCGTCGTGCCCGGCTTCGTCAATCGACTGGGCGACGTGTTCATGACGCGCCTCCTGTCTCGTCGTGCAGCGATCCGCTTCATGGGCAAGACCACGCGTCGCCTCTACACCCGATAGCACGCACGCCCCGACAACTTCGTTCAGGATGGCCGAGCGGCCAAGCCCTACCGCTCCCAGAAGCGGGGGTACATGAACAAAGTCGCCGTTGGGCAGCATCACCTGTTCCGGAGCTTCCTGCCCGCGTTGATCGCGGTCCTGCTCGTGGCGACGATGGCGCTACTAGGGTTCGGTGTGCTCATGGAGGGCCACCTCGCGCGGCTGGCGCGCGGCATGGCCCAGCGGGTGGCGCCCGGCTATCAAGTGGCGCTGGAGCTCGACCTCGCCGTCGAGCACTTCGCGCTGGCGACGGTGCTCGCCGCGGAATCGGGCGACGAGCGCGGCATCGGGGAGGCCCGGGATCGGCTCGACTCGGCGGCGCGCGCCTACGACGGTTGGGCGCACGCGGCCAGGGTCGGCAGCTACACGGACATGGAGCCCGTCGTCGATGCATTCGAGGAGCGCATCGCCGTGGCCAACCCGCGCGACGGGCAGATCGATTCGCTCGAGATCGAGGACGCCGTCGACGACGTCACCGACGTGCTGCGCGCCAATCGCCACATCGCCGCCAGCGGCATCTCGCGCATGCTCGACGGGATCGCGGCCATCCAGCATCGCCGCCGCTGGGAGGAGCTGGCGCTCATGGCCCTCATCGCCGCCACCTCGTCGGCGCTGCTGATGGCGGCGCGGCGGCGCGAGGAGCGCGTCTGCGCCGGCGAGAAGCAGACCATGCAGAACCTCGAGCGCGTCAACGCCGACCTCGAGGCGTTCGCCGGACGCGTGGCGCACGATCTGCGCAATCCGCTGGTGCCCATCCTGAGCGGCACGCAGGTGATCGAGCGCTCCGACGTCGACGCCGGCGTGCGCCGCGCCGCCGAGCGCATCGAACGCTCGGCGCGGCGGCTGGCCAGCATGATCGACATGCTGCTCGACTTCAGCCGGCTGGCGGCGGCGCGCCCGCCGGTGGTGTGCGAGGTCCGGCCCATCGTCGAGGACGTGGTCGAAGGCTTCGCCGAGAAGGCGCGCGTGCACGACGTGGCGCTGGTGGTCGCCTGCGAGGACGTGCGCGCCGCCTGCGAGCCGATCGTGGTTGCGTCACCTTTACAAAATCTCATCGAGAACGCGCTCAAGTACGGGCGGCGCGAGGGCGTGGCGCCGGTGATCGAGATCCGCGGCTACTGGCGCGCCGGCATGGTGCTGCTCGAGGTCGAAGATCGCGGCCCCGGCCTCGACGCCATTCAGGCGGAGAACCTGTTTCGCGCCTTCCAGCGCGGCGTCGACGGCGGCGAGGGCGTCGGGCTCGGCCTGGCCACGGCGCGGCGCCTGGTCGAGGCGCGCGGCGGCTCGATCGGGCTGCGCGCCGGGCGCTTCGGCGGCGCGCTGTTCCAGGTGCGGCTGCCCGCCGAGCGCCCGGCCGAGCTCGCCGACAAAGAGGACGACGTCGAAAAGAAGGGCGGCGGCGACGGCGTAACCGCCGCGCACGTTCCGACGTAATATCGATACATGGGCAAAGACGAACCCACATACGAAGTGTCGAAGACCGACGCGGAGTGGCAGAAGGAGCTGTCGCCGACGGAGTACGCGGTCCTGCGCGAGGCGGGCACCGAGCGGGCCGGCACCGGCAAGCTGCTCGGGGAGCACCGCGTCGGCATCTACTCCTGCCGCGCGTGCGGCAACGAGCTCTTCCGCAGCGACACCAAGTTCGAGTCGCACTGCGGCTGGCCGAGCTTCTACGAGTCGCTCGCCAAGGACTCCGTCGAGCGCATCGAAGATCGCAGCCACGGCATGCTGCGCATCGAGGTGCGTTGCAAGAAGTGCGGGTCGCATCTCGGCCACGTCTTCGACGACGCGCCGCAGACGCCGACCGGCGAGCGTTACTGCATGAACTCGGTGGCGCTCAGGTTCGCGCCGAAGTAGGCGCGGGCGGGTTCTTGATGAGCTCGCCGATGCGCTCGAGCGCGCGATCGATGGTCGCCGCCGACGGGCCGAACGAGAAGCGCACGTAGGAGGCGAAGCGTGAGCCGTGCCCGCGGCGGCGCTTGCCCGGGTTCACGTCGAAGAACTCGCCGGGCACGGTGATGACCTTGTGCTCGAGCGCGGCGCGGAAAAATCCCATGCCGTCGTTGAGCGGCGGCGGCAGATCGGCGACGTTGCCCCAGGCGTAGAAGGTGCCGTCGGGCACGCGGTCGAAGCGCACGCCGAGCTGCTCGAGGCCGGCGAGCATGCGATCGCGCTTCTTGCGGAACACGTCCTGGATGGCCCGGGTCTCGGCGATCACGTGCTCCTCGGCGAGCAGCGGGATGGCGGCGCGCTGCAGCGGCTTCGAGCCGCCGCCGTCGAGGAACGAGCCGGCCGAGGCGAGCGCGTCGACCACCTGGCGCGGGCCGACGGCCCAGGTCACGCGCCAGCCGGGGTAGCGCCAGTTCTTGGTGAGCCCGTCGAAGATCAGGATCGGATCGCGATCGACGTCCTGCACATAACGTGCGGACGACGCAACCGGCAACGCGCCTGGTTTCGTACGATAGACATAATGAGAATAGAACTCGTCGAGGAGGAGCGAGCAGTCGAGCTCGCGCGCGGTGGCGACCCAGCGCTCCAGGTCATCGCCGTCGACGAGCTTGCCGGTCGGGTTGCACGGGTTCGACAAGAGCAGCGCCGACAGGCCGCGGCCGAGGATCTCGCGGCGCAGATCGTCGGCGGAGAAGGCGTAGCCGCGATCGCCTTCGAGCAGGATCGGAATCGCCGTGAACGCCTTGAAGATGTCGAGCAGCTCCTCGTAGGCCGTGTAGTCGGGCAAAAAGTGTCCGAGGTTCACGTGGCCGAGGCTGGCGGCGGCGCGGGTGAGCGCGGTGCGCCCGCCTCCGGAGACGCACACGTTCTCGGCGGTGTACTGCGACTTTTGCCCTTTGCGGTAGAGGCGGTTGTAGAGCTCGGCGACGGCGGCGCGCAGCTCCCACAGGCCGGCGACCGGCGCGTACTCCTGATCGTCGACGGCGATGCCGACCTGGTGTACGCGCGCGGGTGCGCCGGGGAGCTCACCGGTCTCGGGCTGGCCCTGACCGAGGTTGCACCACTCGGGATCGGTCGCGGCAAAGCCGCGCTTGGTCGCTTCGCTGGTGACGTAGATGACGCCGGTGCGTGGAACCGGACGGAAGGCGGCGATCTCCTCGGACATGGCGAACGCGAACGTAGCACGTCACGCGGCGCACATCAGCCATGTCCGACGGCGAGCGCGGCCGAGGCGTCGACGTCGTAGGTGCGCCCGCGCCAGCCCACGCGTTTATTGAGGAGCGTCGACGCGAGCACGAACGGCGAGAGCAAGAGCAGCGCCGCCGGCGTCCAGGCGTAGACGAGCGGCACCGACGCGCCGCCGTAGAGGCGATTGAGGCGCAAGAGCGTCGCCGTGAACACGCCGACCGCCAGCGCCGGCGCGATCATCCCGAGCGGCGCCGACGACAGGCCGGCGACGACGGCGGTGGCGAGCGCGACGAAGAAGCCGCCGCCGAGCAGCCACTGCGGCCAGGTGAAGCTGATCGGCAGGCCGTTGCGCGAGAACGCCATCCAGCGGCGGTAGACCGGCAAGAAGGCGGCGAGGTCGAGCCCGCCGGTCGGGACCTTGAGGCCGCGCTTGACGAGGATGTTGCGATAGCCGACGGCGGCGACCTGGCGCCCGAGGTACATGTCGTCGACGAGCTGGCCGGTGGCGCACTGCACGCCGCCGATGGCGTCGAGCGCCTCGCGCTTGAACACCATGATCTGGCCCATGATGAACGGCAGCGCGCCGTCGTCGCGCGCGGCGGCGCGGGCGGCGAGCGGCGCGTAGAGCGCGTTCTGCATGAGCGCGTAGAGCACGTCGCCGGCGGCGCGCGGGGCGTCGTCGATGACCACCGGCGCGAACGCCGAGCCGGCGCGGCGCGAGGTCATGAGCGTCTCGACGAGCTCGCGCAAGAGCTCGCGATCCGGGCGCGTGTCCGAGTCGCCGAAGGCGATGAGCGAGCCGTGCGCGCGGGCGGCGCCGACGATCATGGCGTTGAGCTTGCCGGTGCGCGCCGGCGGCGGTGCCCCGGCGACGAGCACGACGGCGCGGCCGGGCTTGCCGCTTCTGGCGTGCGCGCGCACGACCTCGCGCGCGATGGGCAGGCCCGGATCGCTCTCGTCATCGAACACGAAC
>Ga0070679_100003026_pt1 | contig 15351 bp, 9 predicted proteins | sample KBSC63BmetaG_FD_65652 | JGI IMG/M metagenome (GOLD analysis project Ga0070679, IMG submission 65652) | Corn rhizosphere microbial communities from Kellogg Biological Station, Michigan, USA - KBS C6-3B metaG | ecosystem: Host-associated > Plants > Roots > Rhizosphere | place: USA: Michigan... | reverse complement strand
CCCTTCCAGTTCTTCGGATCGGTCATGGTGTACTCGATCTGCAGCGTCATGCCCTTATCCAGCAGCGTGACGCGCTCGGTCATCTCGAACTGGTCGCTGATCGGAATGCCGGTGTCGATCCAATGCTGGTTGGTCTCGAAATACTTGGTGTGGATGACGAGCGCGTTGCCTTCCCAGTGTCCGATGGACTCGCCGTTGTAGGTCGGGATGGCGATGTCCGGGTCGGTGAACTTGCGCCCGTCCAGGTAGATGATGCGCAGGCTGTTGGTGAAGCCGAACATCATGTAGATGACCGTCGGCTCCTGCACCATCGCGATCGGCCACACGCGAGTCATGATCATCGGCATGCCGGCCGGGTAGCACTGCCCGATGCTGTCGCGATACGGCTTGCCTTCCTTGCGCGCCTCCGCAGCTTCACGCAGGGCCTGCTTGCCGGCCTCGTAGAACTCCGGATACGGGGGACCGAACATGAAATCCGCGAACGCGCGGCGCAGGTCGACGAACCACACGCCGGTGAGATCGAACGCGGGCTTGGCCCGCTTCTTGTGCAGGTTCTGCGGCGCGAGCGCGCCGTAGAAGCCGTCGTGCTTGTGCGCGAGCTCATCGATCCGGTCCTGCGTGAGCCCGGGCCGGCGGTCCACCGGCACACCCGTGCCCGCGCGCGGCCCTGGGGGCTGGGCCAGAGCCGTCGCCGCGGCACACACCAACACCAAGCCTGCAGCCAGCCGTGCGAGTGCGGTCATGTTGTTTCCTTCAGTCACTTCTGAGCCTTGCCGTCGAGGCTGTGGATGAACTCGAGCACCGGCGCCGACAGCGACTCATCGCCACTGCCCACTGCGAAGGTTTCCGACAGGTGCGAATGCCCAGGCAGGTGCAGGCTGCGCACCGGCTTGCCTTCCCGGGCACGCTCCGCGATCAGCTTGACCGAATCGGGCTGGAAATTCGCCGGATCCAGCTCCGCGTAGGTCACGAACAGGGGCGTGGTGGTCTGCAGCAGTCCCGGAAGCGACGAGCGTGCAGCGTACTGCGTAACGTCATCCCCGTAGTAGTCCTTCCAGATCGAGACCTTGTCTCCCAGCTCGTAGAAGCCGGACGTCAGGATCGCCCCGGCGATCTGCGGCTCGCTCCCCGGCCCCACCTTGGGGTAAGCGGCGCTGTACGGGTCCGGTGCCACGGCCGCCTGCGGCTCGGGCTTCTTGCGACCGTGGCGGGCCTTTCTATCGCTCTTTGCCGCCTGCTCGGCCGCCGCGGCTGCTGCGGCGGCCGCCTCAGCCGGCAACACCGGAAGGCCGGTCGCCTGGTGCGACACGTAGTCGGCGACGTGGGCCGCTCCCGCGGAATGGCCCCAGAGGACGATCTTGTGGGGATCTCCGCCGTACTGCGCGATGTGACTCTTCAGCCAGGCGACGACGAGCGTCAGATCCTCGATTCCCGATGGCCACTGGTACTGCGGGGCGAGGCGGTAGTTGATCGTAACGCCCACCAGTCCGTGATCGACCGCCCACACGCCGATGTTGTCATAGAACGGCGACCCCGGAGTGGACTTCGCTCCGCGGCTGAAGCCGCCGCCATGTATGAAAACAAGGACAGGTCGCGGAGCGTGGGCCCCTGCCCCACCGGGACCGCCGGGCCCTGCAGCCGCACCGCCCGCGCGCGGCCCTTCCGCAGGTGCCGCTGTCCCTGTCGCCGCCTGTGCGCCGGCTTCGGGCTGCGCTCCTGCCGGTGCCGGCCCTTGGCCCGGGGCGGCAAAGATGTCCAGGACATTGCGTTCGTGCGGACCGTAGTGCAGGTCGCGGAACAGGGCAACCCCGTGATAGGGCTCCTTCGGCTGCAGCGGCGCATACAGGCCCGTGGTCCGAGGGCCGTCGATCTTCGGCCCGATGTCGCGGAGCGCCACGGCGATTCGCGGCGGCATGCCGATAGGCGTGGCAACTTTCATCTCCGGCGCACCCGTCACTGGATTCACATAGTGGTAGGGAATCTCGTAGACCACCGGAAACATGTCAAAGACCTGGGTGGGCGGCGCATCCCAGGGGAAGTCCGGGTTCGGTCCGGGCATGTAGCCGCTGGCGCCTTGAGCCCATCCGCCGGTGTACGAGGCCGTGAAGGTGTTGTAGGCGTGATCGACCTTGAATTTCCACACGCCGTTCTCTTTGACGGCCTCGTTCTCGTAGATCGCTCCGCCGATGGAGGCCCGCCCGCCCATGCTCATCTGCTGCAGCATGCGGCTGCGGATCTTCGCGCTCATCCCATCGGCGGCCACGTCGATGACCGGCTGCAGCTGCAGATGGTTGCCGAGGCGGCCCTCGACCGGCCCCTCCTTTCCGTCGCGCGTAAAGACGTGCAACAGGAACTGCCGCACCCGCTCACGACCCTTGTAGACCCCGCGCTGCGCCAGCTCCATCGAGCCGTCGGTCGCGAACAGGTCGGCGAGGTTGTTGAACAGGTTCTTGTCGAGGTAGTAGCCGTACGCGCTCTCGAGGTTCTCCAGCTCCCAGAAGTCCTTCACTCGATCCAGCCGGCGCTCCGCCGCCGCCAGCATCGAGCCGGGATCGTCGACCTCGGGCAAGCGGACCTTGCCGCCGAGGGGTTGCAGCGTGACCGCGGCCATCTCCGGGCTCGGAGCGCCGACGGGGGGATAGTGCGGCGGCTGGCCGGTCACCGGATTGCGATAGTGATACGCCGGGACGTAAGCCTTCGGATAGATCTGGTAGATCTCCGTCGGCGGCTTGTCGGGGGGCACCTCGGTGCTCGCGGTCGGGACCGGCTGGGCGTCCTTGGCCCATCCCTTCGCATAGTCGCTGATGAAGGTCGGATAGAAGTGCAGGGATTTGAACTTCCACTCCCCGCCCTGCTTCACGTACGTGTTCTCGTACACGCCCTCCATCCAGGTCCCGGTGCCGCCGTACTCCCCGATCATGTCGAGCTCGCGGCTGCGGGCGCGGGCCGTCAGCCCGTTGGGCGAGACATCCACGATCGTCTGCAGCTGGATGTGATCGTTCATGCGCCCGAAGCCGAGGCCCTCCGGCGCAGTCAGGCCGAGGAACTTGCGGATGTGGGCCCTCCCGACATACACCCCGGAGAGGCCGGACTCGAAGGTGCCGTCGCTGACGAACAGGTCCGCGACCTGATCCCAGCGCCCGCGGTCGATGTAGTAGCCGTAGATGCGCTGCAGGTTCTCGATCTTCTGCTCGTCCTCCAGCAACAGGGCGCGATGCGCCAGCTCGGCGAGCCGTTGCGAGGAGCTTCCCGAGGTGTGTACGGGACGCTCATCGACCGTCGTCCAGATATTGGCCGAGGCGCTCGTGCCGGGATTGTCGTAGTGGAAGGGAGCAATGCAGGCGGCGGGAAATCCGTCGCACTCCATCTTGCGCTCGCGATCCGGCGGATGCGCCAGCTTGCGCCCCCCCGGGGGACCGGTGCGCGGGGTCTTTGGGGGAACCCAACCGGTCTGATACGGTGCGCCGAAACCGGAGTAGTAGTCGAGCGTGTGGATCTTCCACACGCCGTGATCCTTCTGATAGCCGATCTCGTAGATGCCCTCGGCCCACGTCGCACCGCCGCCGTAGCTGCCGAACATCGCCAGTGCGCGCCAGCGTCCCTTGGCGCTCTTGCCGCCCGGATCCAGGTGAACGACCGGCTGGATCTGCATGTGATTGTAGAGCCGCCCATCGCCGAGCCCGATGTCGCCCATCTTGCCGCCGCCGACGTTCATGAACAGATGCTCGCGGATGCTCGTCTTGCCGACGTAGATGCCCGCGGGATAGTTGGCGACGGCGTCGTCGGTGAACAGCTCGGCGACGTCGGCCCACATTCCCTTGTCGACGTAGTAGCCGTAAGCGCGCTGCAGCTTTTCGATGGAGCGGATGTCTTCGGCCGCGGTGAGCTCCTGCTCGAGGTGATCGAGGCGCTTCACCTCCTCGGCCGTCAATCGCGGCGCCGGTCCGGAGGGGTGGGAGTGCGCGTGTCGGGCAACCGCCGGAGGAACTGCGGAGCACAAGATCGCCAAAGCGGCCGCGGCGCGCGCGACCCCGAACCGGTATCCCACGAATCCCCCTCTATCTGCAGCCGATCACATCATGAACTGGCGGTCGGCCGGGGCCACTGTCGCCAGATCGATCGGTACGTGACGCACGAGAGTATAGGAAATCGGGTGCGCGTAGCGCGGCCAGTGCCCCCACATGTCATCGACGTGCCACGGGCCCGCTGGAATCGGCCTCGCGGCCGCCCCTGAGGAGGTCTGCAGCCCCCCCAGGCCGGCCCCTGCCAAGGGCAGCGCGGCGCCGGCGGCTGTCAGCGCCAGAGCGCCGAGGAAGGCGCGCCGGTCGATGACGCGCCCATTCAACGTCACCCGTTCCGGCAGGGACTCCCCGTGCTCCAGTCGCGCGCTCATGTGAGCTCGTCCTTGATAGGCGGCAGCACCGACTGCGGATACCAGTTGGTGTGCGTGCCGCTGCGGAGTCGGAAAGGCAGCTTCACCTGCGCGATCACACCCGCCTTCATCTTCTGAGCATCCACGATCAGCAGGTCGGAGGTCATGGACTGGGTGTTGCTTGCAATGGCCATGACGTAGCCGTCGCCCTCACCCTTGGCGTTCTTGCGCGGGACGAACATGGCCTCCTGCAACCCCTGAGCGGGATCGGGCGTCGGACACTGCTCGATCTCACCGGTGTGCACATCCAGGCGCTGCAGCATGTTCATCCGGGGAAAGCCGCCGCCCTTCGCCGCCGGCTCGTTGACATCGCGGCTGCTCACATAGGCATAGCGGTAGTCCAGCGACAGGAAGCGATCGTCCATGCGCGGCAGGAAGCCGGGCGTGGTCGAGACGACAGTCTCCTCGAACGAGTCCTTCTTGGACTTCAGGTCGAACGTCCAGCGGCGGATCTGCGAGGCATCCCGCTCGCCGCTGGAGGTGGGCAGCTCCATGGTGATCTTGCTGCCTCGATCGGTCGCATTCAGGAAGTGCAGCGTGTTGCGCGAGGGGCCCTTGTACCAGCGAACGTCCTTCGCTTCCCCGTCACGCGGCAGAACGCCGATCATCGTGGGCAGGCTGCCATCCCACTCCCACATGGGCTCGCCGGATTTCAGCCGCGCGAGGCTCGTGGTGCGCGCGATGACCGGGATCAGCACGTGCTTCTGCGTGATGGCGATGTCGTGAATGATTCCGAGATACGGCGACTGCAGCCACACCTCTTTCGTGATGTGTCCCTGCGGGTTGACCGTGTAGACCGCGATGTCCTTGGTGAGGATGCCTTTCGCCTGGTAGCCGTAGGCGATCATCTCACCGGTGACGGGGTCGATCTTCGGATGCGCCGACATCGTCGTCGCGGTGTACTTGCCGTAGAAGTCCCAGGACCCGAGCGTCTCGAGCGTGTGCGGATCGACCGTCCACGCGCGCGAGTCCTCTTTGAGCACGAACAGCTTGCCGCCGTGCCAGTACTGGTGCGTGTTGGCCGCGGAGCGATCGACATGGGCAACGCTCGGGTCGTCGGTATAGGGATTGCGATAGACGCCGAACAGGCGTTTGCGCGCCTTGCGCTCGGCCATCAAGCGCGCGGTACGTACGTACCTGCCCTTGTAGTCGACCGAGCCGTTGGCAAAACGGAAACGGCTGATGTGGCCGTCGCCGTTGAATCCGGTCATCCATTCATTCTGCGGGGGGCGGTAATCGAAATCGCACTGCATGCGATAGAAGGTGCCCTCGATGTCCGACGGGATCTCGCCCCAGACCTCGCAATCGTAGACGTCGGCCTCGAACCGTGTGGGACTGTTGAATCCGGGCGGAAACAGCGGGTGACCGCGGAAATCGACTGCCATACTTCCCTCCTCGCAAAAGTCGTCGTTGCCGTCCAACATGCGGGCGGTGCGGCAATTGCCTGACCCCTGACCCCCATCATAGAGTGCGGCACTTCAGGAACGATGATAATCGGGGGCGTGCATGCGGCGGTGGCTACGGGGGCTGATTATTTGCACTTTTGTCTGCCACGTGGCAGTCACCCCCGCGCAGGTGCCCAAAGCGCCGGCTTTCACCGCGCAGCAGCTCGCCGCTCCGCCCAGCCTCGGATGGCTCACGAACGGCGGCTCTCTGTCCAATCAACGCTATTCGCCCCTGGCGCTGATCAATCGCGACAACGTCGCGCACCTGAAGGCTGTCTGGCGCGCTTCTCTGAACGGCTCGGGCCTCACGGCCCGCAGCGGCAACCAGGCGCAGCCGCTGGTCTACGACGGCGTCGTCTACATCATGACCGGCGAGAACGACGCGTTTGCCGTGAGCGTCGACACGGGCAAGGTTTTGTGGGAGTACAAGGCCAACATCGACCCGAAGGTGGCGCGGCCGTGCTGCTCGTGGGTCGGACGTGGACTTGGACTCGGCGAGGGCATGGTGTTCGTCGGGCAGCTCGATGCCAAGCTGGTCGCCCTGGATCAGCAGACCGGCAAGGTGCGCTGGTCGATTCAGGCCGAGGATCCCAAAGCCGGCTACGTCATCGCCAGCGCCCCGCTCTACTACGACGGCATGGTCATCACGGGATTTGCCGGAAGCGACATGGGCACGCGCGGACGCATCAAGGCCTACGACGCGAAGACCGGCAAGCTGCGCTGGACCTTCTACACCGTGCCGGGGCCCGGAGAGCTCGGGCATGACACCTGGCCTGCGAACAGCGACGTCTGGAAGTATGGCGGCGCGGCGGTGTGGCAGACCCCTGCCATCGATCCGGAGCTCGGGCTCATCTACTTCTCCACCGCCAACCCCGGACCGGTGCTCAACGGCAACCTGCGGCAGGGTGACAATCTCTTCAGCGTGTCGATCCTCGCCCTGGAGGTGAAGACCGGCAAGTACCGCTGGCACTACCAACAGGTGCACCACGACATCTGGGACTACGATTCCCCCAACCCCGTCATCCTGTTCGATGCGACCTACGACGGAAAGCAGCGCAAGGGCATCGCCGAGGCCGCCAAGACCGGCTGGGTGTACATCCTCGATCGCGAGACCGGCAAGCCGCTGCTCGGCATCGTCGAGACCCCGGTGATGCAGGAGGCGCAGCAGCACACCTCGCCCACGCAGCCGTTTCCGATCGGCGATGCACTCGTGCCGCAGTCGATCGACATGGCCCCCGAGGGCTTCGACCTCGTCAACGGCGGGAAGATCTTCACGCCGTTCACGAAACATCCCTCCGTCTGGAAGCCGCTCGCCGCCGTCAACTGGCCGCCCAGCTCGTACGATCCCGAGACTCACCGGATGTACATCTGCGCCACGGACTCGCTGTGGGGGGCCACCGGCGGCGACCCCAACTATCCTGTTGAGCCCGGCGCTTTATATTCCGGGAGCGTCGTCGCGCGGTTTGCCGCACCGCGGCGCGGTGTGTTCGCAGTCATCGATGTCACGACGAACCGGCTCGTATGGCGCCAGCAATGGGTCGATACGTGTTACAGCGGATCCATCGTCACCGGCGGCGGGCTCGTGTTCGTCGGGCGCAACGACGGCAGGCTGACGGCGCTCGACAAAACCAACGGCCACAAACTGTGGGAGTTTCAGACAGACGGTGGTGTGAACGCGCCCGCGTCGACGTTCGAGTACAAGGGGAAGCAGTACGTCGTCGTCCTGGCCGGAGGCACGGCGCTCGCCGGGAGCAAGCGCAGCGATGGCCTGTGGTTGTTCTCCCTGGACGGGACGATGAATTCGTTGCCGCGAGGATCGGCGGATCCGACTTTCCGCGAGCGCGGCGGACCTCCGGGAGCGGCGCCCGCAGCACCTGCAGCGCTGCCGCCGGCTGCCGCTGCCAATCTCGACAAGGGTAAGGAGATCTACACGACCACCTGTGTCGTGTGTCATGGGGAGACCGGTAAGGGCGGGTCCCACGGCGGCGCACCGTTGACGCCCGCGCTGAACCGCGAGGCGATTACCAACGTCGTCGCCCGCGGGCGCAATGACATGCCGCCCTTCGGCAGTGCCCTGACGCCGCAGCAGCTCAACGATCTGGCAGCTTATGTGTTGCAGATGGCTGCGAAGAACTGAAGAGAAGAACGGAGACGGAAGGATCCGCCGCGCGTCTACTTTGGTCGCTTTGCGAGCACGCTTGTGACGTATGCCGCGACGTCGTTCAGCTCGTCGGTTGAGTAGGAAGAGGTGAAGGACGGCATGTTGTTCTTGCCCGTCGTGGTGGTGGCGAGGATGCTCTCGCGCGTCAGGCCGTTGACCAGGGGCGCGCCGCCCCCCTCGCCTCCCTCGCCGGTGGCGCCGTGGCACGCGACGCACGCCGCCTTATAGATTTTTTCGCCGTTACCCACGTTGGCGTCACGGGTGGGAGTGGGAATCGCGGCGGGACGGCCGCCGGGCGGGCCGCCGAAAGCCGCTGCAGCGCTGCGAGGTGCAGCCGCCTGTGTCAGCGAGGGAATCTTGCCGTCCAGGGAGAACATCCAGACGCCATCGCCCCGCTTGCCGTTGGCGAAAAGACCGCCACCGGCGTGGACCGCGACGTACTGCTTACCGTTGTGCTCGAATGTCGTGACCGTGGTGTTCACGCCCGCATCGGTGGTGAATTCCCAGAGGCGGTTGCCGTTGGACTTGTCGAGTGCAGTGAGTCTGCCGTCCGCCCGGCCGACGAACAACAGGCCGCCGGCGGTCACGACCGATCCGCTGTAGCAGATCTCGCGCCACTGCTGACGCCAGACGAGCTTATTCGTGGTGACATCGACGGCGGCCAGAATGCCTGCGTCGGCGACCTGAGCCTGGGTGAAGGCACCGCCCATGTAGGGCTTGTTCGGCGCGGGCTGTTCCAACTTGGCGCGCGCGGAGAACACGCTGATACGGTCCGAGGCGCACACATACAGCAGGTGCGTCTCCGGATCGTAGGAGCTCGGAGGCCAGTTCGCTCCTCCCATCGTGCCGGGTTTGGCCATGACGGGCTCGGTCCAGAAAGGGGTGAAGATGCGGCCCTTGTTGGGCAGCTCGGTGGTCCCGGGCGCCAGGTGCGCTCCGTCCGGGGTGATGTCGATCTCGTGCGGCACGATGGGATCGCCGATCGGATAAGGCTGCGTCGCCGCGGTGGCCTGGCGTGGCTCCTGCGGGACGGGACGTTCTTCGATGCCGATGAGCGGCTTGCCGGTGACCCGATCGAGGATATAGGCCCAACCGGTCTTGGAGACCTCCACCAGGCCCTTCACCGGCTTGCCGTTGATCTGCGAATCGAACAGCACCACGGGATTGGGAGAGTCGTAGTCCCAGATGTCGTGGTGTACCTGCTGGTAGTGCCAGCGGTACTTGCCGGTCTTCGCATCGAGGGCGAGGATCGAGACGGAATAGAGATTGTTGCCCGGGCGCACGTCCCCGTGCAGATCAGGCGCGGGATTGCCCGTAGAGAAGTACAGGAGTCCCAGCTGCGGATCGATGGCGGGGGTCTGCCAGATGGAGGCGCCACCGCGTTTCCACGCGTCACTGTTCTGCGGCCAACTCTCGTGACCGGGCTCGCCAGGGGCGGGTATGGTGTAGAACACCCAGCGGAGCTTGCCGGTCTTGGCATCGTAGGCCTTGATGCGCCCGCGTACGCCCATCTCGCCGCCGTTGAAGCCGACGATGACCAGCCCGTCGTAATACAGCGGCGCCGCCGTGATCGCGAAGCCATCCTGCCAGCGCTCAGCCTGGATCGACCAGATGACCTTGCCGGTGCGCTGGTCCAGGGCCGCGAGCCGCGCATCGGTGTGGCCGACGAACACCTTGCCCTCCCCGAGGGCGACGCCGCGACTGGCGCGTCCGAGCGGGCTGCCCCCTTCCGGGTTGGGATTGCCGTGATAGGTCCACAGAATCTTCCCGGTGTCCACGTCCATCGCGAAGACGTCGTTGGCGCCGTTGACGACGTAGAGGGTATCGCCATACACCAGGATCTGAGCTTCTCCGGCGTATCCGGGCTGCAGGCCCGAGCCCATGCCCGTGCGCCACAGGGCCTTCAGGCCCGCCACGTTGTCGCGGTTGAGCAGCTGCAGCGGCGAGTACCGCTGGTTGAATACAGTGCCGCCGTTCGTGATCCACTGCGTCGTCGGCAGTGTGGTCAACTGTTTCGCATCGAATGCAGGCGCCACTTTGATCTGCGTTTCCGCGGGGGCTGCCGCGAGGGCGCAAGCGCAGGGCAACACGAGAGCCAGTGCCGCGGTTACGATAGAGAAACCAATCTTGCCTGCACGCATGTGCGTCCCCCGAATATTCTAGTCAGCGCCACGACAGCTTAAACGGAGATCCTACATGCCCACCACGAGCCAGCGCCAAGCGGCGGCATCGCTCATCACCGCCTGTTGGAGCACGCAGGTGATCCATGTCGCGGTGAGCGCCGGTGTGCCGGACAGGCTCGCCGCGGGAATCTGCAGCTCCGAGGAGCTGGCCCGGGCGGCGGGCGTGCACCCGCGGGCGATGTTTCGGGTGCTGCGCGCTCTGGCGGCCCTGGGGCTGTGCTCGCACCTCGCCGAGGACCGCTTCGAGCTCACCGAATCCGGCCAATTCCTGCGCACCGACGTCCCGGAATCGCTGGCGATTCTCGCGCTGCACTGGGGAGGCCGTGCGTGGCAGGCCCTGGGGCAGCTCGAGGAGACTCTCAAGACGGGGGCCGCCTGGAAGCTCGGCGGGCGCGAAGGATTCTTCTCCATGGCCCAGCGGCCCCACGATGCCGCGGTGCTCAATCGGTCGATGGCGAACCAGACGGCGCTGGTGGCCCAGGCGATCGTCGACGCTTACGACTTCTCCGCCTGCCGACGGGCCATCGATCTGGGTGGGGGTTACGGCGCTCTGCTGGCGGTCCTGCTGAAGGCGTACCCGCATCTGCAGGGAGCCTCTGCCGATCTGGCGTACATGGAATCCGACGCCCGCACCTTCCTGCACGCGGCCGGAGTGGGCGAGCGCGCGTCTTTCATTCCGACCGACTTCTTCCAGTCAGTCGAGCCCGGGGCGGACTGCTACCTGCTGAAGTACATCATCCACGACTGGGCTGACGCCGACGCGATCGAGATTCTCCGTAACACACGCGCGGCTGCAGGGGCTGACGGACGGGTGCTCATCATTGAGCAGATCGCTCCTGGGCGCGTGACGGCCAACCCGCAGCACACCGCAGTGATTCGGACCGACATTCACATGTTGGCATCCACTGGAGGGCTGGAGCGCACCTCGGACGAGTACGAGAGTTTGCTCGATCAGGCCGGGCTGAAACTGGCGCGCGTCGTGCCGACGGCGTCGAATTTCAGCATCCTGGAGGCACGCGCAGCGAGCGCCTGAGTCCACGCCGCGGCCCGGCGCGCGGAGGGCGCGTGGAGGGCGCGCGACCTGCGCCTACGGCGTGAGCCGATCGCGCCCCATGTACGGGCGCAGAGCCTCGGGCACCGTGACGGACCCGTCCTCGTTCTGATAGTTCTCCAGAACCGCAACGAGCGCGCGTCCCACGGCAACTCCAGAGCCGTTCAGTGTGTGCACCGGCTCGGGCTTGCCGGTTTCCGGGTTGCGCCATCGCGCCTGCATTCGGCGCGCTTGGAACGCCTCCGTGTTGCTGCACGAAGAAATCTCGCGATACTTCCCCTGCGAGGGCAGCCACACCTCGATGTCATAGGTCTTGGAGGAACCGAAGCCGATGTCGCCCGCGCACAGCGCTACGGTGCGGTGCGGCAGGTTCAACCGTTGCAACACGACCTCCGCGTTCGCGACCAACTGCTCGAGCGCGGCATACGAATCGGCGGGCCGCACGATCCACACCAGCTCGACTTTCTCGAACTGATGATTGCGGATCATGCCGCGCGTGTCCTTGCCGGCGGCCCCCGCTTCCGAGCGGAAGCAGGGCGAGTGGCAGACGAGCTTCAGCGGCAGGTTTTCCGCCGGCACGATCTGCTCGCGAACCAGATTGGTGACCGTCACCTCGGAGGTCGGAATGAGGTAGAAGGTCTGCTCACCCTGTACGCGGAACAGGTCCTGCTCGAATTTCGGCAGCTGGCCGGTGCCGATAAGGGCCTGCGGGTGCACCAGATACGGCACGTTCACTTCCGCGTAGCCGTGCTCGCGCGTGTGCAGGTCGAGCATGAACTGGGCGAGCGCGCGGTGCAGATGCGCGACTTGCGAGCGCATCACCACGAAACGGGCGCCGGAGATTCTCGAGGCGGCCTCGAAGTCCAGGCCCCCAAGGCGCTCACCGATCTCAACATGGTCGCGTGGCTTGAAGGCCAGCGCGCGCGGCTCTCCCCAGCGGCGCACTTCCACGTTGGCGCTCTCGTCCCGTCCCTCGGGGACCGACTCGTGCAGCAGGTTGGGCAGCCCGAGCTGCCAATGCTCCAGTTCTGCCTGCACGGCCGTGAGCTGTTCTTCGGCACCGGCGAGATCGTGAGTCAGCTTCTCCCCGTTGGCGATCAAGGCCGCGACATCGCCGCCCTTCGCCTTGGCCATACCCACGGCCTTGGCGTTTGCATTGCGCTCCGCGCGCAGTCGATCCGCTTCGATCTGCCGCGGCTTGCGCTTATCCTCCAATGCCTTGAGGGCCTGGACATCCAGCACGAAACCGCGGCGCGCCAGGTTGCGCGCAACGGCTTCAGGATCGGAACGCAACAGCTTCGGATCGATCATCGCTCAAGCACTCACTCGAAATGCGAAGGGATCTGGGCTCGGCGCGGCTTCCTGGACCCGATCGCGCGGATCATCACCGCTTTCAATCCGCCGGCCGCTGGGCCCGCACTCGCGCCAGCGCCTCGGCAATCTTGATTTCCAGACCCCGGGCCACGGGTCGGTAGTATCGCCGATCCGGCATCTCGTCCGGCAAGTAACGCTCGCCGGAAGCGATGGCGTCCGGCTCGTCGTGCGCGTACCGGTACCCGCTCCCGTGCCCGAGCTCCTTCATCAGCCGTGTCGGAGCATTGCGAAAGCGCAGCGGCACATCCAGAGTCCCGAACTGCTCTACGTCTGCCTTGGCCTCGCCCATAGCCACGTACACGGCATTGCTCTTGGGTGCGCAGGCCATGAACACGACCGCGGTGGCAATCGCCAGCTCCCCTTCCGGGCTGCCCAGACGATCGTAGGCTTCCCAGGCATCGAGCGTCATCGCAAAGGCGCGCGGGTCGGCCAGACCGATATCCTCTACAGCCATGCGCACCGCGCGACGCGCGATGTACAGCGGATCGCAGCCCCCATCCAGCATCCGGCACAGCCAGTACAGAGCGGCATCCGGATCGCTGCCGCGCACGGCCTTGTGGAGCGCGGAGATCTGGTCATAAAACTGATCGCCGCCCTTATCGAACCGCCGGCGCGTACCGCTCGCCACCTCCTGCGCGATCTGCACCGTGATGGCATGCGATCCTGCTGCCGCCTCTGCGAGACTCGCCGCAAGCTCCAGCATGTTCAGGCTGCGCCGCGCGTCACCATCGGCAGCGCGCGCGATCAGATCCAACGCGTCATCCTCAGCGGCCACCTGCAGCTTGCCGAGTCCCCGCTCTTCGTCTGCAAGCGCGCTGCGCAGGAGTTGGGTGATGTCCTCGACCGACAACGAGCGCAGTACGTACACGCGCGCCCGGGAAAGCAGCGCGCTGACCACCTCGAAAGAGGGATTCTCGGTGGTCGCGCCCACGAAGATGAGCGTGCCGTCCTCGAGGAACGGCAGGAAAGTGTCCTGCTGCGCCTTGTTGAATCGATGCACCTCGTCGAGGAACAGAATGGTGGAACGTCCCCCGCGCCGCGTCTCGCGCGCCACCTCCACCGCGGCCCGGATGTCCTTCACGCCCGCCATGACCGCCGACAGGGCCAGAAACTCGGCATCGGCTCGCTGGGCCATCATCCGCGCGAGCGTCGTCTTGCCGGTGCCCGGCGGGCCCCAGAGGATCATCGAATGCAGCTGTCCGGCCTCGATCGCCTGGCGCAGCGGCTTGCCCGGCGCCAGCAGGTGGCGCTGGCCGATGAACTCATCGAGCGAGCGCGGCCGCATCCGGTCGGCGAGCGGCCGCAGGGGATCGTGAGCGGGAAGGCTGCTGCGCTCGCCGGGCGGCGGGCTGGAGATCATTTGCGCGGGGTTCCGATGACATCCACGCCCGCGGGCGGCGTGAAGGACACCTCGTCGGGCGAGACAGGTCCGTTGCGCTCGACCTTCTCGAATACGATGGTCGCGGTCTGGCCGAGCTTGTCATCGAGAATGAGCTTCTTCAGCTCCCCGCCGCCTTTGGCGCCGGCGTCGAATCCAAACAGCGCACGCCGGAAGTCCGCCTGGGCGCCCTTCGGCTCCACCAGGACCCACTCCAGCCCATCACGCTTGCCGGCAGGTGAGACTGTGAAGTTCTTGCGCACGTCCACCGTGCCGGACAACAGCATCGCCGGTGTTGCCGAGAGCGCCGCATCGACGGGCTTCACCGTCGCCTGTTGCAGATCGCGGTCGTAGGACCAGACGTTCTTGCCGTCCACCACCAGCAACTGATCGCCGCTCTCCGTGCCCCCAGCGGCGTCCACCGGGCCGGTGGCACCGCCCGCGCCGGCCTTGCCGCCGGCATCGCCAGCGCCCGAGGCTTTGGGCGCAGCATCGCCAGCGGCGGCCCCCTGCCCTGTCTGCGGCCGCACTTCCCAACGCAGCTTGCCCGGACGCACGACGAGGATGGTGCCGGTGGAGCGATCGCTCTCCTTGCCGTGGGAGTCGACGAGTACCTCCTGAAAGCTCGCGCGCAGGGTCTTGAGGTTGTCGAGGTAGGTGTCAAGCGGTGTAGCCCCGCTCTGTGCCCACGCGCCGGCGGTGACGAGCACGGCAAGGGAGGCGGCCGGCAAGCGCTTGCGCATGGGCATCAGTCCTCGACCGGGCCCGGAGCCAACACTTCGCGCGCGCCGTTGGCTTGTAACGGACCGACGATGCCCGCGTTCTCCATGGCCTCGAGCAGCCGCGCCGCCCGGTTGTAGCCGATCTTCAGCCGCCGCTGGACATAGGAAATGGAGGGTTTGCGTTCCTGCGTGACAATCTTGACCGCGTCATCGTAGAGCGCATCCTGCTCCGCATCCCCACCGGAGGCACCTCCCCCACTCTCACCGTCCTCTCCCGGGAATCCCGGGATGGGCACACTGGGCCCGGAGAGCACCTCTTCCACGTAGTTCGGCGGGTTCGGCGTTTTCAGGGCCTCCACGACCCGGTGCACTTCCTGGTCGGAGACAAAAGCGCCATGCACACGTGTCGGCAAGGAAGTGCCCGACGGCAGATACAGCATGTCGCCGTGACCGAGCAGAGTCTCCGCGCCCATCTGGTCCAGGATGGTCCGCGAGTCGACCTTCGCAGACACCTGGAACGCGATGCGGCACGGAATGTTGGCCTTGATCAGGCCGGTGATGACATCGACGGAAGGCCGTTGCGTGGCGAGCACGAGATGGATGCC
>Ga0070679_100003022_pt1 | contig 15360 bp, 15 predicted proteins | sample KBSC63BmetaG_FD_65652 | JGI IMG/M metagenome (GOLD analysis project Ga0070679, IMG submission 65652) | Corn rhizosphere microbial communities from Kellogg Biological Station, Michigan, USA - KBS C6-3B metaG | ecosystem: Host-associated > Plants > Roots > Rhizosphere | place: USA: Michigan... | reverse complement strand
ACGCCGAAGTCCGCGATGCGCCAGCGGCGGTAGCGGTCGATGAGGATGTTCTCGGGCTTGAGGTCGCGGTGGATGATACCGCTCGCGTGCGCAGCGGCGAGTCCGTCGAGTACGAGGTCGATCTGCGGCGCTATCTCGGCGATCGTGCGCGGGCCCAAGCGCGCGACGAGGTCGGCGAGCGAGCCGCCCTCGGCCAGCTCCATCGTGTACCAGGCGACGCCGCCGCTGGAATCCCAATCGTAGATGGGGACGATGGACGGGTGCGCGAGCTGCGCGGCGAGCTGCGCCTCGCGGCGGAAGCGATGCACCGCGTTCTCGTCGCGGGCCACTTCGGGGTGGAGCATCTTGAGCGCGACCTCGCGCGCGAGGGAGAGATCGCGCACGCGCCATACGGAGCCGAAGGTGCCGGAGCCGAGCCGGCCGATCACCTCGTAGTCCTCACCGGTGGCCCAGCGCAGACGGGCCTCCTCGCTCTCGCCCGGGCCGCGCATGGCGGCCATGGCGCCGCTGGTGAACATGGATGTGTGGCTGCCCACGGCGCGGTCGAGCTCGCGCAGCATGCCGGCCACGGAGTGGAATCGATTTTCGGGCGCGCGGGAGAGTGCGCGCGCGAGCACCTTGGCCACACTCACTGGAATGTCCGGTCGCACGAGGGTGAGCGGCGGCACGTCGCGCGGCGGATACTCGCGCGTGAACGCGGCGAACACCGTGGCGGCGAGCTGCCACTGGTCGCTCTCGGGGGTGGGCGTCCACACGCCCTCGATGGCCTCGGGCGGCTCCGGGGTGAAGCGCGGATTGGGAATGAGCCCCGCGGGGAGATCGGCGCCGCGCACGGACCATTCCCAGCCGAGCACCCAGATGCGGCCGGTGGGGGTAACCCAGCAGGTTTCGGCGGAGAGGGCGCCGTGGACGCCGCCGCCGGAGTGCATGTAGGCGAGCGCGGACCCGGCGGAGCGGAGGAGCTGGAGCCCGAAGGCGAGATCCTCGGCGCCGGTGCGCGAGAGGCGCGACCAGAGCGTTTCGCCGGCTATCCAGCGGCGCAGATAGCCCGGGCCGCGCTGCAGCTCGAGGTTGCGCGCCCAATAGTAGTAGGTGGTGGGGATGGACGGGTGGTTCAGGTGTGCGAGATTGCGCGCCTCGGCGTGCAGCCAGGCTTCGTGCGAAGGGTCGAGGGAGCTTACGAGCGAGAGCGAGCGCCCGAGCTCGTCCACCACTTCCTGGTAGTGGCGGTGCTCGCCCTGCACGCCTTCGTTGCCCCAGCTCCAATCCGGCGGCAGTTGCCAGTTGGCGAGGTGGGAGGGCAGCTTGTGCGTGACGCGATCGCGAAAAGGACGGTCGGTGCTGGACATATCAACGCGGAGTGCGAAAGGGCGCCGCAACACGCGCAATGTACACCCGGCAATCGGGGAACGAGCGCGACACGGAGAATATCAGGGATGACGGACGGATTGCCTGCGATTACATACGAGGTTCTGTACGAAGACGTTCCAACGCCCGCCCGCGCCACGCGGGAGGCGGCGGGTTACGACGCGTGCGCATATCTGATGAAGCGGTAGGCATTCGGGGAGGCATAACCAACCCGCGATACAGGAGTTCCACTAAGACGTGAACCGTGACAGCTATAGAGTGTCGATAGAGTGTCGATCCATTCGTCAATTCGAAGCTCTACTTCGGGTGGGAACACAAGCATCCACATCTCCACGTCGGCCCGAAGCTCCACCGCAGCAAATACGTGCGACTCTGGATAAGCAACCAGGAGCAGCTCGTCTACAAGGGCGCGAGTGATGCCTGACGAGCACTCGACGTCTTTCGCGCGCACGTTCAATACCCACCGCGCCGCGCTCAAGCGATACGCCGCGCGATTCGTGAAGTCGCAAGAGACCGCGGAGGACATTGTGCAGGATGTGTTCGCGTGGATCTGGCTTCACTGGAGAGACGTCGAGCTCATGGAGAATGTGCGAGCGTACCTGTACCGGGCGACGCGCACCCGATCACTCAATCGCATGCGAGACCAGCGCGCCGAAGCACGCCGCGCGACTCGCCAAGATGGGTCCTCGCTCGTGCAGCAGCCGACTGCGGAAGCAGCTGTCATGTTCTCAGAGATCACGCTTGCCGTCGAGCAGGTCCTGCGACGCATGCCCCCTCGGCGGCGCGAGGTCGCCAGCCTTCGCTTGTTCGAACATCTGTCCTACGCTGAGATCGCCGCCAAGCTTAGTATCTCGCAGAAGGGTGTCGAGATCCATCTCTCACGGGCGATGAAGACGTTGCGCGAGCAGCTGCCGGTGCTACTGGGCGAGCGCGAAAGGCCGCGATCGCTGAGATCTCGGCCGTCATCCCGTGCCACAACCAGGCGCGCTTCCTCCGCGATGCGCTCGACAGCGTCGCGCGCGGGAGCGATCGACCAGCACACGTGTTCGTCGTGAACGACTTGAGCTCGGACGGCACCGAATACGCCGCGATCACGCATTCGCTCTGTCTCAGCAGCGCGGCAACGTGTTCGCGCCACCCGCTGAATCTCGGGCTCGGCGTCGCACGCAACACGGGAATCAAGGACGTACCCGACGACCACTGGATCCTCTGCCTTGACGCCGAATACGCGCTCGAGCCGGGGAACAGTCGGTGTCATTCGCTACGCGATCTCGCGCGCGGCGGCGGCCATCAACCTCGTCACCTTCCCGCTCGCGGACTTTTGCGGCGGCCGCGTGTGGAACCAGCCCGCGAAGATAGACCTCGATCAGCTCCATACGCGCAGCCTCTTCCCATACCCTGCGGCCTACCCGAAGACGCTGTGGTCTGCGATCGGCGCTCATGACGACGGGGAGTGCTGGCGACTCGGCATCATCGACTGGGAGTTCTAGCGCCGCGAACACCGCTTGGTGGGGTTCAATCCACTCTGAGTCGGGGCGCCGCTCGTATGGTATCGCCAGCACACAGGACCGCGGCTATCGGACAAATTCAAAGGGCGCCCAGAACTCGTGGCCGCGGCGCTCGGGTGTGCGCGCGAGAATTCCGTTCCGGTGAATCGCAACGATAGAGCATTCCCTGGTTCGTGAGCCGAAAATCGCCCGAATCGCTAGCTTGGTATCTTCGAGGGAAACCGAACCTTTTCCAAGAGGCACGCAATGGCTTCAGAATCACTCACACTCGAGCCGGGTCAGCAGCACCTCGCTTCTCTTATCGCGCCCATCGCAGCAGCGCTGCTCGTGAACGCGAAGGAGCCACCGAAGACGCAGTTCGATCGCGCCATGATCGCGAACGAGGCGTTCGACATGGCGACCGACATCATGAAGGTCGTGCTCTTTCGTACGTCGTCGCAGGAAGAAGTGCAGAAAGCGCAAGCACTGTCCGTCGATCCGCGCGAGATCAAAGGCATCTCGTACGAGGATGACGAAGGGCACTGGCATGTCCCCGTTCGCCATGAGAAGGGGCAGCTGATCATCGATCGATGCCCCCTGTGTGATCAGCAGCACGTCCACGGTGGGGATGGATCGCCGAACTTCTACGGGCATCGTTTAGCGCAGTGCCTGAACACAAATACGGGCGATGTTTACTTCCTCTATCCGGATCCGCGTCAGTGATGATCCGCTTCGAGACAGGGACGCGGGGATGCGGGAGTCGAGATACGCCGTGATCGCGATGCTCGTAATAACGGCTGGCTGCGACGAGCCATCAGGGTTGACTGGGAACGGGCGCTTGGTCGGAGCGGATACGACGGAATGCGCCTTCGTCGTCCCTCTCAGCGAGCGGACTCGCACGGGCGACAGTGCATCGCCGGTCGTTGTCGTGCTCGCCCAGCACGAACTCGTTGCCCCAGCTCCAATCCGGGTGGATACCCAAATCGATCTGTTACAGAAGGAAAGGACGGACTGAAATCGTCGCGCGCGCCGGAGCAAACATGACGCGCGACGACTCAGAGAAACGGTTCGAGGGCGGGGAAAACAACGTCCCGGACGTGGTCGCGAAGTTTCTCAAGCGTCATGAGAACGGGTCGGCCCAGTGTTGGCCATTCCTCGCCGAATGCTACCTGAACGGTGGGCTCAAAGTTCACTTTCACTTCAGCTTCTGGCCGAGAGGCGGTGAAGCTTAGCGTGTGTATTTCTGCGCCGTGCTGGAACGGGCCGCTGGCCGTATGTCCGGAGAGACCGTTCACCGTGCGTCCGCCCTCAACGTCAACCCGAATGTCTCTAAAGGTGGCGTGCGTGACTGTCAAAAACGTCCGGTGTTTATCCGTATTGACGAGCAGATTCAGAAGCCAGAGGGGATCGCTCGCGATGCACTGATCAGGGTCTTTCGCGCCGTGACATCTAGTGTACGGCTGAAGGCTCTCCATAGCTATGACGACATCCCTCGGAAGGTCTTGCTTGAACTTCCCGAGAGAGCTAGCAAACGTCGCGGGATTGTCGACAATCACGAACTGAAGCCAGCGCTCCTCGGTTAGGTTCCCCCTCATGTGCCGTACAGCGATATCGTAAATGAGATGGTCGAGGCTCGCGCGCAGATTGGTGAGATAGTCGCCGATAAGTGAAGGGACTTCGACTGGGATACTGCCCAAAATCCGCAGCCGAAGGACGAAATCGACGCTGTCGCCTTGGTTGAACGGGGGCGGTGGCTGGTACTCCTCGATAAGTCGATATGGTTTCACTGCGAGGAACCGTTCAATCGCCGTCTTGATCGCTATGAAGTGCTCTTGCGCCCGACCGAACTTGGCCAGATGACTCATGGCGATTTCCTTGACTCGTGATTAGTGTACGAATATGCCTAAGCGCTCAAGTATGAGGAAGACTCCAGAGGTTAACCAGCTCGCTGCCCGCGTCGTTGCTGACGCGACGGACAGCGCGCCCCACAAACGCCGGAAGAATCCCGCCGCCGTCGCACTCGGACGGAAGGGAGGGCTCAAGGGCGGTCGCGCGCGTGCCGCTGCCTTGAGCCCTGAGGAACGTTCCGACATCGCGAAACGCGCCGCCGCCGCGCGCTGGAAAGACAAGCCAGCGCCATAGGAATACGCGAGTTTGCGAGTGAGGAAGCCGCCCAAAAAAGGGCGGCGTCTTCTTGTCACATCCTCTTTGATAATGCTTGAGCGGTCAAGCATATTACCACCCACGAACACACTATCACTTGCCTAGCGTGCCGCGTCGTACGCGGCCTTGTTGACGGCGGCTCGATGCGCTCCGTTGCGCGCATGACAGGCGTTGATAAAGACACCGTCGCGCTACTCTTGGTCGAGGTCGGCGAGTTCTGCTCGATCTATCAGGACCACGCGTTGCGCAATCTTCCCTGCAAGCGCATCGAGGCGGACAAGATATGGTCGTTCTGCGCCGCGAAGCAGAAGAACGCGACCAAAGGCGGGCAGGGAGATATCTGGACCTACACCGCGATCTGCGCCGATTCTAAGCTGGCGGTGTCGTGGATGGTTGGCTCGAGGTCGCACAAGACGACGGAAGGTTTCATGGGCGATGTCGCCAAGCGCCTCGGAAACCGCGTGCAGCTCTCCACGGATTGACTGTCGTGGTATCTGGCAGCGGTCGAGAAGGCGTTCGGCTGGAACGGGGTGGACTTCGGGCAGAACATCAAGACCTACGGCATCCCGATGGACGAGACCGAGCGCCAGCGCCGCTATAGCCCCGCTGTCTGCACGGGCGCGGTCAAGACGCGGATCATGGGCAATCCCGACATGGAGAAGGTCTCAACGTCTTACGTCGAGCGGTCGAATCTATCGATGCGGATGAGGATGCGGCGCTTCACGCGGTTGACGAATGGCTTCTCCAAGAAGGCGGAGAACCACACGCACGCGGTGAGCCTGCATTTCATGTATTACAACTATTGCCGCCCGCATCTGACGCTGACCCGCGCGGCGGAGGGAACCAAGACCACACCCGCGATGGCGTGCGGTCTCACCGATCGCGTCTGGACGGTAGAAGAAATGCTCGGCCTCATGGACCCCAAGCGGATGTTACAATGAAACGGGGACACTACCACAATCCGGCGGCAGTTGCCAGTTGGCGAGGTGGGAGGGCAGCTTGTACGTGATGCGATCGCGAAAGGGACGGTCGGTGCTGCACCTAACCATGGGGCGAGGAAATAAGCACCGCGACACGCGCAAAGTAGCCCCGACAATCGGGGAGCGAGCGCGACACGGAGAACCTCAGGAATGACGGACGGCTTGCCTGCGATTACATACGAGATTCTGTACCAGGATGTCCGAACTCCCACCCGCGCCACGCGCGAGGCGGCCGGTTACGACGTGTGCGCGTATCTGATCGGGCGCACGGTGAAAATCTCGGATGGAGCGAAGATGCTCGAGCGCGCCAGCGATCCGCATCACCGGCTGCACCTCCAGCCGGGGGAGATCGCGCTTGTGCCACTCGGCTTCAAGGCGCGCTTGCCGGACGGATACGAGGCGCAGGTGCGGATCCGCAGCTCGATCGCGTTCAAGCGCGGGCTAATCATCCCGAACGGGCCGGGGACGATCGACGCGGACTATCCGAATGAGTGGATGGTGATGCTGAAGAACGACTCGGCGAAGCTTGTGACGATCGAGCATGGAGAGCGAATCGCGCAGGTGGTGATCGCGAGGTATGCGGCGTTGATCTGGGAAAGTGGAGCCGTTGAAGTGACCACCGACAGATATGGAGGAATTGGTAGTACCGACTCCTAATCGTCTTCGCCTTCACGTGGCTTTATGCGCAGCGCCCACGCGAGTTGCTCCAGGTGCCGGCCCGGTCGTGGGCGATAAGAGAGAACCTCCTCGACCGTTGCCCTTCACTGTCGCTGTCCGCGCCCCACTTCGAGGCAACGGCGATTGTATCGGCATCACTCCGCAAACCCGGTAGTCGCGAGACGGGTCAACGCACTCTGACTGTTGGAAAGGACCGCTCAAATGGAGCCGCAAGTTTCAATCGAGAGTGTCAACTTCAGCGATGGAACCACGCTAAACCTGGCTGGAGACGACATTGTGGTGATAGTAGGGCCCAATAACGCGGGTAAGAGCGCGGCCCTTCGCGGTATTCGCGACAAACTTCAGTCGCGAAGAAACTCCAATCCTGTGATCGGCGCGATTACGATAACTAAACACGGCACCTCGCACGATGTCCGCGAATGGCTTGATCGGTGGGCTACTCAGACTTCATCCTCACCCGGCGATCACGTTCTGAGCGCGCTCGGAGAACACATCAGCCATAGTCAGGTAGCCTATCACTGGGAAACGGAAGCTGACAGTGTCTTGGAGCTTCGTCGCTTCTTCTGTCATCTAATTTCCGGAGAAGAGCGACTTACCGCCGCTAATCCAGCCCCCAACATTGCGCTCGGTCACGATCCAGCAAGCCACCCGATTCACTTTCTGCTGCGCGATGACTCCATCGAAAAACGACTCAGTGACCAATTTCGGGAAGCGTTTGGCGTTGATCTAATCGTGCACAGAAATGCTGGGAGTCGAGTGCCGTTATACACCGGTGAGCGGCCAACGCTCGCGCCGGGTGAAGATCGAGTAAGTATCGGATACGTGAGGAGGCTTGAAGAGTTGCCCATGCTGCAGGACCAAGGCGACGGTATGCGCAGCTTCGCCAGCGTGCTGCTACAGAGTACGGTCGGGCGCGAATCTGTACTCTTGATCGACGAACCAGAAGCCTTCCTCCATCCTCCTCAAGCGCGTTTGCTTGGCCGGATGTTGGTGTCGAGCAAAGAGGTCGGAAGGCAACTTTTCATAGCAACACACAGTGGCGACGTGCTACGTGGCATTTTGGATGCGAGCAAAAATAATATTCGAGTGGTACGCCTTCGCCGCACTTCGGATTTCAACCTCGCGAAGGAACTCAGTAACGACGAAATCGCGCTGCTTTGGAAAGACCCGCTGCTCCGTAACTCAAATATTCTCGACGGGCTTTTTCACGAAAGAGTTGTGATCAGCGAGGGGGATGCTGATAGTCGTTTCTATGCGGCTGTCACAGACGCCATTTATTCCCTTCGCGGTAGCGAAGGTCGGAGACCCGACGTGATGTTCACTCATTCCAGTGGTGCATCGCGCCTTTCAATGGTGCAACAATCCTTGCGACAGCTTGACGTGCCCGTAGTCACGGTAGTGGACTTCGATGTCTTGAGGGATGAACACGTCTTGCGAAGTCTCATTACCGGCGCAGGCGGTATCTGGACCGACATCGAGGCTGATTGGCGGCTCGTTAAGTCTTCTGTAGACGCAAGAAAGCCCTCAATGACACTTCCGGACATCAAGAACGCGATACAAACAGAGTTGTCATCGGCGACCGGCGACGCGCTTTCTGATGTGGTGCGTAGGAGACTAAACGCGATTCTGAAAAGAGCTTCTCCTTGGGGAGACGCGAAAGAACAGGGAAAGGCGTACCTACGAAGTGGCGCTCCTACTCAAGCCTTCGAGCGCATGTCAACTAAGCTCCGAGAATGGGGAGTGTTCATTGTATACGTGGGTGAGCTGGAAGGATTCGTGAGAAGCGTTGATGGTCACGGGCCGGCTTGGATAAACGAAGTGCTGAGCGAGAAAGACCTCTTGAGTCCGGAGCTCGAGCCCGCGCGAAGATTCGTGAATTCATTTGTCCCATAAGAACGTGGCCTTGGAACTGGCTGGCCCCTAAGAACTCCGGCCCTCTAGCCTGCCACCATCGACAGATTCGAGATCCGTTGCTGGAAACGTTGATCCTAATCAATTCAATGATTCTTTTCCCCGGAGCGCATAGTGCCCCGTGAGCAGATGAACGAACTCACTTTCGTTGCGCAGCTTGGTGCCTTCACAATGCTTCGCGCTGAGCGACGGAGGAACGCAGGTGAGCCCGTGCTCATTGAGCGCGGAGAGGTCGAGGAGCGACAAGTCGACTCCTCTGGCAAAGTGAGGCGGTGTGATATTCGCCTGAACAGCAGAGGGGGAAGGAAGCTCGTCAGCGGCGAGGTTAAGCGTCCGGAGGTGGCCGACGGGCGGGATCCGAGAAATCCCAACTTGATCGCAGATGCGAGACAGAAAGCGGTTGCGCGCGGGCTACCATATTACTTCACCTGCAATTTCGCAAAAGTCGTCCTGTTTGCGGTTGCGGCAGGACCTGGGGAGCCAGATAGAGAGGAGGCAGAGTTTGATCTCGGCCCGATCAGTCACTCCAGACAAGTAGACGCATACAAGAAACAGATTCAAGACAATTGGATCGCTTTTCTCGACGATTTGGAGCAACGACTCTCAGCGATGAGTGCAACTCGACCGATCGTCACGAGTAGCGACGTTTTGACGCTGCGTGACGCGATCTATTCCGTCGCCGATGAGGCGATCGATCGAGTCGTCTCAAGAGTAGAAGGTGATTCCTCGCTCTCTGACGCGCTGAGGCGCGAGTCAGGGGCGGCGTTCGGGTTTGCGCCGGCGCTCAAGCCCGCGTATCGAGCACAATTTCGTGAGGAGCTCTTGCAGCTGCTCCGCTTTGGAGTATTCGTGACTGCGCAAAAGCTGATTCTGTATCGCGTTCTGGAAGACGCCGGTCCGCTTCAGCAACCCTCATTCCGTCTTGACCCGCTAACGATTCCATCTGGCTCAAGCGATCCAATTGGTATTCGTGGAATTATCGACCTGGCCGTTCAACACGCCATTAAGCGCTCAGGCGATTTCGAAACTGCCTTCCTGCCGGATCCGCTCGCGTACCTAGTATTCATGCCCCCTCACTCCCAAGAAGACACGCGAGAATGTCGAGTCGGAGAGGTCTGGTACCAGCTTCAGGAGGCCGTGAAGTCAGTATCATGGGTTAGCATTTCCCAGAACCTGATCGGTTTTATTTATGAAATCATCGTTGACCCACAGTTTCGCCACGAGCTGGGTCAATTTTACACTCGAGAGGACGTTGTCGACATACTCGTGACATACGGAATCGAGGCCGCGGACGACTGTGTCTTAGATCCAGCGGCCGGCGGTGGCAGCTTCTTGCGATCGGCTTATAAGAGAAAACGAGACTTGGGACATGCTCACCAAGACGCGCTATCTTCGATTTGGGCGTTCGAAATCACTGCCTTCGCGGCGGAGTTGAGTACCCTTACACTCGCTACCGCTGACCCATCCGCGCCTGCAGCCTATCCCCGTGTTATTCTCCGCGACTTCTTCGAGGCGCGCCCTGGACTCATGACTGAACTCCGGATACCCGGAGACTCAAGCCCGCTAACTATTCCTGAGCGCTTCGACGCCATCATCGGGAACCCACCCTACATATCGTACAGGCGACAGACAAATCAAACATTGGTGTTAAGGGCTTTGGCAGAACTCCCGGAAGCAATAGAACTTCCGCGGTTCTCCGGGAAGAGTGATGCCTACGTGTGGTTCATTGTTCACGCCACCCAATTTCTCACTGAAGGCGGGCGGTTGTGCTTCGTTGTTTCGTCAGCCATTCTGTTCTCAGACTATGGAATACCACTAATCAGATTCATAGCGCGACACTATCGAATAAGAGCAGTTGTGGATTCAATTGTCGAACGCTGGTTCCCCGACGCGGACACGAACACCGTTTTGCTACTCCTCGAGCGAAATTCCAATGTTTCGGCGCGCCGAGATAATACGATGCGCTTCGTTCGACTTCGAAGACCGCTATCGCGTTTGCTACCTTCGCTCACGGCCTCAGGTAGGCGAGACGCCCTGGAACAGCTCGTCGATTCTCTTCTAACCGCGCCGAGCGGAGAAGCAGACCCAAGGATGACTGTGAGGCACATTCCTCAAGGCATCGACGGTGGGCTCCAGTTTGTACAGTCGAACGAAGCGAGCGATGAGGAAGAGGAGTTCCTATGAGTCTGACGTCAAGCTTGGGACGGTTGGAGGCGAGAGGTGCCTATTCAGCTGATGGTGTCGTAAGTAAGCGCTGGGGCCAGCTGCTTCGCGAGACCGAGACTCTGGACAAGTTTCTAGAGGCAGGTGCAATCTCGGGACGGCTGGTCCCGTTACGTGAAATCGCCGAGTTGCGCGGGGGCGTCGTGACGCGAGCCAACGCCTACTTCATAGTTCGAGAGATTCCGTTCGACGCCATGCCCGCGCGTTTCAGCTTAACGAGGCGGGACTTACAATCGATTACCGTCGTCCTAGATGGAAATGACATGCCGTTTCGCATGGAACGGAGATTTCTTAGGCCGATTCTGAAGGGCCCCGACACGCTGCTTACTCCGACGAGCTATCATTCCGGCGATGAGCGGCTCCTTGTAATAACTGAGTCGAAAAGCCAGCTGCGCACAGCAGGAGCGAGCGGCGCTATCGCATATCTTCGCCAAGGAGAGACGATTCCCTACTCCGCCTCCGAAGACTCGCTCAAGGGAGGTATCCCCGCTGAACGTGCAAACATCCGAACGCGCCGGCCTTACTGGTATAGCCTGGTCCTCCCCGAGTCCAGCACTGGAAGGATAGTTGTCCCGGAACACTTCAACAGACGGTACATTGCGACACTGCTCTCGCCGGGTGATGACGCCGTTGTGATCGATAAGTTGTACGTCATCAATTCACGACGTCAAGAATACACCAACACCCTGCACGCGTCTCTCAATGCGCTCCTCACTTGGTACCAGATCGAGCTTCGCGGCCGGACACAGCTAGGAGAAGGAGTTCTCGAAGCAAAGGTGCCGGACTGGAACGGAATCTTGGTACTCAATCCGGCGAACGCATCTGCGGCAGCGCGTGGGAAACTTGCAGATGCATTCCGACCGCTGTCTCGCTTGGCGGAATCCGATAGTATCGAGAGCGCCTCAAGTGTTGAAAGAATCGCTTACGATCAGCTGTACCTTAAATTTTGTGGATCCGCGCATCCTGAATCGTTACGACTCGAAATCGAGCGCGACTTACGGGCGGCGATTGCCGAGCGAACCGATCGTAAGGTATCCGTCGTGGATGCGAAGTCGGATCGAAGACGCAGTGTGCGCGCCACGGCAAGCGTCGATGCGTATGCAGCTCGAATCGCAGCTGGCCTATCTCCATATCCGGATCCCCGGGAATTTCTGCCGGTCGATGTCGCCACTTGGCCGGTACCGATAGTTGGACGCGTAGTCGGTCCAATTGAAATCGGCTCAGATTTTTTCGACCAAGGCGCAGTTCTATCCAGTGGACAGACGATCGCTCACGCGGGCGACATTCTGAGTGCGCAATTCGTTCAGGCAGTGCTGACCCACGATCCAGAATTAGTCCAAGTGGATGTACCCGCTGAGTCGGCCCTAGCCAGCCTGATGGTCGATTGGAGGAATGAAGTGCAGGCTTGGCGCGCGCGATTCAGTGTCGTCTCACAGGACGTAATACACCTTCTCGCTGACGACAGGCTGAAGGGCGCGGTCCTTCGTCAAGCGCTCTCACTGCTACACGCAGTATAGGGCTCCAGCAGCTGCATTTCTTGGAGAGTACGCGACCGGACGCTGCATCGGAGCGCGTCGCGAAACGTAAAGTCCCACGGCCCGTCGGCCTGGACAGAAATTGAGCGGATGTTCAGCGAGACTGTGTTCGCTTTCCACTCCAGCGGGCTGAGTCGGAACTGGACGACATGCACAATCGCCGGGCGCGGCACCTACATCCGCTGATTCTGCGACAATGACCTACTGCGGCGTGCGTGCCTCATTCATTTGGTGATCCCGAAGGCACACGCGTCCACTCGTGCCCGGTTTCGTTATGCGACTCGACGCCTATTCATCAACGTGTCAAGTGTCTTGCGGGAAGGTCGACCTGCATCGCAGCGGAGTAGAGCGCGATCGAGGGGCCAGAATCTAGAAAGCTCTGATCCGTTTCTTCTCGCCCGCCACTACGTTGAGATGATGCCGAACCGGTGTCGGAGCACGACTCGCCACTGTGGCGAAGAGAGACGACCAGTCTGAACTCTTCAAGAGTAGTTGACATATTGCTGGGTCGAATTGCTTCCCATTGCATCGCACCAGTTCCGCACGAACTTCCTCCTCCCCAAGAGCGTCGCGGTATGGGCGAGCAGTCGTCATTGCGTCGATAGTGTCGGCAAAAGTTATCACCCGCGACGCTAGCGGTATCGCTTCTCCAGCGAGACGATCTGGATATCCCGCACCATCCCATCGCTCGTGATGATGTCGCACTGCGGGCACGAGGTCGCGCAGCTGTCCAGCGGTACCGATCAAACTAGCCCCATCGACCGGATGCTCCTCCATGATCCGCCATTCTGCGTCGCTTAGGCGATCCGGTTTCCGAAGAATCGGAGCATACTTTTCATGAATCTTGCCTACGTCATGGAGGAGGGCAGCAATGCCGATACGGTGAATCTCGCGTTCGCTCAAGCCGATCATCCGAGCGATAATGATTGAGTAGTGCTGAACTCGTCGCGAGTGACCCGAAGTATACGGATCTCGAGCTTCCATCGCCTTCACCATGAGCTCGAGCATATCTTGGTACGAACGCTCGAGCTCCAACTTGGTCTTATACAGCTGTCGCAAGCCAATGGCTGGAAGGGAAAGCAGAATGGCGCCGAGCGGCCCGGTTCGAACGGTTGCCCACGCGAAAAAGATCGCAAACGGTGCGGACAGAAGCTCAAACGGCAGGGTGCTCAGATGATTATGCCGCCACACAGACAGTACCTCGCGCCTCTCCGTGATCGCGATTGCACCGCTCACCAAGATAGTGTTCGTGAAGAAGAACACCGCGATATACGCCAGCGCTGAAACGCCATTGGTCCACATCACATCGAGAAAACTCGTATTCTGGAAACTCTGTAGTGAGTGACCACCCAGAAGGCGATAAGCCCCAATTGCCGTGGCCGTTGCCAGTGCCGTCTGGGCCACATTGAACGCACCCTTTAGCCAACCGCGCCGTCGCATTGTCTGTGCGATTACGGCGGCTGCGGTTATCGCCGCCACCGCGGTCCAATCGGGCGAAATCAGAGCGAGCGCTTGAAAAGGAACCGATGCAATTGATGTCGATGCGCCACTCGGGTGTATCAACACCAGTGCTTCCGCTAGCACACCCATCAGCGCGAGAAACAGGAAATACTGTAGCGGAGTGCGCTCGACGGGCGCGACAAAAACGATCGCTGCAACGGCAGCGATCGCAACTAGCATGACGAGCGACACGTAGGCTCTAATTCGGTTCTGCATAGTGAAGAGCGCCCCCGCTCCCGATCCTAGTTCCAGGTAGCGTAACTGCTGAACGCAACCGTGATGATCTTATGAAACAGAGCCAGGAAAGAAGACATTTCGCGTCACCCCCCAATCAGTGAAGTCGCATCGGATAATCCGAGCGCTGAAGGTTGGCTCCGCTCAACTGCTAGCTACCGGCTCCGCTTTTCTCCGCTCTATCGAGAGCGGGGGCACTAGACTGTTTGGTTAATCCTCGTTGTGAGATTGCATTCGTGCGACGCGAGCACGCCTACGATCTTCCTACCCATCTATTAGTCGCATCCAGCGCGGCCAGCACACTCGCCGTCTCCGGATTGTCCTTTATCTCGCAGCTGCCCGTGAGCAGCACGTTCTCCCGTCCCGCTCGCACCGAGATCCCAACGAACATGAATTTTCGGTCGAATGCATCGATCACCTTACATCCTTCCACGTCGAACGCCGCGGAATTTTTCTCCACGCGAGCGATCGCCATCAGCGCCGCACGAGCCGCGAGATCTGCGCGCGAGCGCAATGAATCCGAGCCCTCGCACTCTCCCTTGTACGACTGATCGCCCTTTCTGAGCGTCACCCGCACCATCACGCCCTTGGCCACACTTCGCTGTATTTCGACATCCTCGAAATACAGTCGCGGATTTTTCTGCGGCGCTGAAGCAATCGTGGGTGCAGCCACCGGTGCAATCACTGGTGCAGCGGCGGAGTAAGATGGCGTTGCAACGGGCGCTTGAACCACGGGCGTTTCGACACGATCCCGTATCTTTTCGTTACTGGTCGCCACCGAAATCTTCCGATGGTCCACCTGCATCCTGAGCGATGCCTTGAGCATCGTCTCCACGTTCCGCACCGTCGCCTTCGGACTCACATCCATCGTCGTGACCACGTGAACCTCGTCCACGGCGCCCGAGTCACTCGGCTCTATCCTCACGTCGATCACGCCGGGTAGCGTCCGCAGCAACCGCTCCGCCTCCGCCAACGGCAACACGCTTCCCGCGATGGGAGACGAGGAGGTATGCGACAACGGATTTCCCGGTGCTGGAAGGGCCACGGCGATTCGACGGAAAACGGATGTGTAAGGCGGGGAACACAGCTTGGCACGTTTTGGAACATGCCCGACTCTCGCGAGAGAGTCGTGTGCCCGAAGACGTCATTGGGCGCACCGCCAATATTCAGTCCCAGGCTTTCCAGCGCAAGCATTCTGCTCGTTAAAGTGCTTGAATCTTCGCCGCCATCCGCTATGGAAGTGGTACACCACCTAGGTATTACTCCCTACACTTCCGGGAT
>Ga0070679_100003019_pt1 | contig 15366 bp, 17 predicted proteins | sample KBSC63BmetaG_FD_65652 | JGI IMG/M metagenome (GOLD analysis project Ga0070679, IMG submission 65652) | Corn rhizosphere microbial communities from Kellogg Biological Station, Michigan, USA - KBS C6-3B metaG | ecosystem: Host-associated > Plants > Roots > Rhizosphere | place: USA: Michigan... | reverse complement strand
GTATGACACCGCGACCCGCTCGGTGCGGGACTTCGTCCCGCGGATACCAGGCCAGGCCGGCGTCTACCTGTGTGGCCTCACCGTGCAGTCCGGCCCGCACATCGGTCACCTCCGATCCGGAGTGAACTACGACGTGCTGCGGCGCTGGCTGACACACAGCGGACTCGCCGTCACCTTCGTCCGGAACATCACCGACATCGACGACAAGGTGCTGGCCAAGTCGATCGAGCAGGGCGAGCCCTTCTGGTCCATCGCGTACCGCAACGAGCTTGTGCTCGGCGCCGCGTACCGGGCGCTGAACGTGCTGCCGCCGACCTATGAACCGCGCGCCACCGGGCACATCCCCGAGATGCACGAGCTGATCACCGAGCTGATCGCCGACGGGCACGCCTACCAGGCCGACGACGGCTCCGGCGACGTGTACTTCGACGTCCGCTCCTACCCGCAGTACGGGGCGCTGTCCGGGCAGCGGGTCGACGCGATGGAGCCGGCCGCCGACGCGCCCGGCCGGGCCAAGCGGGACCCGGTCGACTTCGCGCTGTGGAAGGGCGAGCGGCCCGACGAGCCGGCCGACGCGTACTGGCCGAGTCCCTGGGGACGCGGCCGGCCGGGCTGGCACATCGAGTGCTCGGCGATGACCCTGCGGTACCTGGGGGCCGAGTTCGACATCCACGGCGGCGGGCTCGATCTGGTGTTCCCGCACCACGAGAACGAGGTCGCCCAGTCGCGCGCGGCCGGGCTGCCCTTCGCCCGGTACTGGGTGCACAACGGGCTGCTCAACCTCGGCGCTGCCAAGATGGGCAAGTCCACCGGCAACGTCATCGACATGGCCACCATCACCGCCATGGGCATCCGCCCGATCGAACTGCGGTACTACCTGCTCGCCGCGCACTACCGGTCGGTCATCGACTTCTCCGAGGCGGCCCTGGAGAACGCCGCGTCCGCGTTCCAGCGGATCGAGGGCTTCGTCACCCGGGCGGTCGAGTCGGTCGGCACCGTCGAGCCCGGTCCGCTGCCGGCCGAGTTCGCCGCCGCGATGGACGACGACCTCAACACCTCCGGGGCGGTCGCCGTGCTGCACGACGCGGTCACCGCCGGCAACACCGCACTCGCCGACGGCGGAGACGTGGCCGGCGCGCTGGCCGCGGCGCGGGCGATGCTGGGGGTACTGGGGCTGGATCCGCTCGATCCACAGTGGACTGTCGCGGGTACCGACGACCTGAGGTCCACTGTGGACAACCTGGTCGCGTTGGCGCTGGAGCAGCGGCAGCTGGCTCGGGACCGGCGCGACTGGTCGGCGGCGGACGCGGTACGGGATCAGTTGAAGCATGCCGGGGTCATCGTCGAGGACACCCCGCAGGGACCGCGTTGGAGCGTCGCACATGCCGGGTAATTCGCAGCGCCGCAACCGGCGCGTCTCGTCGAAGAAGGGCGCCACGACGGGGTCGGGCGGCCAACGCCGCGCCGGCCTCAAGGGCAAGGGTCGCACCCTGCCCGCCGACGAACGGCCGTGGCACAAGGGGTACTCGGGAGACGAGCCGCTGCCCGAGCGCACCGCGTGGAAGCAGGAGAAGGAGCGCAGGGCCGCCGCCGCCCAGGGTCGGGCGCCCAAGGTGGGGCAGCCCGGTACCAAGGTGACGACCAAGAAGGGCGGGGGCACCACCACCGGCGGCGCCCCGCGCCGGCCCCGCCCGAACGTCGCACCCGGCCGCCGCGCGGCCCCGGCCAAGGACGCGCCCGAACTGCTCGTCGGCCGCAACCCGGTGGTCGAGGCGCTGCGGGCGCACGTACCGGCGACCGCGCTCTACGTGGCCGGCGGCATCGACATCGACGACCGCATCAACGAGGCGATCCGTACCGCGACGGACCGCGGCATCGCCCTGCTCGAGGTGACCCGGGGCGAACTGGACCGGATGACGGGCGGCGTGCTGCACCAGGGCATCGGACTCCAGGTACCCCCTTATGGTTATGAGTCCTTCGACGACCTGCTGGCCGCGGCCGCGGAGTCGGCCACCCCGCTGCTGGTCGCCCTCGACGGCGTGACCGATCCGCGCAACCTCGGCGCGGTCGTGCGCTCGGCGGCGGCCTTCGGCACCCAGGGCATCGTCGTGCCGGAGCGTCGCGCGGCGGGGATGACCGCGACCGCGTGGCGCACCAGTGCCGGCGCGGCGGCGCGGGTAGCCATCGCTCAGGTGACCAATCTCACCCGCGCGCTCAAGCGCTGCCAGGAGGAGGGTTTCCTGGTCGTCGGGCTGGACGCGGACGGCGACACCTCGCTCTACGAGCTGGAGGCGGCGGTCGGCCCGATGGTCGTGGTCGTCGGCTCGGAGGGCAGGGGCCTGTCCCGGCTCGTCGGCGAGACCTGCGACCTGCTGGTCAGCATCCCGATGGCCTCGGACGTGGAGTCGCTGAACGCGTCGGTGGCGGCCGCCGTGGCGCTGGCCGAGATATCCCGGCGGCGGACGGCCTGACCGTGTACCGGCGGCGAGCCCGCCTCGACGCAACATGAAACGGGCGGCCCCCGAGGGGGCCGCCCGCTCTGCTTTCGCCGTTGTCAGCGTCAGATGCGCACGCCGCTGACGGCGTGGAACGCGTGGTGGTGACCCACCCGCGGCTTGACGAAGACGGTGTCACCCATCCGCGGGGTACGCCGGCCGTCGGTACGCACGACGAACCGCTCGTCGGCGCCGCTCAGGTTGACGTGCCCGTAGACGTACGCGTCGGAGCCGAGCTCCTCGACCAGGTCCACCACGATCGGCATGCCGCCCTCGGTCTCGTTGACCAGGTCGGTGTCCTCGGGGCGGAACCCGACGGTCACGGTGCCGTTGCCACCGCCGTTATGTGCCGCACCGACCTGCTCGCGGGACAGCGGCAGCATCATGCCGGCGAAGTTGGCGCCGGCCTCGGTCAGCGGCACGGTCTTGATGTTCATCGCGGGCGAGCCGATGAACCCGGCGACGAAGACGTTGGCCGGGTGGTCGTACAGCGCACGCGGGGTGTCGACCTGCTGCAGCATGCCGTCCAGGAGCACCGCGACCCGGTGGCCCATGGTCATGGCCTCGATCTGGTCGTGGGTCACGTAGACGGTGGTGGTGCCCAGCTGCGCCTGCAGCGTGGCGATCTGCGAACGGGTCTGGACACGCAGCTTGGCGTCCAGGTTGGACAGCGGCTCGTCCATGAGGAAGACCTGAGGCTTACGGACGATCGCGCGGCCCATGGCAACGCGCTGACGCTGGCCACCGGACAGCGCCTTGGGCTTGCGGTTGAGGTAGTCCTCGAGCTGCAGAAGCTTGGCCGCGTTCTTCACGGCCACGTCGATCTCGGACTTCGGGGTCTTGCGCAGCTTCAGCGCGAACGCCATGTTCTCGTACACGGTCATGTGCGGGTACAGGGCGTAGTTCTGGAAGACCATCGCGATGTCGCGAGACTTCGGTGGGAGGTTGGTGACGTCGCGCTCATTGATGTAAATGGCGCCCTGGTCGACGTCTTCGAGGCCGGCGAGCATCCGGAGACTGGTGGACTTGCCGCAGCCCGAGGGGCCGACCAGTACGAGGAACTCGCCATCGCCGATCTCAAGATTGAGGGAGTCGACGGCCGGCTTCGAGCTGCCGGGATAGATCCGCGTGGCATCGCGGTAGGTGACAGTTGCCATTGTGCTGTGCTTCCTTCCACCGGCAGGAACGTGCCGGACGATCCGAGTAAAAGGCCGGACACCCGTCCCTAGCTGGACGGAGCCGTTCTGTCACGGTAGACGCCGTGGCAGGAGATGCCAAGTCCGGGGGCGTGGAAGAGGCGCGTCTGCCCTATTTGCGGTGGTCCTACGGGCCGGAAACCTGCCGGTACGGGTGGAGCCGCGGCGGTAGCATTCACACCGACCGGGCCCCCTCGGGTACCGGCCGGCCGACGTGGCGCAACTGGCAGCGCACCCGACTTGTAATCGGGCGGTTCCGGGTTCGAGTCCCGGCGTCGGCTCCGGGCAACGCTCTGACCAGCGGAAACACCGGTCAGGGATCGACTGCCGTCGACGGGGTTTTGAACCGTCGCCCGGAAAGTCCCAGAAATTAGCGGGGGTTGGCTGCCAGGTACGTGGGGATGGTTCAAATCCCCATCGACAGATGTCTGTGTCTGGGCTGGTGTTCCTGAAGGTCACCGCCATGCGTCGTTGAGCTGGCCGGCAGGTGGGCGCATGACGTGGGGTTCGGGGGGAGCTGGGGACGGCTGCTGGTCATTCGGGTGAGTCGCTGCGCGGTTGGCGGTGGTGATCGTGGTGTGGTGGCTGGTCGGCGTGGTTGGGGCCGAGTTGTTGGAGGATGGTGGACAGGTCCGGGGCGAGGACGGGCTTGGCGAGGTAGTAGGTGTGGGTGGTCTGCTGGCTGGCGTGGCCGAGTTGGGCGGCGGCGCTTTTGGTGTCGCGTTGCTGGTCGATGAGAGTGGCGACGGTCGCGCGGAAGGTGTGCCGGGTGACCCAGTCGAGGCCGGTGTGGGCGCGGGCTTGGCGCCATTGGCGGCGCAGGTTGTTGGGGGATAGCCAGGTGCCGCGTCGGGACGGGAAGATCGCGTCGGTGGGGTTGTCGTTGCTGGTGAGCACTTTGCGGGCCAGCAGTGTGCCGACCGCGAAGGGGGGCAGCGCGATGGTTCGGTAGCCGGCGTCGGTCTTGGTGCGGTCCTGCCGGAACAGGCCTTCGTGTTTGGTGTAGACCAGGGTGCCGCGGATGGTCAGGTTGGCGCGGGTGGCGTCGAGTTGGAGGTCTTCCCAGCGCAGTGCCAGGATCTCGCCGATGCGTGCGCCGGTGGCGAGCATGAGTTCGACGGTGTCGGCCAGGTCGCTGGTGTGCCGGGGGCCTGGTGTGTTGGTGGTGGGTTGCTGCCAGGTGTCGATCGCGGTGCGGACGGCGTGGAGGTGTTGCTCGGTGAGCGTGGCGGGGGTGCGGCGTGGTTTGGGTAGCCGCGCGGTGTCGCGGATCGGGTTGGTTCGGATCGCGTCGTGGCGTACGGCTAGGGCGAGCATCTGACCGAGGACTACTTTCGCGGTCCTGGCTGCGGAGGGGTGGTCGGTGGCGATGCTGCGGAGGAACCGGTCCAGACGACCGACGGTGGCCTCGTGCAGGTGCAGGTTGCCCAGGGCGGGCAGGATCGTGGTGCGCAGGCTGCTGTGGTAGCGGTGGATGGTCTGTGGTGCCAGGCGCCGCTCGGCGGTGATCTCCTCGATCCACAGCGCGGCGAGCCCGCTGATGCGGATGTCCGAGGTGACGTCGTCAGAGGTGGTGGGCGTGTTGCGGTCACGCAGCTTGGCCTTCAACACACGTACCGCGCCGGGGCCGGTGGCGGCGGTGGCCTGGACGTCGCGGGTCTTGCCGTCCTGGTCACGGAACCGGGCTCGGGCCCGGTACCGGCCGCGGCCGAACTTCTCGGTTCGGATCTTGCCGTAGGTGCCGATCGGGAGCTCAGGCCGTCCCACGGCGCACCCATCGCGGTTTTAGCGGGGATCCAGGCAGCATTCGACCTCACGGCTGCGGTGGTGCGCCGAGTGCACGCCGGTGTGGCGCGCTGCCCCGGATCTGCCGTCCGGGTTCGCGTCCGCGAGCCCACCGGACAAGGCCATACCACTGTCCCGGTGGAGCGTCGGCGGTCCGCGCCCGCCGCGGGCGACGATCCCGGCCTGGGTGACTACGGGCGTCAGCCGGGTAGCTGATGCAGCAGCCAACGAGCCGTTCGAAGCCGGGTTACGGTCCACCCTTGAAACGCATCGGGTAAGGCATCAGACGGGTTGGCCTTGGTTGTCCAGTGGTCGATGTGGTCCGGCGTAGGAGTCGGCGTCCTGCGGGCTGCCGCCGTCGTTGTCCGGGTTCGTCCGGTTCTGCTTGTACCGGCGACGTTCGGGTCGAGCGCCGCCAATCGCCTCGGCCAGGCTGCGGGAGCGCGCAGACCGCCTGTCTGGCCGATGCCGTGTCTTGGGCGTGCTTGGAATGATCGAATACACGGAGTCGCGCGTAATGATGGGTCGGCGACAGAACCTGGAGTCGATGCCGGTCTGGAGTCGGCAGCGGGTGAAGCCTACTGAGCATTTGGTCGGGAGCAGCCAGACGCATTTTGTCGGTGGGTTCCGGCAAACTCAGCACTGCCGCGTAGCAGTGCGACGTGGTTGGTGGTCATGGAGATCACAAGCGAACTGATCAGGACAGCGCTCGATTCGAACCCCACCTTGACGCTGCTCAAGGCGTACACGAGAGAGTGGGTCCTCCAGCTGTTTGCCGAGCATCTCGAACAGGGCGACGGGTCAGTTTCCGCGGAGTGGTTCCACGAACGGGTGTCCGAGGCGCGCGAGCAGGACCCGCAGCGGCAGAGCAACCTCACGTCGGCCCAGCAGTGCCGGGACTGGGTGGACAAGCGCTGGCTGGGCTGCGTCCTCAGAGATGGTGTACGACAGGGCCTGGTAGACGGCGTGTCGTGAAGTAAGAGACGGTCATCGCGGAGATCCTAACTTTGGAGGGGATGAAACAGCAGTTGCGCGAGATCTTGGCGATGACACGGTCCTTGCCGGCCGACCTTCGGCAGTTGCGCACCATGGTGGAAGACCGTCATCAGAAACTTGCGCGACGGGCCACGGCGCAGGGACCTGTAGCGTTCGAAAATAGCGCCACGGGTGCTGAGGTGCGGCTTTGTCCGCTGGGAGATCTGCGACTGGCGGCATGCTTCCGGTCATGATCCTGTCGTTCAGTTACCTGATCCTTCGGCAGGTACTGCAGCTGATCATCCTGACTGCTCGAGGCGAGCGTGCGAACGCGGTCGAGGTGCTCGTATTGCGGGCGGATGCTCGGACTGCTGCGCGAGAACGCGCGCAGCTCGCGCTCAAACCGCAGCCGGGCACCGGGGACCTGGCCGAGCTGGTCGACCACATGGCCGACATCGGGCCTGCCGGTGGAGTTCACCGTCGAGGGGCCGGCCCGCCGGCTGCCGCCCGGTGTGGAGCTGACCGTCTACCGGATCGTGCAGGAGGCGCTCACCAACGCGCTCAAGCATGCCGCGCCGACCACCGCCCAGGTGCGGCTGCGCTACGACGACCAGTCGGTACGGATCAGTGTCCGCGACGCCGGGCGCACGCACGGGTCGGGCACGGCCGACGCCAACCGGGTCGGGCACAGGCTCATCGGGATGCGCGAACGGGTCGGCCTCTACGGCGGCTCGCTCGAGGCGGCCGGTACGCCAGAGGAAGGGTTCACCGTGACGACGCTGCTTCCGCTGGAGGCCCAGCAATGATCCGGGTGCTACTCGTCGACGACCAGGCCCTCGTGCGCGGCGGGTTCCGGTCCATCTTGGACGGTCAGGACGACATCGAGGTGGTGGGCGAGGCGGCCGACGGCAGGGAAGCCATCGATCGCACGCGCACACTGCTGCCCGACGTCGTCCTCATGGACATCCGCATGCCGCGGCTGGACGGGATCGAGGCTACCCGCCGCCTGCTGGACGGTCGGTGTCCGGCCCGCGTACTCATCCTCACCACGTTCGACGAGGATGAGTACGTGTATCAGGCGCTGCGCGCCGGGGCGAGCGGATTCCTGCTCAAGAGCGCCCCGCCGCGCGAGTTGGCCGGGGCTGTGCGTACCGTCGCCGCGGGCGAGGCGCTGCTGGCACCGGAGATCACCCGCCGGATGATCGAGGACTTCGTGCGCCGGCCGGGCGAGGCCTGATCCTCACGAGGTCGTATGAACCTGCCCGTTGATGACGGTGACGGCGATCGGCGTCAGCGGCCCTTGTGCCGGGCCGCCGGTCGCCTTGCCGCTGGCGTCGTACGTGGCGCCATGGCAGGGGCAGCGGAACCCGTTCCCGGCCCACTGCACGGGGCAGCCCTTATGGGTGCAGGCCGCGCTGACCGCGGCGAAGGTCGAGGCGGACGGGTGTAGCAGCCAGGCCGGGTCACCGTTGGCGGTGGTGAAGCTCTTGGCGCTGCCGACGACGATATCGGAGGCGTTGGCGATCACCTCGCCGATGGGCGCGTCGGTACCCCGGAGGGGCGCGTTGGAGGCGACGCCCGTATGCGGAGCGGGTGCGGCAGTGGACGGCCCGGAGCGGCGGCGACCGAGCGCCAGCGCCGAACCGCCAATGGCTACCAGGGCGCCGATAGCGCTGGCGAGGGCGCCGTTGGCCAGCGCGGTGCGCCGTTCGACCCGGGCGGTGAGGCCGGCCGGCTCGTTCGCGCGGACCGGCGCGGACGACCGTGCGCCTTCACGCACCCGGCGGCCGATGACCGTATGTACGGCGAAGACGCCGCCGTCCCCGGCGGCCAGCAGCGGCGTCCACGCGAAGAGGAACGCAATGTCGGAGCCGAAGTAGTACGGGGTGGTCTGCCAACTGACCGTCAAGAAGAACGACAGCGACAGCAGCATGCCGATCGCGGCCGCGGCGCGGGTGAACAGGCCGAGCAGCGCGCCCAGCCCGGCGCCCACTTCGCCGAAGGCGATCAGGAGACCGGTGACCACGGCGTGATGAGCGCTGAAGGTGACCAGACCGCTGATCGGCGAGCCGGTCGCGGCATGCAGCATCTGCGCGTGAACGCCCAACGGTGAGGACGTGTCGAGGTAGTTGCGGTCCAACAGCTTGGACAGGCCGGCGTACAGGAAGGTCACGCCGAGGAACACCCGCAGCGGCAGGAGGACCCAGCCCGCGTCGGCGAGGCGGGGGTCGCGGCGCAGCCGCTGCCAGGCCCTGTCGGGCAGTGGCGCAGCGGCCGGTGCCGCAGTCGGCTGGGGGGCCAGAATGGACGCGCCTTTCATAAACATGGACCGGCCTTTCGATTATCGACGAACGTCGGCTACTGCTGCCGGGCGGGTACCCGTCAGTTGCAGCTCTTGGTGAAGGCCCGCGCCGCTGCGGTGTCCCAGACGGTAGGTGGCGTGGCGGGTGGTCCGCCTCAGGAGAATCCCTGGGTTGTCCCTCTGGAACCCTTGGCCAGATGGTCCCTGAGGGCGCCGGTGGATACGTGTGACGTCTCCGGCCAGCTACCGCGATGGCCGGTATCCACATTGGACAGTCTCTTCGTACCCGCCCGAGCATCTGGTTCTGGACGCGTCACTGTTTGATGCACTCGGCAAACAGGTTGATGTGTTCGGTTTCGAAGCGGATCGAGGTGCTGGCGCGCCCGAATGCGCAGGCGGTGTAGAGCCGGTTCAGGTCGGACTCGTCGCGGTGGATCAGCCGCCAGTCCAGCACGTGGTCCACATCTACTCGGCGTCACCGCCCATCCCGCCGCAGCATGGGCCACTCAGCTGGCCCGGAACCTGACCGACCAACTCAAGCGGGCCCACCGATCCTTCACCCATTTGATCCGCGACTGCGACACGAAGTTCACCGCCGCATTCGACGCGGTCTTCGCCTCATTCGGTATCCGGGTCACGTTGACCGCGCCGCAGGCACCGTGGATGAACGCCTACGCCGAACGATTCCTCCACTCGGTGCGGGCCGAGTGCACCGACCGGCTGCTGATCGCGGGAGAACGTCACCTGCGCACCGTCCTGGGCGAATACGTCGAGCACTACAACTGCGGCGTTTCGTCAGGGCCACAACATGAGCCTGCGCGCTCCCAACGACGACGCCAACGTCATGCTCTTTCCGATCCCAGCCGGCCGGATCCGACGCCAAACCATCCTCGGTGGGCTGATCAACGAATGCCAGACCGCCGCATGAAACCCCAGCTCAGATGTTGTGGCCGAGTTTTGGACCAGCACAGGCGCCCGTCTACTTCAACAACGCCTACGGCACATTGGCGGAACTGCGGACGCCACTCCCTCTCGCGAAAGCGGCTGCATGACAAGTCGGGAAGTACTTGCCGATCCTTCAAGTACATGCTACTTTGTCAACTGACAGTATGGGCAGGACTGAAGGAGATGGGCCGATGAGCGTGTCAGAGGAATCACTCGAGCCGGATGCCGCGATGGCCCGTATCAAGCATGCCGAGATGCTCGTCCGGTCGGGGCGCCGTTGGCGGGCGGCGAGTTTCGCCGCTGTCGGACTGGTGACGATGGGGTACTTCGCCGTCATGGGCGGGGTCCGCTATGCACAGTCGGGCCTGCTGGGCATGGTGATGACGTTGGTCCCGACGCTCGCGGTGGTCGCGATGATGGAGATCCTCGGTAAGCGGAGGGCGGTGCAGGGCAGGCAACTGCTGCACACGGAGTACGTGCTGGCCGGGGCGTACGCCGGTCTCACATGTGTCGCGGGAATCCTGGCGGTGCTCCTGCCGCATCCGATGCCGGCGGCGCTGAGCGGTGTTGCTCCAGGCGTTGCGTGCTTCATCGGCTCCTGGCGGGCGGCACGCCGATGACCGAGAAGCCGCATCCCAGGCACAAACTGGACGAGATCATCCACTCGCCGGTCCGCCTGTCCATCATGGCCACGCTTGCGGCCGCAGGCGAGACCGACTTCCGCTTCCTGCGCGAAGCGCTGGAGATCAGCGACTCGCTGCTGTCGAAGCACGTAAGCCAGCTGGAAGCCTCCGGCTACGTCAACGTCGTGAAGGGCTATGTGGGCAAGCGCCCCAGCACATGGTATTCGATGACCGACACCGGCCGTGCCGCGTTCACACGCTACCGCGTAACCCTTCGTCACATCCTCGGCGAGCGTGGCCCGACCTCTGAGGATTCGCCGGACGAGGAAATCATAGGGTAGCGCTCAGGATGTGCTTGCCCTTGATGCCCGTGGTGTGTCGAGGCGGAAGAACGAGCGGGTCAGTTTGCCGTCCGTGGCGTCGTAGCCGACCCTCGCCACATTCTCCGAGGTGCCCAGGCTGGCGCCGTTGTAGAAGGAGGTCGTCGGGTAGTTGCTCCACACCTGGGCCCAGGCCAGCCGGCTACCGGACCAGGGACGGGTCGATGTAGACCGGGTACTTCGCCGCCTTCAACGCCGCCTGATCCGGAGTGAGCGTCAGTTGCCCGGCTCTCAGCTGTGCGGGCAACATGGTGATCCGCCCGCTGGGCGCCATGCTCGCGTCCGGCCCTCCGGAGGCGTCCCACATGTACGCCGCCGGCGCGGTGAACACCTCCGCGCCGGAGCCGTCGACCGCGGCGAGCGACGCGTCCGGACGTCGTCGGAGTGACAGACCGGAGGTGCTGGTCGTGAACCTCAGCGTCGCCAGAGCCCGGTTCGCGGCCGCCTGCGCCGACTTCACCACCAGCAGCTGCGAGAAGCCTGTGACGTCCGCCCGGACCGTCAGGTCGACCCCGGGCAGCACCTCGGCGTAGGTGGCCGTGTCGCCGTCAAGAGCCGGCCTGGGCAGCTTCCCCGGGAAGTACAGTGCCCTCTCTCGCCCCGTCGCGTAGGCGGGCCAGTGGAACGCTGCCGCCGCCGGAGAACGCGATGTCCAGGACCGTCGCCCTCGGCGCCACCATCCCGTCGGCCGTCCGAGCCAGCGTGGTGTCGACCGGCACCCAGCCGGCGCCGCGGCGTACCCGGATCGGCAGTACGGACTCGGTCATCGTGAAGCTACCGTCGGGGTTTGCGACGACGCGGCGGGTCTGGTTGGTCATCGCGGTGACTACCACTCGGCTGTGGGAGGCGGCCGCGGCCACCCGCGCGTGTTCTTCGTCCATTCCGGACGGTGCCGGGGTCGGTGCCGCCCACGAGGATGGCGAGGGCGCGAAGGGCGCCGCCGCGAGGAAGGTCAGCGCCAGCGCAGCGCCGACCAGAAACCGGGGTGAGTGCATTCAGGAAGCATGAGTCGATGTCGTATCGCGACACTACTGCCCGGCTACTCGCCCGGAAACCCGGCTGGTCGCGGGCTGTTCCAGGTTCCATGACGGCGTCGGCCGCGGTAGACGGCAGTGTGTCACATCGTGAACAACCTCTCATCTGTGGTTTAAAAACTTGTCTGGCCGCTAGAGTTCCACGTGCACTGGCGATCGCTGGTGGGTTGGTTGTGTGGAACGGAGTTGGCATGTCGTCTGTGCCTTGGTACCTGTGGGCGCTGGTGGTGATCAGCATCGGGTTGATCCTGTTCGCCACGGTGCGGGAGTTGTGGGCGTCGGCGAAGGCGGTCGGCGTGGGTGACGCGAAGGCGAAGCGCGCGGCGGTGCTGTTCGCGGCGGGATACGTCGGGTGGATTCTGGTGACGACGGCGCTGGCCGCCGGGAACGTGTACCGGATGGAGAAGAACGCCATCAAACCGTGGATACTGCTGGGATTCGCGGTACCCCTGGTAGGGCTCCTACTTCTCGCCCGGCGGCCGGCGGTCGCGCGGATTTTGTCCGGCCCACAGATCGTGTCTCGGCTCGCCCGGCCGCACGAGGTGCGTGTCGTTGGCGTGATCTTCCTGATCGCGCTGGCGTTGGGTTTGCTGCCGCTGGCCTTCGCGCTCCCCGCCGCGTTCGGCGACATCGCGATCGGCCTGGCTGCGCGCCGGGTGTCGCGACGCTTGCGGGATGGCGACGGGAAACGACGGGCGATCTGGTTCAACATCCTCGGCATTGTCGATTTCCTCACGGCGTTCGTGATCGGGTTCATCGGCGGTCCGGGCCCGTCCCCGATTCTCCATCTGACGCCGACCACGCAGGACGCATCCACGCTGCCACTGGTCCTGATCCCGACGGCGGGCGTACCCCTGCTGTTCGCGCTGCATATCGTCTCGCTCGCGAGGCTGCGGCGGCCCCGGGTCTCCGCCGCGACGGCGCCGGTGCGGCAGCCCGCAGCGAGCGGCATAGGATCGTGATGATCGATAAGAAGGCGGGGTCGGGATGGTACGGAGCTACCGGCAAAATTGTCCGATCGCGCTGGGGCTCGACGTCCTCGGCGACCGGTGGACCCTGCTAATCCTGCGTGAGCTGGTCGGCGGTCCGCGCCGGTACGGAGACATCCGGGCCGAACTGCCGGGGATCGCGACCAACCTGCTGGCCGAGAGGCTGCGGGAGCTGGAGGACGCCGGGCTCGTCACACGGACCGAGTTGCCCCCACCGGTCGCCCGGACCGTGCTCGGGTTGAGCGAGTCGGGATGGCGCAGCGTGGTACCGATCCTGTCCTCGGTCGCCCGGTTCGGGCTGCGTGAATGGGACGCCGCGGATCCCAGTGCGGTGTCGCCGTTCAGTGGATTCCTCGCCGGTGTCCTGCTCGCGTTCGATGCGGCGGCCGCCACGGATCTGAACGCGAACGTCGCCGTCGACATCGACGGGCGCCGCTTCGAATTCGGGGTAACCGCCGAGGGCCTCGCTCCCGCCAGTGGCCCGCCGACCGTGACGGTGGCGGGCCACACGGCGGACTTCATCGCGGTACGCACGGCAACCACCGCGAAGGAGCGCGCTCACGCGTTGCGCACCATGACGTTCACGGGTCCCGCCGACCGCGTGGACCACGTCAGGCGGGCATTCCGCCTGACGCCGGCGGCGGCGACGAGATGAGCGGGTCTGTCGGTCGGCTCACACCTGACCGGTCCGGCGGACCAGCCGAACACGTCGCCTCCCCGAGCCCGGTCGAGGAGCCTCCCTGGACTCCGCGTACTCGGTGAGAATCTCGTCGATGACTCGTTTGGCCTCTACTGCAGCAGAGTTGCTGTGTAGCGCACCGGCGTACATCACCAGCGCCTTCCACAGCGCCCAGCCCCGGCCACGGGCCCAGGTTCCAGGATCGATGTCGAGCCTTGCGCGGAACGCTTCGCGGCTCGCCCCGGACAGGAGCGCCCAGGCGATCGCCACATCGCACGCGGGGTCGCCGACACCGCACGTCCCGAAGTCGATGACGGCAGCCAGCACGCCGTCACGGACCAGGAGGTTCCCCGGAGCAATGTCGCCGTGAAACCACACCGGCAGATCCCAGGACGCTTGCAGCGCCAATTGCCAGATCTCCCTGACGAGGTCCCCGGGTACTCGACCGTCGAGCACCTCGATCGCCCGCCGCGTCTGTGAGTCGTAGACCCGAAGCGGCCCACCACGGAACCAGTTGTGCAGCCCCGGCTCGGGCCCCCGGTCGAGTCGACCTGTCGCAGCGCGACGAGGAACGCGGCAAGGCCGACCGCGAACTCGGTCAAGTCACCGATCGCGTCGATGCCGGCCGGCTCGCCGTCGATCCATTCATATACCGACCAGTGGAAGCCGAACCCCTCGTCGGGCTCACCCTTCGCCAAGGGCCTGGGTATCCGCAACGGCACCCGTGGCGCAAGCATCGGCAGCCACCGGTGCTCCTTGTCCACTGCCAACGCGTACTCCGCAGCGGTGGGCAGCCGCACCGACATACGGTCACCGAGATGAAAGGTCTGGTTGTCCCAACCACTGGTCGCGACGGACCGCACGGGCAGGTCGTCTCACAAGACTCACGTTGACAAGACGTCGATCCGGTACCGGGACGGTATCTGGGTCAGAGGTCACACCAGAACATCTCACAAGGTGGACGCCCGACGGCAACCGATTTGCGCCCCGACTCCTGCTCGGGTTCGAAGCGGGCGGCCGTCAGCCGGCGTCGGGCCATGAGTCGTGCTCGCCGGCGTTCGCGGCTACGATGAACGCCCACACCACGAGCGCGGCGGCAACCAGCCCGGCGGCGTACAGCCCCGCTGCCGGCCGGAAATAATCGTCGTGCATCGCCACCCCGACAATCACCACGGAGACGACGGTGAGCCCGGCGGCCACGCCCGCCAAACGCGCCAACCTACTGCCGGCCGTGGTCGCCGCGCCGATGCCCAACAGGACGGTCGCCACGAGGCAGACCACGGCGAGCCTGGCCCACCAACGCCGGGGATCAGACCGCTGCGTGGGTTGGAAGCTTGCCAGCGACCACACGGTCCGGCCGATGAGCGGTCCCTCACCGAACGGCCCCGGCCCGTCACGCACCGCCGTCCAGGACGCACCCGAGGTGACCAGAAGCGTCACGACCAACACTGTTCCCCAAACCGCTGTGGCGACCCGGAAATCCAGGTGGGAACGGTCTTTCGTAAAAGGCCGAAGCGCCTCATTCATAGTGATGGTAACCATCGACGGCTGCGGGAACCGATCCTGATCGCCATGGCCACCAAAACCACGCCGAGGGCAAGCAACGCGCGCCGCCTTCGCGCCGCCGCCGGGTCCGAACGGCGACAGGTAGACCTGGGGCGCACTCAGCAGCGGTCGATCCCCGGTGAGCCCCCCGGCGCTGTCTGACGATCACGTGATCGTCGCGTCCTGTACCGGGGCGAACGGCAGGTCTGGCCGGTGCGCGCGCTCCTGTGGCCTACCCCGCATCGCCCGGTCGGCTGTCCACACCGGACAGTGGGGTGGACGCTGGCCTCAGGGACGGTCGGGGGCGGCGAGCAGGCCGCGGTTGTAGCCTTCCGCGACCGCGGCCGCGCGGTCGTTGACGTCGAGCTTCGCGTAGATGTTGAGCAGGTGCGTCTTGACCGTGGCCTCGGTGATGAAC